>Ga0193954_1001497_pt1 | contig 11844 bp, 8 predicted proteins | sample BB_5_MG_FD_140340 | JGI IMG/M metagenome (GOLD analysis project Ga0193954, IMG submission 140340) | Microbial mat bacterial communities from the Broadkill River, Lewes, Delaware, United States - BB_5_MG | ecosystem: Environmental > Aquatic > Freshwater > River > Microbial mats | place: USA...
CTCTGGAGATGAGATTAAATCTCCTCTTTGGATAGGGGCATCATTATCTACTTGAAGTACAGAACCTCTTGATATATAGTGTCTAGCTGCCTCTCTATTGTTATCATCAACCACAACAGCAAATAGACCTTTTTCTACCACTGCCTCACCTGCTTTGCTCTTGTTATGCTCCTCTAGGTAATCACCTTTTAGCAAGAAGTATTTCACTTTTCCTCTAGCTTCTGAGATTACATTTTGAGTTATAGGAGCTCCATCTTCGACTTTGAGTTCAGATGCAAATGGTACACGGCTTGGCACTGACCAACCCTCATTGATAACTTCAACTATAGAGTCACCCTCTTTTACTATATCACCATCACTAAGAGGTAAGAATAGTTTACCCTCAACCTTACCAGCAACACCTGCTAGTTCATTTGATTTGGCGACATCTGTCTTTCTAATATTGTATTTGACCTCATTTTTATCTTTACCTTTGACTGAGATTATATACTCATCATGGGTAACTACTAGAGATACTTTACCATCTATTACTGCTTTTATCTTTGGCTCAACAAGTAGTACACCTGCGTTTCTTCTGTTGGCTACGATTAGGTTATTTTCTCTATTTCTATATACATTTAAGTTATAGTATCTAATGAAACCCTCTTTTGTTGCAATTACTTGTCTATCCTCTTTACCTGCTGTAGCCGTACCACCTGTGTGGAATGTACGAAGTGTAAGTTGTGTCCCAGGCTCACCAATTGATTGAGCTGCGATTACACCGACTGCTTCACCTCTTTTTACTATCTTATTATCAGCCATATTTAGACCATAACACTTAGCACAAATTCCCTTTGGTGCTTTACAAGTAGAGGGAGCTCTCATAATTACAGAACGAACACCTGCCTCTTGTACTTTCATAGACATCTCTTCATCTATCATAGTACCCTCACTCACAAGTACCTCTGATGTGATAGGGTCGATAATATCATCTGCCAAAACTCTACCATAGATACGGTCTGATAGTGGCTCTATCATCTCATTACCTATAACAATATCAGATACCTCTACACCCTCGTGAGTTCCACAATCTATTGTACTAATTTTGACATTTTGTGCCACATCAATTAGCTTTCTTGTAAGATACCCTGCGTTGGCTGTCTTTAGGGCTGTATCGGCTAGACCTTTTCTCGCTCCGTGGGTCGAGATAAAGTATTCAAGTACATTTAGACCCTCACGGAAGTTTGATGTAATTGGTGTCTCAATAATTGAACCATCTGATTTTGCCATCAATCCCCTCATACCTGAGAGTTGTCTTATCTGAGCAGCTGAACCTCTAGCCCCTGAGTCTGCCATCATGTGAACAGAGTTAAATCCATCTTTATCTGCTCTAATAAGCTCCATTAGACTCTCTGCTATTGAGTTGTTTGCATCTGTCCAAATATCAATAATCTTATTATATCGCTCTTGGTCTGTTAGAAGTCCTGCACCATATTGTCTTTGAATCTCTTTCACTTCCTCTTTGGCTGAAGTTACTCTTGTCTCTTTGATTTCTGGAATTTTAATATCATCAATAGAGATTGATACTCCTACTTTTGTAGCATATTTGAAACCCATATCTTTGAGATTATCAAGGAAACTAGCAGTTTGAGAGATACCATCTATCTTGTAGATATAATCAACCAATACACCAATATCTTTTTTCTTTAGGACTTTGTTCCAATATTTTTCTGGTACATAATCAGGGATGATTGATTTCAAAATCAATCGTCCTGCTGTAGATTTGGCAATTTTACCATCAATTACAGTTCTGATATGAGCATTAAGGTCAAGAGCTTGTTGTTCAAATGCAATCTCTACCTCTTCTACATTGGCAAATAGTTTATGCTCACCTTTTACATCATTCTTCTCTAGTGTCAAATAGTAAAGACCCAAAATCATATCTTGTGATGGTACGGCTATGGCTTTACCTGAAGCTGGGAGCAAAATATTCATAGATGCCAACATCAATACTTTGGCTTCTGCTATCGCTTTATCAGAGAGTGGGATATGCACAGCCATCTGGTCACCATCGAAGTCGGCGTTGAACGCAGAACATACAAGTGGATGAAGTTGAATAGCTTTACCTTCAATCAATCGTGGGTGAAACGCTTGGATAGATAGTTTGTGAAGCGTTGGCGCACGGTTTAGAAGTATTGGATAGTTCTCAACTACCTCTTCAAGGCACTCCCAAACTTCATTCTCTTTCTTCTCTATCATCTTTTTGGCTTGTTTTAGAGTAGTTGCATAACCTTTCTCTTCAAGTTTTGCCATAAGGTGTGGTTTAAATAGCTCGATAGCCATTACCTTTGGAAGTCCACACTGGTCCATTCGCAAGTCAGGTCCCACGACAATAACTGACCGTCCAGAGAAATCGACCCTCTTACCTAGTAGGTTTTGTCTAAATCGCCCTTGTTTACCTTTAATTACTTCTGAAAGTGATTTAAGTGGTCTTTTGTTTGCACCTTTTACGGCGTTTCCTCTTCTACCATTATCAAACAGAGCATCCACTGCCTCTTGAAGCATTCTCTTTTCGTTTCTTACGATAATCTCAGGAGCGTCAAGCTCTACAAGTCTTTTTAGTCTTTGGTTACGGTTGATTACTCTTCTATAGAGGTCATTTACATCAGAGACGGCAAACTTACCACCATCAAGACTTACAAGTGGTCTCAAATCAGGTGGAAGTACTGGAAGTTGAGTTAGCATCATCCACTCAGGACGGTTTCCTGAGTGTAAAAATGCCTCAATAACTTTTAGTCTCTTTACAATAGTTTTTCTTTTTGCTTCTGATTTTGTAGCTTGAATGTCTAGTTTGAGCTGATTAAACATATCTACAAGGTCAAGGTCTGCAAGTAGCTCTTGGATAATCTCTCCACCCATTCTAGCATCCAAATCGCTATCACCAAATCTCTGTATAATCTGTTGATACTGCTCTTCGTTTAGTACATCATACTTAACGAGTGGGTTTAATCCTTCGCTATCATAACTAGCATCTCCAGCAGTTTTTACTATATATGCTTCATAGTATAAAACTCTCTCTAAATCTTTCATCTTTACACCAAGAAGTGTACCGATACGAGATGGCAAGGAGCTTACATACCAAATATGAGCCACAGGAGCTATCAAATCGATATGTCCCATACGGTTTCGTCTTACTTTTGAAGTGGTTACTTCAACTCCACACTTCTCACAAACTACACCTTTATAACGCATCTTTTTGTATTTACCACATAGACACTCATAGTCTCTAATTGGTCCAAAGATTTTGGCACAAAATAGTCCATCTCTTTCTGGTTTGAGTGTTCTATAGTTGATTGTCTCAGGTTTTTTGACCTCTCCATAACTCCATGATAAGACCTTCTCAGGAGATGCAACTCTAAGTTGCAAAGCTGCTATATCTAGTGGTCTATCTTCACTATTCAAATCAATTGGTGTTAAATTCTCTAAAAACTTACTCATTATTCACCCTCCACTTCTTTTTTGCTCTCATATAACTCTGTATCAAGACCTAGAGCTTGAAGCTCTTTGGTAAGTACAAACATAGTCTCTGGTACACCAGACTCTGGTACGCTCTCACCTTTGGTGATAGCTCTATAAGCTCTAGCACGACCCTCTACATCATCTGATTTAATTGTAAGCATCTCTTTGAGTGTATGAGCAGCTCCATAAGCTTCCAATGCCCACACCTCCATCTCTCCAAATCTCTGTCCACCAAATAGTGCTTTACCACCAACTGGCTGTTGAGTAACTAGTGAGTATGGTCCTGTGCTTCTTGCGTGGACTTTCTCATCAACTAGGTGGTGAAGTTTGAGCATATACATATATCCTACATTTACCTTCTCAATCATCTGCTCACCTGTTTTACCATCAAATAGCACCATCTTACCATCGCTATCTATCTTTGCCATCTCAAATAGTTTATCAAATTCTGCTTGGTCTGTACCCTCAAATACAGGTGCTGCGAATTTAACTCCATTGCTCCAATCTCTACCATAAGTGATAAGCTCCTCATCACTCATAGTAGTAAGTATCTCTTTGGCATTCATCAGTTTTGCTACATCTGCTATAGCTATCATCTTTTCGCGTAAATCTTTGATAAATGTATCTTTTTGCTCTACAAATATATCCTCTATCTGCTCACCAAGATTTTTACCAACAAGCCCTAAGTGGACTTCAAGGATTTGCCCAATATTCATCCTTGATGGAACTCCTAGAGGGTTTAGGATTAAATCAACAGCTCTTCCATCTTCTTGATAAGGCATATCAATCTCTGGGACGATATTGGATACGATACCTTTGTTTCCGTGTCGCCCTGCCATCTTATCACCAACTTTGAGTTTACGCTTAGTTGCGATATAAATCTTGACAAGTTTAGTCACGCCTGATGGTAAAATATCATCTTTTTCTAAGACACTTAGCTTCTCTTCGTGTTCTATTTTGAGTCTCTTCTTCTGCTTCAAAAAGTAGTTTTTGAGTGACTCATACTCATTTTGTACACTATTTGAATAGGATTGAACTACACCTCTAAGTGCAAATCTATTGACCGTTTTGAGTATATCTTGAGGTATTTTATCACCTACCTTATACTCATCTTCACCAATAGTTACATCTTTAGTTAGCTCTTCGTGTGATAGATATGTAGATATTCTAAGTATCTCCTCTCTATCTATCATTAGTAGCTGGTCGTGGTGGTCACCATCTAAGACTGCTTTCTCCTCTTCATAAGCTTGGATAGCTCTTGCATCTTTATCATAACCCTTTTTTGTAAATACCTTAATATCTACAACTACACCCTCCATAGAGGCTGAACAGTATAGAGATTTATTTACAACATGACCAGCTTTTTCACCAAATATGGCTCTAAGAAGTCTCTCTTCTGGAGTTGGTTTTATCTCACCTTTTGGGCTAACTTTACCTACTAGTATCATACCTGCTTTTACATAAGTACCGATTTGAACTATACCACTCTCATCAAGATGAAGTAGCTCATCTTCTCTGATATTTGGTATATCTCTTGTTATCTCTTCAGTTCCATGCTTAAGCTCTCTAGCCTCTACCTCTTTTTCATAAGTGTGTACAGATGTAAATGTATCTTCTCTAATTAGTCTTTCAGAGATGATAATAGCATCCTCATAGTTATATCCATACCACGGCATAAATGCAACACGGATATTTTTACCAATAGCAAGTTCACCTTGATCCATATTTGCACCATCACCAATTACCTGTTTTGCTTTTACCCTATCACCTAGTTTTACTATTGGTGTTTGAGTAAATGTAGTATTTTGGTTGGTTCTCATATTTTTTTCAAGTGGATAGTGGTCTATAAATACACCTTGGTCATCTTCACCCATTACATAGATATTTTTACCATCTACCTTCTCTACAGTTCCCTCTCTTTTGGCTTTTACACACTCCCACGCATCACGGCTAACGATAGCCTCCATACCAGTACCCACCATTGGTGCTTCTGTTTTGAGAAGTGGTACTGCTTGTCGTTGCATGTTTGACCCCATCAATGCACGGTTGGCATCATCGTGTTCCAAAAATGGAATAAGAGCAGCTGCTGAGCCTGAAATCATAAGAGGAGAAATATCAATCAAATCAACTCTCTTTGCATCATTTAGCTCGATATTTCCGTTTAGTCTAGTCTCGATAAGGTCTTCAACGATATATCCATCTTCACTTACTACAGTAGAAGCTGGTGCTATACATTTGTCCTCTTCTTGAGTAGCTGTGATATATACAATCTCATCTGTTACTTGTGTATCTTTTACCACTTTGTATGGAGCTTCGATAAATCCATGTTCATTTACTTTTGAGTAGGTAGCTAGTGTATTGATTAGACCAATATTTTGACCCTCTGGAGTCTCTATTGGACATATTCTACCATAGTGAGTAGGGTGTACATCTCTAACCTCAAAACCTGCTCTCTCCTTGACAAGACCACCCTCACCAAGGGCTGAGAGTCTTCTTTTGTGAGTCACTTCACTTAGTGGGTTTGTCTGGTCCATAAACTGTGAGAGTTGTCCTGATGAGAAGAACTCTAAGATAGTATTTGTAATCATCTTTGAGTTTACCAAATCGTGAGGCATAAGCTCATCAAGAGTACCAGATACTGTAGTCATCTTATCTTTGATAGCCTTTTGCATCTTCACTAAACCGTTGTGAAGCTCATTACCCAAAAGCTCACCAATAGCTCTAATTCTTCTGTTTCCTAAGTGGTCTCTATCATCTATATGACCTTGACCATTTTTGACTTTGATTAGATATTTTACTGTATTGATTAAATCTTCAGATGTAAGGATAGTAGCATATTCAGGAATATCTAGCCCTAGTTTATGGTTCATCTTCATTCGTCCAACTTTTGTCAAATCATATCTCTCTGGGTCAAAGAATAGCTGTTTTAAAAACACCTTTGCAGCCTCAGGAGTTACAGGCTCACCGGGTCTCATTACTTTGTATATACGGATGGCTGAGAGTACATTCTCATCTTCTATCTGCTCTGTCTGTTTAAGAAGTCTCAAACTCTCACTATCTGCGATAAAGGCATTGATTATAGACCTATCAGCATCTTCTGCGAGGTCGTTGATAATCTCTATAGTCTCAACACCTTGTTCTATCATCTTCTTTAATCTACTCTCATCTAGTGAAGATACAGTATCATATAGTATCTCTCCACTCTCTTGGTCGATTACAGGCTTAGCTAGGTGTCTATCCATAAGAATATCCATAGGATACTCAATCCACTCTAGTCCATTATCCATAAGAGTTTGAGCTTTTTTCTTGGTAAGTCTCTTTCCTGCATTTATAACAGTATTGCCATCTATATCTTTGACATCATAGTCAGCTCTTCCTTGGAAATCTTCTACTTTGAACTTGACAAGAAATCTATTGTCTCTAATAGTTATCTCTTTTGTAGAGTAGAATAGTTTTACAATATCATCTTTGGAGTAGTCTAATGCTCTAAATAGTATAGTAACTGGAATTTTTCTTCTTTTGTTTATTCTAGCATATAGTATATCTTTTGAGTCATACTCAAAATATAACCACGAACCCCTATCAGGGATGATTTGAGCAGAGTATAGTAGAGGACTACCAATAGTTGTCCCCTCCTCTTCTTTGAATATAACCCCTGGGCTTCTATGTAGTTGGTTTACAATTACTCTCTCAACACCATTTACAACAAATGATGTTCTCTCAGTCATCAAAGGAATATCACGAACAAAAACAGCTTGTTCTTTTATATCTTTTGCATCAATCTTCTCACCAGTCTTCTCATCTCTGTTCCAGATGGTAAGAGCGATATTCATCTTCAAAGATACACTATAAGTAAGCCCTCTCTCCATACACTCTCTTACTGTATATTTTGGTCTTATAACTTCTGAGTTTCTATATGTAAGAGTGACTCTATTTTGTTGGTCGTGTATAGGGAACGCTGACCTAAAGACCTTCTCTAGTGTAGAGTTTTTTCTATCTTTCTCTTCTAACATCAAAAAGTTTTCATAACTTTTCTGTTGAAGCTGAAGCAGGTTTGGGATTTCTATCTCTCTTGGTGTCTTTGAAAAATCAACACGAAGTCTATTACCAGAATGTAAAGAGTTTAACATGGGCTATCCTTAATATGGTTAGTGTAAGTATGGTTTGTAGTAAATTAGTTTTGTAAATGTATTAGATACACAAAGAAACTATAAGAGGGTATGAAAATGTCTCTGTATAGTTTTTCACTATATCTAAGTAGATTAGAGTCTAGGAAAACTCCTAGACTCTTCGCGTAAATAATATAAATTATTTAAGCTCACAAGAAGCACCAGCTTCTTCGATTTGTTTTTTGAACTCTTCAGCTTCCTCTTTTGATACAGACTCTTTAAGTACAGATGGTACTTCTTCAACTGCAGCTTTTGCCTCTTTAAGACCAAGACCTGTAATAGCTCTTACTACTTTAATAGCGTTGATTTTTTTATCTCCAGCACTTGTAAGGATTACATCAAACTCTGTTTGCTCCTCAACTGCTTCTGCTACAGCTGCTCCACCACTTACTACAGTAGCTTGTGCTGATACACCAAATTTCTCTTCAAACTCTTTTACAAGCTCTGAAAGCTCAAGCACTGACATATTTGAGATAAACTCAAGAACATCTTCTTTAGTTGTTGCCATTTTAATTCCTTAAATTATTAATCATTTATTATCTATAATTGTAGGGTGCGATTGCTATCGCACCTTATAATTATGCCTCTTCTGCTAACTTCTTAGATAGTGCGTCCATACCGATTGTAAAGTTTTGAACTGGTGCATTCCAAACATTAAGAAGCATACCAATAAGGGTATCTCTATCTGGAAGTTTAGCCATAGCATTGATTGTTGCCATATCTGCTACTTTACCTTCGATTAGACCAGTTTTGATTGCAAAGTTCTCTTTGAAATCAGTACCAGCTTTATCTGCTATCTTACAAGCTGTAATTTGAGATTCACTCCATATTACAAGGTTTGTATCTGTAAAAACAATATCTTCACACCCAGCATTTTTCAATGCGATTTGTGCTAGTTTGTTTTTGATAACTTGTACTTTAGCATCTTCATCTTTTGCAAGATTTCTAACTACTTCAAGCTTCTCAACAGTCATACCTTTGTAATCACAAACGATAATAGACCCAGCATCGCTAAACTCTGTAGTCATCTGTGCTACAAGCTCTTCTTTTCTAGTTCTAGTCATATATATTCTCCTTCCGATTTCCAAAAGGGTGTCAAGATTTTCATCCTAACTAATTTATGATTTCTCATAAATCTATTAAGCTTTCGCCCCTATTGTCTTTAATCTAAAATAATGAGTACAAATAGCCTCAAACAAAAGTTATATATTAACTCTTGTTTGAAGATAGTCTCTCGTAATTATTCATTTTTTGTAGGGTGCTAATACACCCTACAGTTTTTGTATGAAAAACTTATTTAATATCCATAAGCTCTGTAGTATCTAGCTTGATAGATGGACTCATAGTCAAAGACAAAGCACCATTTGTGATAAATCTACCTTTTGCTGCTGCTGGTTTTGCTCTGTTTACAGTCTCTAGTAGAGTGATGAAGTTCTCTTTGATAGCTTCTGTAGAGAAAGATATTTTACCAATACCTGCGTGAACATTACCTTTTTTATCTACTCTAAAGTTTACCTGACCACCTTTTGCATTCTCAACAGCTTTAGCTACATCCATAGTAACTGTACCTGTCTTAGGGTTTGGCATAAGACCTTTTGGTCCTAATATTCTAGCCACTTTTCCAAGTGTACCCATCATATCAGGAGTAGCGATAACGATATCAAAGTTGATAGTACCAGCTTGAATCTGCTCAATTAGTTCAGTTGAACCTACCAAGTCAGCACCAGCTGCTTTTGCTTCGTCTGCTTTTGCATCTTTTGCAAATACTGCTACTCTAACTACTTTACCTGTTCCATTTGGAAGAACAACTGAACCTCTAACCATCTGGTCTGCGTGTCTTGGATCAACATTTAAGTTTAATGCCACTTCAACAGTCTCATCAAATTTAGCCGATTTTAGAGTTTTGAGTGTACTCATCGCTTCATCAAGGCTATATGTTTTTGTTACATCTACCAACTTTAGTAGAGCTTCTCTTTTTTTAGTTGTTTTTTTTGCCATTTTATTCTCCGCTTTATATGCTCCCACACTTTTAAATCAATGTGGTTATGATTTATACTATGATTATATAGAACTTACTCTGTAATCTCAACACCCATACTTCTACAGCTTCCAGCTATGATATTTGCAGCCATATCTCTATCGTTTGTATTGAGGTCTGCTATCTTCTGGTCTATAATCTCATCAAGCTTAGCTTTTGTGATAGAACCAACTTTATTCAAAATAGGGTTATCTGTACCCTTTTTAATTCCTGCTGCTTTTTTGATAAGGTCTGATGCTGGTGGTTGTTTAGTTACAAATGTAAAACTCTTATCAGCATATACTGTTACGATTACAGGTATTGTAAACCCTGATTTATCTTTTGTCTTCTCATTAAAAGCTTTACAAAACTCCATAATATTAACACCCCTCTGCCCTAGTGCAGGACCTACTGGTGGTGATGGGTTCGCTGCGCCAGCTGGTATCATCATTTTAAACTTAAAAGCTATCTTTTTTGCCATCTGTTTTTCCTTTGTGTAATTTGTCTTATTAAAGCTTCAGCTTTCGCCTCAGGTTTATATTTTTCTATCTCTAAATTAAGAGAATATTCTGTAGGGTGCTGTTTTTAACGCACCTTTTTATATAATTTTCTCTACTTGTGTATAGAGTATCTCAACTGGTGTATTTCTACCAAATATAGAGACATTCAACCTCAATTTACCATGGTCTAAGTCATACTCCTCTACCATACCTGTAAAGTTTGCAAATGGACCATCAATTATCCGTACCATCTCACCATCTTCAAAATCAACCTTTGGACGAGGTGGAGATTTCTGCTCCATCTTGTCCAAGATAACTTTGATATCGGCTTCACTAAGAGCTGTTGGAGTCTTTTGTTCACCGATAAATCTAGATACTCTAGGCAGAGATTGTATCTTGTGCCATAAATCAGTATCCAGGTCTATATGTGCAAAAGCGTATCCAGAGTATAGAGTTCTCTCTGTTATCTTCTTCTTACCATCTTTTACCTCTATCACCTCTTCTGTAGGAACAACAATTCTCTCAACTTTCTCTTCTATACCATAGTCGATAATAAGTTGTTCAATTGCTCTTTTTACAGACTGTTCGCTACCAGAGTAAGTTTGTATAGCATACCATTGAAAAGCCATTTAAAATTCCTATAAAACTGATGACACAATTGATGACATCAAGAAATCAACTAATGCTAAAAATATTGATATTACAGTTACTACGAGAACAACTGCTAAAAATGCTTGTCTTACTTGTACTTTCGTTGGAAATATTACTTTATGAATTTCTGATTTTGCGTTTGATATAAATGTTGAAATTTTTCCCATTATATGTTACCTTTTTTTGTGGCAGGCCAAGAGGGACTCGAACCCACGGCACCTGGTTTTGGAGACCAGTGCTCTACCAACTGAGCTATTGGCCTAGAATTAAATTAAAAAGGTATTATCCAAATAAGTTTTAGATTTGAATAATACCCAAAAGATACACGAAATTAGCTTAAAGCTTCATCTCTTTGTGAATCGTATGACATTTACACCATTTACAATACTTTTTTAAAGCAAGTTTTTCTGTAGTTGTCTTTTTGTTTTTATTGGTGTGATAGTTTCTTCGCGTACACTTTTCACAACCTAAATGAACTGTTTCTCTCATATTTTTCTCTCCTATTTCAAGAGCAAAGCTCTTAAAATATTCCTCTCACTAAAGCTTTGCCTTTGGCAAGATTTATAAAAAGAATATTTAATCTTGACTCTTTAACTTATGCGATTACCTTAGCAACAACACCTGCACCAACTGTTCTACCACCTTCACGGATAGCAAATCTTGTACCCTCTTCTAGTGCTACAGGAGCGATAAGCTCTACATCAATTTTTACATTGTCTCCAGGCATAACCATCTCAGTACCCTCTTGAAGTTGAACTGAACCTGTTACATCTGTTGTACGAACATAAAACTGTGGTCTATAGTTGTTAAAGAATGGAGTGTGACGACCACCTTCCTCTTTTGTCAATACATAAACCTCTGCCTCAAACTTAGTGTGAGGAGTGATTGAACCTGGCTTACAAAGAACCATACCTCTTTGAACTGCTTCTTTGTCGATACCACGGATAAGAACACCACAGTTATCTCCAGCTTGACCACAATCCATCTCTTTACGGAACATCTCAACACC
>Ga0193954_1001498_pt1 | contig 11840 bp, 10 predicted proteins | sample BB_5_MG_FD_140340 | JGI IMG/M metagenome (GOLD analysis project Ga0193954, IMG submission 140340) | Microbial mat bacterial communities from the Broadkill River, Lewes, Delaware, United States - BB_5_MG | ecosystem: Environmental > Aquatic > Freshwater > River > Microbial mats | place: USA...
CATCATTATTAATTTTTTCTTTTATATCATTTAAGAAAGTAGGTAAAATATAGTTTCCTATAGCATTTGAAGTACCAAAAATAAAAGTGATATCTTTATTGATTATTTTTAATAACTCTTTTTCTCCATTTTGAATAACTTTTTCAATTTTTAAAGCGATGGTATAGAGCTTTTCTCCTTCTTTTGTGAGGCTTATACCATTCTTTTTTCTATCAACAATCGTTGCATCTAAATAATTTTCTAAAAATCTCATTTGTTGCGTTACGGCTGGCTGTGAAATACCTAACTTTGCAGATGCTTTAGAAAATGATTTTTCTTTGACTACTGTAATGAACGTATTTAGTTTCGTAAAATCTGATAACATGATCAACCTTTTAAGTTTTATTAATAAAAATAATAACATAAGTTAATAAAAATATTAATAAAAATAACTGAATATTATTAGAAAAAGTAATAAAAATAAATGTACTCAACCATAAAATAGTTCCTTTATCAATTAAATGCTATAATAATATTATATTTGAAGAAAGAAGTACAATGTTATCTACATTAAATAACTCACAAAAACAAGCGGCACAACATATAGACGGACCTATGCTTATATTAGCAGGAGCAGGGAGTGGAAAAACAAAAACCATTACAACACGACTTGCATATCTTATCTCAATAGGGATAGACCCGTCTTCTATCTTGACTTTGACCTTTACCAATAAAGCAGCAACCGAGATGAGAGAGCGTGCTTTTGCATTAATAGATAATGCGTCATATCCTCCTTTGTTATGTACTTTTCATAAGTTTGGATTGTTATTTTTAAAATTTCATATAAGTAAATTGGGAAGAAAAAATAATTTTGTTATTATTGATAGTGATGATAAAAAAAGAATTTTAAAAACTTTTGACAAAGAAACAACGACAGCCGTATTGGCTGCCGAAATTTCTAAATTTAAAAATTCTGTTATCTCTGTTGAAGAAGCAAAAGCATCCGCACAAGACAAACTTTTTACCCAAATTGCAGATGTATATGAAAAATATGAAAACTATATAGAACAAAATAATTTAGTAGATTTTGATGATTTACTTCTTTTGACATACAAAATACTTTTAAATGATAAAAAATTAGCACAACAAACAAGTGAAAAATATAAATATATTATGGTTGATGAGTTTCAAGATACAAATGAACTTCAATACAATCTTTTAAAAAAGTTATGTGAAGGACACAATAATTTATGTGTAGTAGGTGATGATGACCAGTCTATTTATGGCTGGAGAGGTGCTACTATCAAAAATATTTTGACATTTGGTGAAACATTTGAAAATACTTTAATTATCAAGTTAGAAGAAAATTATCGACCTACAAACAAAATACTTTTTCATGCCAATGCACTGATTGAGCATAATAGAGATAGATTAGGAAAAAAATTAGTAGGTACTCGAGGTGAGGGTAACCCTATAAAAGTATATGAATCACAAGATGAAAATGAAGAAACACGCAAAATAACAGATGATATAAAACAATTGATAAATGAAGGTGAATCTGCAAAAAATATAGCTATCTTATATAGAGTAAATGCTCTGAGTCGTGCCTTAGAAGAGGGACTCAATCGATCAAATATACCTTATAAACTTGTGGGTGGTTTGAAGTTTTATGAAAGAGCTGAGATAAAAGATCTCATCGCATATTTTCGAGTGATTACCAATGCAAATGATAATTTTTCTATCAAAAGAATTATCAATAAACCAAAGCGTGGTATTGGTAAAATGACTATCGATAAGTTGGAGTTAGAATCACATGCACATTCACGCTCGATTTTTAGTATTATCAAAGAGTATTCTCCCGAAGATTTAACTGCTTTAATTGGTAAAAAAAATTCTCGTACACTCAAAGTTTTTATGGCATCAGTTGAGGATCTTCAAGATGTATTATCAGAAACGAAAATGCGATTTATTGATCTTTTTGAAGATACATTTGATTTTAAATCTACCTATGCAAAAGTGATTGATAGTGAAGACAGACTTTTGAATATAGATGAATTTTATGGATATTTAAGAGATTTTTTTATTAAAAATATCGATCTTAATTTGGAAGATTTTTTAAATGAAATTTCATTGGAGAGTGCAGCAGATGGAATTAGTGATGAGTATATCTCACTTATGAGTATTCATGCAAGTAAAGGATTAGAGTTCAAACATGTTTTTATTGTAGGGATGGAAGAGGGCTTTTTCCCATTGGTTGGTGATGGAAATGACTTAGAAGAGGAAAGACGACTTGGATATGTTGCGATTACAAGAGCTTGTGATGAACTAACATTGAGTTTTGTTCATAGTAGATTTTATAGGGGAAGAAGAACACAGCTTGTAAAGAGTAGATTTTTAACAGAATCCGATCTTATCAAAGGAAGTTTAATCATAGAAAAAAACTCTGCATTTAAAAAAGATGATTTAATAAAACATAAAATTTTTGGTATGGGAAGAGTATTGAGTGTTCAAAAAGCTGGAAAAGAGTTGAAACTCAATATCAATTTTGGTGGGATGAAACGAGATATTTTGTCTTCTTTTGTAGAGAAGATTTAAGAGAATATTTTGAAAATAGAACAAATTAAATTAACAGATTACAAAGTATTACAAAACTTTGAGATAGATTTTAGAACTAATGGTGGTAAAGTTTTAGATACTATTGTTATTGCTGGAATTAATGGTAGTGGGAAGACCACTATTTTAGATTTAATTTTTAATAAATTTAATAAAGAGTTTGCAGAAGATCAAACTTTTAAAAATTTATTTATAGATGATTTTGTAGATGTTATATTTAATGATGATGGATTAGAACTTTCTTTTACATCTAAATATAAAATAGTTTATTTAAAAGTAAATGAAATTCCTAAAAAAGAAATAGTAATAGAACAAATCAAAAGATATCGAGATATGATTCAAGATGAAAATGAAGATTTAACCATTAAGGAAACAAATAAAAAGATGATAAATGGGATTAATTCTATTTTTGATGGACTTGAATTAAAGACAAAGTTTCAAGGTATTTCAAAAGATATGAATAGATATATATTATTTGAAAATGATATTAATGAAAATTTACAATTTGATGAACTCTCAACAGGTGAACAACAACTTTTTTTAAGAGCATTAAATCTTAAAATGATGGATTTAAAAAATAGTATTATACTTATAGATGAACCAGAAATATCACTTCATCCAAATTGGCAAAATCATATTTTAAGAGTGTATCAAAACATCGCAAAAGTAGGTAATAACCAACTCATTATTGCTACTCATTCACCACAAATTATATCTTCTACACCAAATGAATCTTTACGAATATTAGTAAAAGAGGGTAAAGATATAAAAGTAAAAACTTTTGAAAATTCTTATGGTGCAGAGATAGAAGAGGTACTTCAAGATATAATGGGAACAAAATATCTAAGGACTCCTGAGATAGCTGAAAAAATTGAAAAGATGTGGGAAGCTATAAATAGTAAAAATATATCACTTTTTGATATATTATATGATGAGTTAGAAGATATTCTTGATTTAAATGATAAAGATTTGGTATTGGCTAGATTACAAAAAGCTAGGGTATTAGCTCAAAAATGATAAATGTAGAAAATTCTAAGTTAGAATATTTTGAAAAGTTTAAAAAAAAGAATAAAGTTAAACGATATAGTGAAGATTGTAATGATTTTGATTTAAGAGAAGCGATAAGAGATGATCTGATTAAAAAGCAAAGAGGTCAATGTGCATATTGTGAAAGTAAAATCACAAAAGAAACATGTACTATCGAACATATTCATCCTAGAGATAAGAACAATAAACTAGAGTGTGAATATTCTAATATTGTTTTATCTTGTAAAAATAATGATTCTTGTGATAAATTTAAAGGTCAACAAGTATGGTTAGAAAATTATATTCATCCAATACTCCATAATCCTGAAGAATATTTCACTTTTTTACCAAATGGTGAAATCATATCGGAAAATCAAAATGCTCTTGACACTATTACTTATTTACATTTGGATAATGATAAATTAACTAGAAGGCGTAAAGATTTGATATTTAGTTTAGCAAGTATGAAAGATGTAGAAAATATATCTTTATATTTTAATGAACATGAAAATTTAATAAAACAATATACATAAGGAAAAAATTGAATAGATTATTTGTAGTTAAAAAACCAGTATTTATAAGTAGTAATTTTTATTTAAATAGAATAAAAAGAAAATATAAAAATAAAAAAGCGGGATTTTCAGGAACTCTGGATCCTTTTGCTTGTGGATGTTTAGTGGTGGCTTTTGGTCAATACTCTAAACTGTTTCGTTTTTTAAAGAAAACTCCAAAATCATATCGTACTACAGTTTGGTTGGGTGCGTCGAGTGATTCATTGGATTTGGAAAATGTATATGATATAAAAGATGTAGAGAGGCTCAATCAAGAAGATATAGAAGTACAACTGAAATCACTGCTTGGAAAATTGGACTATCTGCCTCCTAAATTTTCTGCTAAAAAGATTGATGGAAAACGGGCGTATGAAATGGCAAGAGAAGGTGTTGACTTTGAGATGAAAAAAGTTACATCGGAAGTATATGATGTAAAATTTATAAATTATAACCATCCTTTTATCTCTTTTGATATTACAGTAAGTGAGGGAAGTTATATACGAAGTATGTCACAGATACTATTAGAGAGATTAAATAGTACTGGTACATTATCTTATCTTGAGAGATTATACGAAGGTAAGTTTAAGTTTGAAGATGAAAAAGCTTTAAATCCTTTGGAATATTTGGATCTACCCACAAATAACTACACAGGGTCAAAAGATTGGTTTGATTTGGGTAAAAAACTTTCTATTGATTATTTTGAAAATAAAACTGATGGTGAATATCTCATTGCATTTGATACATTTTTTTCGATTATCGAAATAAAAAACAATGAGCCTAAATATATATTAAATAAAGTGTTACTCAATGACTAAAAAATCGTATGCAAAAGTAAATATTTTTCTTAAAATCTCAGGGAAAAGAGGGAGCTATCATGAGCTTGTATCTCGATTTGTGAGAGTACATAGTTTATTTGATGAGGTTACATTTAAAAAGGGTACATTTTCAAAGTTTACTTTGGCAGGTGAATTTGGATGTACTACAGAACAAAATACTATTTATAAAGCGTATAAGAAACTAGAATCTCTTTCGTTAGATGTTAAAGCGTATTTTCAAAATCATAAAGTGATAGTAAATAAAAATATTCCAGAGTTTGCAGGATTGGGTGGAGGAAGTTCTAATTGTGCTACTTTTATGATAATGGTGAATGAAGTGTGTAATTTAGGATTATCTAAAGATGAATTATCTTCTATAGGGGCAACTATAGGTGCTGATGTACCATTTTTTATTTATGAATATGAGAGTGCTAATGTAACAGGAATAGGGGAAATAGTTAAAAAGTTTGATGAACCTATATTAAATATAAAAACATTCACACCTCCTATTCAATGTAATACAGGAGATATATTTACAACCTTTAGAGATTTTTACTATAAAGAGATTTCTCAAAAAGAGAGAGTCCAATTGCTTAATATGTCAAGTATAGATATATTAGACACATTTAATATATCATTTGCAAACGATCTTTATCTTCCTGCTGTGAAGTTATATTCTGAACTTACTCCCACACAGTATAATATTCCTCCTCATAGCCATTTTAGTGGCTCAGGAAGTAGTTTTTTTTATATCAATAAATAAAAACTACTTCTATCATTTATTTTTACTTTCCAATAAATTTACAAATTATCAAGAGTTATTTTATGATATGTTACTTAATGTATCATATATATAAATAGATTATTGAATATCTCAGAACTACTCTAAAGCTTATAAATACGCTAATTAAAGGTAAAAAAGTAGACTAATGATGTGATTTAGACTATTTCAAAGTTTCATTCCACTATTTAATGTAACATAAAGTAACAAAACTAAAGTTGTTCTTATTTTATGTTTTAAAACAACTCAAATGCTACGCTATTGCTACTTACAACTCATACAATTTGAATGAATTAAAAAAAGGAGAAATTATGAATAAGAAATTAGTAGAAAAAATTCAAGCTAATCCAAATTACATTGAACTCGTTTCAAAAAGAAGTAGTTTTGCATTAAAGCTTGCTATATTTGTATTAGCTATGTTCTATAGTTATATATTGGTAATTGCATTTAACAAAGAGTTGTTAGGTACAAGAATGAGTGAAGCTACTGTTGAGGGTAGTAAATGGATATATGATAAAGTAGAAGGTGCATATGTATTATCTTCTACTACAGAGATGATGACTCCTGTAATGACTTGGGCATTTCCAGTTGCTGCAATCATAATTGTAATTAGTTTTATCACAACACTTATCTATGTTAATAGAGCAAATGGTGAGTTTGAAGACTTAACAGATGCAGTAAGAGAAGATGTAAAGGACGAATTATGAGATTATTAGGTTTATTAGGTTTAACAGCTGTAGCAGCATTTGCTGGTGGTGATGCGACATTTGAGGCAGTACAAAGAGATTTGAATATCCCTGCTATTGTTATGTTCTTTATTTTTGTTGGTGCGACGCTTGGTATTACATATTGGGCAGCTTCTAAAACAAAAACAGCAAGTGATTTTTATACAGCTGGTGGTGGAATTACAGGATTCCAAAATGGTATGGCGATTGCTGGAGATTATATGTCTGCTGCTTCTTTTCTTGGTCTTTCTGGTCTTGTGTATTTACAAGGATATGATGGTCTAGTTTACGCTGTTGGATTTTTAGTTGGTTGGCCAGTTATTTTATTTTTAATGGCTGAAAAATTAAGAAACTTAGGTAAATTTACATTTGCTGATATTGCTGCTTATAGACTTGCACAAAAAGAGATCAGAACTCTTGCTGCATTTGGTTCTATCTCAGTTGTAACATTATATTTAATTGCTCAAATGGTTGGATCTGGTAAACTTATTCAAGTATTATTTGGTCTTCCATATGAATATGCTGTTATCTTAGTTGGTATTATGATGATTATTTATGTTACTTTTGGTGGTATGCTTGCAACTACATGGGTACAAATCATTAAAGCTATCTTGTTGCTTTCAGGTGTTACATTTATGGGATTAATGATTTTAAGTAACTTTGGTTTTTCTTTTGAAGCATTAGCTCAAACAGCTGTTGACACACATTCATGGGGACAAGATATTATGGCTCCATCAGATAAAGGTAAAATTAAAGATCCTATTTCTGCTATCTCTTTAGGTTTAGCATTGATGCTTGGTACTGCTGGTCTTCCACATGTACTTATGAGATTCTTTACAGTTGGTAATGCTAAAGAAGCTAGAAAATCTGTTGTATATGCTACTGCATTTATCGGTTACTTCTACTTAGTTATTGCTGTTATTGGTTTAGGTGCTATTGTTTATTTACAACCAGAAGTTTCTCCAGAGTTTTTCGTAGATGGTAAACTATTTGGTGGTGGTAATATGGCTGCTATTCACTTATCTAAAGTTGTTGGTGGAGATATATTCTTAGGATTTATTTCAGCGGTTGCATTTGCTACTATTTTAGCAGTTGTTTCTGGTCTTACACTTGCTGGTGCATCTGCTATATCTCACGATATTTACAATAATGTAATATGTGATGGTAAAGCTGATGAGAAAAAAGAGATGAAAGTTTCTAAAATATCTGTTATTGCTATTGGTGTAATGGGTGTTATTCTTGGTATCGCTTTTGAAAAACAAAATATTGCATTTATGGTTGGTTTGGCTTTCGCTATTGCAGCATCTGCTAACTTCCCAATCTTATTCTTATCAATTTACTGGTCGAAGCTTACTACTAGAGGAGCATTCATTGGTGGTATGATGGGTCTGATTACAGCTATTGTTCTTGTTATTTTAGGTCCAGTTGTATGGGTTGGTGTACTACATAATGCAGAACCAATTTTCCCATATGCTTACCCAGCGTTATTCTCTGTTGTAACGGCATTTATTGGTATTTGGTTCTTCTCTATCACTGACTCTTCTCAAAGAGGTAAAGATGAACAAGCTAAATTTGCTGCACAAAATGTAAGAGCAAACACAGGTTTTGGTGCTGATGGTGCATCAGGTCACTAGATTGTTAAATCTTTACAGATTGTCAAACTAATAAAAAAGCCCCGTAATTGGGGCTTTTTTTATATTAAAAAATAAGGTAAATTAATATGAGTCTTTTAGAAATTAAAAGTTTTGTTAGTAGTATTCAGCCTTTTAATCATTTGAACAAAAATGAATTAGAAGAGGTATGTAGTCATTTAGATATTGTGTATTTTAAAAATGATATTGAAGTTTTAACTCCACAAAAACAAGTTGATTTTTTGTATTTTGTAATAAAAGGGGTTGTTCAAGAAAAAAATGAAGAAGAAGTTATCTCTGTGTATGGAGAAAATGAGTTTTTTAATCCCTTGATACTCATTCGAAATGAGATAAAACATACCTACATAACAGTACAAGAAACAATATGTTATGCTCTTCCTAAAGAGGTATTTTTAAAGTATATGTATCAAAATGAAGAGATAGAAAGTTATTTTTTTTCCACTATATCCGAAAAATTAAATAATAGTATTAATAATGAAAAAAGTAAAGAGTTATTAAGTTTTGCAATAGCAAAAGTAGAAGATGCATATTTACAAAAACCAATCTATGTAAATGAAGATGAAACTATTCATAATACAGTAAAAAAATTGATTAATGATAAAGTAGAATCAATATTAGTAAAACGCTTAGATGGTGAAATAGGTATTGTAACTGATTCTGATTTTGTTAAAAAAGCTATTTATAATAGAGTAGATTTAGATAGTCCAATTTCGGGTATAGCTACTTATGGTTTGGAAACTATCAACGCAACTGATTTTTTATTTCATGCACAGTTAGTGATGTCAAAGAAAAAGTTAAAAAGATTATTGGTCAAGAAAGAGGAACAAATTGTAGGTACTTTAGATATTGTATCTCTTAATAGTTTTTTTGCTTCACATACACACTCAACAAGTAATTTAATTGATAATGCTGTGAGTATAGAAGAGTTAAAAGATGCAAGTTCAAGATTTATACGAACTATACGAACACTTTATGAAAAAGGTGTAAAAGTAAAATATATATCCAAACTCATCTCTCAACTTAATGAAAAATTGTTTGAAAAGTTATTTACCCTTACTGCACCAGAAGAGTTACAAAACAATTCTTCATTGATTATCATGGGAAGTGAAGGACGAAGTGAGCAAATCTTACGGACAGATCAAGATAATGCACTTATTATAAATGATGATTGTAGTATGAATAAGGATGATATTTTATCATATACGCAAACTTTTACAGATAATCTCATCGATTTTGGATATCCACCATGTGATGGAAATATTATGGTTTCAAATCCATTTTGGGTTAAAACACAAAGTGAATTTAAGGATATAATTTTTGAATGGACCACAAAACCTAGTGAGGAAGGTTTTATGAATTTAGCCATCTTTTATGATGCAATTTCTGTCACAGGTAATCATGAATTATTAAATACAGTCAAAGAGTATTTATATCATGTATGCCAAAATACGAATACATTTTATCCATTTTTTGCAAAACCTATTTTATCTTTTGACACACCATTGAGTATGTTTAGTGATTTTGTAGTTGATAAAGATAAACATCGAGATGAACTTGATTTGAAAAAAGGTGGAATATTTCCTATAGTTCATGGAGTAAGAAGTTTGGCTATCGAAAAACAAATCAATGATACAAGTACATTTGAAAGATTAAAAACTTTACATGATCAAGGTGTTTTAGATGAAGAGTTTAAAAATGAACTTGTTGAGTCTTTTAATTATCTATTAACATTGCGATTGAAGTTTCGTTTAGAAAAAATTGACACACATGAAGAGTTGGATAATTATATAAATCCTAGTAAATTATCTCTATTAGAAAAAGATTTATTAAAAGATAGTTTAAAAATCGTAAATAAGTTTAAAAAATTTGTTAATTACCATTTTAAACTTAGCATGATTAGTTAGTGTTCTTATGTTTAATACAATAAAACAATATTTTAATAAAAAGAATCTCAAAGAGAGTAAATATGAGTATTTATTTGATAAATATGAAGGTGATGAATATGTATGTTTTGATTGTGAAACGACAGGTTTAGATCCAAAAAAAGATGAGATCATCTCAATTGGTGCGATAATTATTAAAGGTAATAAAATATTACATAGTAGAAAGTTTGAAAGATTTGCAAAGACGACACAGGCTTTAAATGCTGAAAGTATTAAGATACACCATATAAGAGAGTGTGATATTGAAAATGCTCGGAATATTGATGAAGTGATTGATGAGTTTTTGGAGTTTGTGGGTAATCGTCCACTTGTAGGATATTATTTAGAATTTGACTGTGCTATGATAAATAGATATATAAAACCAAAATATGGTATTACTTTACCAAATAATCAAACTGAAGTCTCTGAAGTATATTTTGATAAACAAATCAAACATAATCCAGGAGCGAACATTGATTTGCGTTTTGATATTATTATGGAGAGATTAAATTTACCAAGGTTAGGAAAGCATGATGCTATTAATGATGTTATTATGACAGCTATGATATTTTTAAAATTAAAAAATATGAGATAGATGAAAACATTTCTTAAAAGTTTGTAAACATATTATGACAGATTTTGGAGTTGTAAGTCTACAAAAATTTATAATTATTTTATAACAAAGAATTTTTTTCAGATAAAACTTTGTATTTTTATATTTTTTGGGTTAATAAGTAACACATTAAATGAATATTAACTTTTATAAAAATATTTAAAAACCCCTTGTTTAAAGCTTTTAATCCTACTTTTTATAGTAAATATTATGCTTTCTACTTATAATTCATTTAAAAAAAGTAAAGAAATATAAAGTAATTATAGGGTATCATCTTGCACTATATAAATAACATTTAGTGTATGAAAGGATAGAATATGAGTGACCTAATTGAAGGCTATTTAGGTAAAACAACAGAGGGGAAGAAAAGTCGAGTGCCTGCGAAACTTGATTATCTTCAAAGTGTTACAGGTGGATTTTTAGCATTATTTATGTGGGGACATATGTTAATGGTATCATCGATTTTAATCTCTAAAGATTTTATGTATACAATAACGAAACTTTTAGAAGGAAGTTTTATTTTTGATGGTGGTAATCCAATTGTAGTAACAATTTTTGCTGCATTTATTTTTGTTGTATTTATTACGCATGCTGGTTTGGGTATGAGAAAATTACCTGGAAATTTTAAACAATACCAAGTGATGAGAGCACATTCAATTAATATGAATCATGATGATACAAAATTATGGATGACACAAGCATTTACTGGTTTTGTAATGTTCTTTTTGGGTTCTGTTCATATTTATATCATAATGACACACTCTGATGCAATTGGTCCATATGCAAGTTCTGATAGAGTTTGGTCTGAGTGGATGTGGCCTTTATATCTTTTACTTTTATTAGCTGTTGAATTTCATGGTACTATTGGTCTTTATAGATTATGTGTAAAATGGGGATGGTTTGATGGTAAAAATCCAAAAGAAACTCGAAAAACACTTAAAAAAGTTAAATGGGCTTTGACTGTATTTTTTATGATTTTAGGACTTGCTTCTTTATTTGCTTATATGAAAATAGGGTACGAGCATGCACAAGCAGGAAAAGTGGGTCAAAAATATCACCCAACAACTGCAAAAATAATGAAATATGACATTTCAAATAAATCTATTGGAGGAATTGCATAATGAAAATTAATTATTGTGATGCACTTGTTATTGGTGGTGGAC
>Ga0193954_1001499_pt1 | contig 11840 bp, 7 predicted proteins | sample BB_5_MG_FD_140340 | JGI IMG/M metagenome (GOLD analysis project Ga0193954, IMG submission 140340) | Microbial mat bacterial communities from the Broadkill River, Lewes, Delaware, United States - BB_5_MG | ecosystem: Environmental > Aquatic > Freshwater > River > Microbial mats | place: USA...
ATGTTGGGTTGGACTGGCATTGGGATGTGCAATCGGGTGATTTAGATTCGACGGCATTTGGTGATTGGCAAAATGATAACTTGCTGTATGTTATTGATTTAGGTTATTCGAGTGATGGAAGTCATTTGGGATTTAAAAAAATGCAAATGACTGATTTGACAGGAACGAATTATGTCATTCAAGTAGGAGATTTATCTAATAGTTCCGGAGTGGAAGTTGTTATAAATAAAGATCCCGAAACAAGTTTTACTTATTATTCGTTTGATAATGGCGTAGTTGATATTGCTCCACCAAAAGAGGAATGGGATTTACTTTTTACACAGTACACGCATTTATTTTACAATCCTGATGAAGTTTATGTTGTGTCTGGAGTTTTGCTTAATCGTTATCAAACTGAGGCTACTTTAATTGTTGGAAAAACATTTGAAGATGTCAATTATGCCGATGCGATTCAAGCAAATTTTTCCAATTTGATCAATGAAATTGGGTATTCTTGGAAATGGTACGATTATTCGAATTCAGTATACCTTGTAGATCCATCGATGGTCTATGTTGTAAGAACTTCGGAAGGATTGTTTTATAAAATTCATTTCATTGATTTTTACAATGAAACAGGTTTGAAAGGGTATCCGAAATTTGAAATTGCAGCGTTATAGCGATTCAGTTGATCGATTTATTGCATCGTTTATAGTCACAAAAAAATGCCATTATAGAATTAGCTATAATGGCATTTTTTATTTCCCGAAGGAAGGTATTTGTTGAGGTTTATTTCCCCATCATTTTTTGTGTTGTTCCATCACTGTAAATAACGATTCTTAACTCGCTATAATCAGCATTTACTTCCTGTCCGTATAAGTTAATAACCTTAACGATTTCCTTTTGACTTAAACTGTTGTCAATTGAGATAGTTTTATAAGTCGTTGTAACTCCGTTGAAATCCGTTTGACTTAATCTGTAGTAATTGATTGTCTGTTCAATATTGTAGACATTGTGTGTGTAGTTGGTAACTTCAGATGTCGTTCCTGCTCCATTTACCTTCGCAATGTTTTTCCAGTCTTTTCCATCTATTGATTGCTCAATCGTGAAAAAATCATTATCCCTTTCACTTGCGGTTTCCCATGTAAGAACATTAGGTCCGTTATTATAACCTTCAAATGAAGTTAATTCGACTGGAAGTACAACTGGTGTACAACCTAAAATAGCTGTTCCTCCCCAAGATAATTCATACCCATAGTTTGAAATTGAATAATTGTCAATCAATAAGATATAAACATCACCTGCTGAAGTGTTTAAATCATTAACCCATTTGTCGCCATATTGATTTTCAGAATTGTCAGTGGATGATGAAGACATACCAGTATTTCCGCTGTATAACGACCAACTGCATCTAATAGGGTTTGTTACAGGAGAACAGTTATCATTGGCAGTAACATCCGTAAATGGTCCCCAAATAGCGAAATCATAATCGTCACTGTTCACATTAGGGTCAATTGTCATTTCCAGATTTCCTCCTGATTCAATGTGCACATAGTACCAAGATGATTGTCTTTCGTTCCCTTTTAAGCAACCTCTATTTCCTCCACCATTATTTCCTCCGTACAATTCTTGGGTACCGTATCCATTACTGTTCGCTGAAAATGATTGGTTGTCACACAAAAGTTGTGCTGTTTCACAATCAGTTCCACCGCCTTTTTCTTGGTAGACCATTTTTGCAGATTCCATAATTACTGAAACAATCGTAGTTTCATCATTGGATTGATTGAAGAAAAACTCTTCGGAAAGGTTTTGATTTGAACTAAAAGTGAAAGTCTCAGAATCGAGTATAAATCTATTATACGGATCTAAGTCTTCACTAAGGTCTGTCAGGACTTCTTTAATACTTTTTGATGTGTTTACTTTGATTGTATATTTCTTCTGTGAAAGTCCTGTTACAGAGATAAATACAAAGAAAAGTAAGATTAATTTCTTCATTTTTTTAGTGGTTTTTTGTTCATTTAAAGCCGCAAAAGTAGTGCTTTTTTTTTGTTCACCAAGAACATTAAGGGAACTTAAATGTTAAATTAACGGAATTATAACAGATGATTTTTGTGAGTTGACTGTTAGGGTATTACGAGGTGATATTCTTTGTTTTTCAATAGATGTAAATAATTCTCTTGATGTCCCCCTTCAATACTTCAAAACAATTGAAGGTTTTAAAGAAAGTCATTACAAATAGGAAGATAAATGATTCTTAAAAGGCCAGTATAGTAGACGATTTTATTCTTGGATTAAATTAAACGCTCCTTTTGTGAGGATTTTTGTTTCTGGATTGAAAGTGCCTGCATTTAAAATTTCCACGAATTGCTCATTAGATTGTCCAATTTCCACTTCTTTTCTAATGAATGAATATTGTGTATCGCTTTTTTCGACTAATTCCAATAAATAGGTTTTATCCTCCACTGAAACAACGGCGTCCACAGGTAATGCTGCCGTAGAAGCGATAGAAGTGAATATTTCCGCTTCAACATACATTCCAGGAGTGAAACGTTCGGATTCTTTTTCATCGATTAAATGACAATGTACTTTTATTGTTCGTTTTTCAGGGTCAATAGCCTTATTGATTAAATATACTTTTGCGTTATATTGAGTTGGGTTGTTCATCATTTTAAAGCTAACCTCTTGTCCGATTTTAATTGTGGATAGGTCCTGTTCAAAAATGTTCAATTCTATATGAAGGTGCTCCGTGTTCATGATTGTAAGAGCAATATCAGATGGATTTAAATACAATCCTTTTGTTGCCAAAACGGAGGTTACATAACCTGAAATTGGAGCTTTAACTGAAATGGTAGTTCTAAGGTTAGATGCTGTTATTGCGCTTGGATCGATGTTCATTAATTGAAGTTTTTTCTTTAATGATTCGTATCGAGCTTGCGTTACTTTGTAGTCCGATTCGGCTTTCAAAAAGACCTTTTTCGAACTTACATTATCCGCAGATAGTTCTTTCTGACGTTCATAATCAGATTTTAAATAAGCTAATTGGCTTTTAGATTCTAAGAAATCTTGTTGCACTTGTATGTATTCTGGGTTTTCAAGTGTGAATAATGTTTGTCCCTTCTTAATTTGCTGTCCTTGAAGCAGTGAGATGTCTTTTACATATCCGCCAAAATAGGCACTTATTGTTGCTTTATTCTCCGGAGGAACAGCGAGTGATCCATTTGTCTTGATAACCTTTTTAAATGATTCGTTCGAAAAAGATCCTATTATCATATTACTCAATTCGAATTGAGCTTGTGTCACTACCATTTTTTCTGTTTCATTTGAAACTTCTGAAGATTCATTTATAACAGATTGATCAGATCCGCATGATGCAAATATCAGAGCAACTATAATAGGGAAGAGGTTAATAAATCGTTTCATAATGGATATTAATTAAGAATGTAATTTGCTTCAATAATACTCAGGTTACAAAAAAACTTGTTTTGAATATAATTGATCTGAATGTTGTTTGCGTGTTCAAGTAAGGTCAGGTATTGTAAGTAATCGATTTCACCTGAATGGAACGATTTCGAAGCGTTGGCAAGTGTTTCTTCGTATAGCTTAAGACCGAAATCCTGATGTGATTTGATAGTACTTTTATAACCTTCAATTTCTGTGATTAAAGAGGCGTAATTCGCGTTCAAATGCATCTTATAATTATCAATTTCATTTTGCTTCAGTGTTAACTCTGTTTTGGAAGCCTGAATTCGCGCCTTGTCCGCACCAAAGAAGATAGGGATACCAATTCCTGCTTGAAATCCATAGTAGCGATTTGGAGAAGCTCCGTTGTTTGCTCCTTGAAAAGCGCCTAAGTTAATGTCTGGTAGTAACTCTTGTTTGTTGCGAGAAAGCTCCTTACGCGTCAGAAGTAGCGATTCGTTCAGGTAATTCAAAGAGGCATTTTCTACTGTGTCAAGCGGTATTAATTCAATCAGATGATCTCCATGTTCAGTAATGGTGAATTGAGTATCAGATTGAATCCATTTGTTTAATTGATTCATCGCTCCTGCGCAATTCTGGCGACTTTGATTCAATGATACTTTGATTTCTTGTTGTTTAGACTGGGCAAGTAGTAACTCCAATTGATTGGATTCTCCTAATTCATATTTTTTTAGAGCGGCATTTGTAAATAAAGCGTAAATGCTATCCAGTGCCTCATAGTTTTTTACTACTTCTTGCCAATGTGCTACAGTATAATATGCTTTTGTAACTTCTTTTTTAATGATCTGTTCATCAATGAGATATTTGTTCTGAGCTAAGATCGTTTGTTGTTTTAATACCTTGTGTTGGGCTATATAAAAGCTCGGAAATCGCACACTTTGACCGATTCCCACAACATTGAGTGCTATATTGTTTGGTGCAATATTATTCTGATCAAAATTGTAGTAGATTTCTGTTTTGTCTATTTCAAATGCTGTTCCTTCAATGTGTTTACTCATTTCGATAGCATTCTTGGAAGATGCTAGTTGCTTGTTATTACTTAATGCAAGGTTGATAGCTTCGTCCAGAGAAACTTCATTGGCTTGTCCAAATGAAAAACCGCTGAGCCCGATTAGAATAAAAAGCATTGTAATTGATTTTAGGTTTGACTTGTCAACCGATTTTTTCTCCGGCTTATCGAAAATCGCATAAAGCACAGGTAGAACAATCAAAGTCAAAATCGTTGCCGTGATTAATCCGCCAATAACAACCGTTGCCAATGGTCGTTGTACTTCAGCACCCGCATTGGTTGATATAGCCATAGGTAAAAATCCTAGAGCTGCCGCTGATGCAGTTAATAGAACAGGGCGAAGTCTAAGTTGTGTACCCTTAATGATACGTTCGTTAATGTCTGTCATGCCTTCTTGTTTAAGTTCTTTAAATTGTTCAATGAGAACAATTCCATTTAGGACTGCAATTCCGAATAATGCAATGAAGCCAACACCCGCAGAAATGCTAAAGGGTAAATCGCGCATGTACAAGAATAAAACCCCACCTACAGCTGACAATGGAATTGCGCTGTAGATCATTAACGCTTCTTTCACGGAGTTAAACGCAAAATAGAGAAGAAAGAAAATGAGTACTAGTGCAATTGGAACGGCCACTGACAATCGGCTTCGTGCTGAGCGTAAATTTTCAAATTGACCACCATATTCCACGACATAACCTGTAGGTATTTTCACTTTTGATTCAATGATGTTTTGTACGTCTTTTACAACGGATTCTAAATCCCTATTTCGAACATTTACGCCAATTACGATTCTTCTCTTTGTATCATCTCTTGATATTTTTGCCGGTCCTTTAGTGTAAGAAATTTCTGCAAATTCAGAAAATGGGAGCGTTGTTCCATCTTTCAATCGAACAGAGGTGGTTTTTAAGTCAGCGAGATTTTTTCTATGATCACCATCAAAACGAACTACCAAGTCAAATTGTTTTTCTCCTTCGAAAATTGTCCCGGCAGTTCCTCCAGCAAATCCCATTGTGAGTAGTTGATTTAAGTCCGAGATATTCAAGCCATATTGTGCTATTTTTTTACGATCATATTCAACGGTCATTTGAGGAAGTCCAGCTACTTTTTCAACAGAAATATCCGATGCTCCTTCCACGTCTTGAATGGCTGATTCTATCTGTAACGCCGTTTTATATAGTTGATCCAAATCTTCACCAAAAATTTTAATCGCTAAATCCGCTCGAACTCCTGTAATCAATTCGTTGAATCTCATTTCGATAGGTTGTGTAAACTCGTAATCAATTCCTGCGATATCTGTGAGAGCCTCTTTAAACGCATCGGTTAGTTCATCTTTGTTATCTGCCGTAACCCATTCATTTTTGGGCTTTAATTTGACAATGACATCACTTTCCTCCATGGACATCGGGTCGGTAGGTACTTCAGCTGCCCCAATTCGTGTGATAACCTGATCAACTTCTGGGAAGGTCATTAATATTTTTTCAATAAGTGTTGTGGTTTCTACTGTTTTGGATAGCGACGTTCCCGTTTTTAAAACAGGTTGAATAACTAAATCACCTTCATCCAAGGTTGGTACAAATTCTCCTCCCATACGTCCGAATAAAATCGAGACGAAGACTAAAAGTATTCCCGCTCCTGCAAGAACAATTTTCTTTTTATTCAAAGCCCATTTGATCACTGGTTTATATGCGTTTCCTAAAAAATTCACGAAGCGTGTAGAAATGTTTTTTCTCTCAGGATCAGTAGGTTTTAAGAAAAGAGATGCCATTACAGGAACGTAAGTGAAGCATAAAATCATTGCGCCAATAAGTGCGAAGCAAAAAACCAAGGCCATCGGTCGGAACATTTTCCCTTCCACGTTAATTAAAGAAAGAATTGGTATAAAAACAATGATGATAATGATTTGACCAAAGATCGCCGAGCGCATCATTTTGGTAGTTCCAAGGAAAGTTACTTTATCGATATAAGCACTTCGCTCACTATTAGGAAGACCGTTAATTGCCAGTCTTTCTGAAGTGATTTTAAACGCGATAAATTCTACAATAATAACGGCTCCATCAATGATAATTCCAAAATCAATTGCTCCCAAGCTCATTAAGTTGGCATCAACACCAAAAAGATACATAAGCGTAAGAGCGAAAAACAAGCATAATGGAATTACAGAGGCAACAACCAATCCTGAACGGAGATTGCCGAGTAAAAGAACCACAACGAAAATCACAATAAGACATCCAAGAATAAGGTTTTCAGTTACCGTAAAAGTTGTCTTAGCGATGAGTTCACTTCGTTCTAAAAAAGCGTTAATTCGAATACCTTTTGGGAGCGCTTTAGAAATCGTTTCAACCCGTTCCTTGACTGATTCAATTACCTTTTTGGAATCTGCACCTTTCAACATCATTACCTGTCCAAGGACTTTTTCCCCTTCACCATTTCCAGTGATTGCTCCAAATCGATTTGCCGCACCAAAACCTACTTTTGCAATGTTTTTAATGTAAATAGGTTGATTGTCTCTTGTCGTAACTACAATATTTTCGATGTCCTCTATCGATGTTGCTAAACCTTCTCCACGTATAAAGTAACTCTCGTTTCCTTTTTCAATATATCCTCCACCAGCGATACTATTGTTTTGTTCAAGCGCTTCAAAAACATCAGTTAGTGAAAGTTCCATGGAACGGAGCATCTCTGGATTCACCGAAACTTCATATTGTTTCAAAAACCCGCCCCAAGTATTTACTTCAACAACACCTGGAATTCCAGACAATTGTCGTTTTACCACCCAATCTTGAATCGTTCTTAAGTCCGTTATCGAGTATTCATTTTTATATTTTGGATTAACTTCTAAAACATATTGATAGATTTCGCCTAGTCCAGTCGTAATAGGTCCCATGAATGGTTTTCCAAATCCGGAAGGAATTTTTTCTTCTGCGTTTTTTATTTTCTCTGCAATAAGTTGTCGAGGTAAATACGTTCCAATTTCATCATCAAATACAATTGTTACAACAGATAATCCAAATTTTGAAATCGATCTAATTTCAGCAACATTTGGAAGGTTTGCCATTTCCAATTCGACCGGATATGTTAAGAATTTCTCTACATCCTGTGTAGATAAGTTTCGAGAAGTTGTTATTACCTGTACTTGATTGTTTGTAATGTCAGGAACTGCGCCAATTGGAATGTTCATTAATGAATAAATTCCTGCGCCCGTAATTCCTGCAGTAAGTAAAAGTACAATGAGCTTATTTCGAATACTAAATTGAATGATCTTTTCTAACATTTGAAACGCGATTAAACTGTTTATCAAATGTACGTTAGATAGATAAGGAACTATTTAATGCTTCCTTAAGATTTCCTTAAATTTCACGGTGACTATGGTTCCTTTTTTCAGCTGACTTGTGAATTTAATTTCAGCATTTATTGCATTCGCTGCTTTTTGAGCAATCGAAAGTCCAAGTCCAACACCTTTGATGTCTTTATGATTTAAGGCATCTGAACGAAAAAAAGGCGTAAAAATCTGTTTGAGATCTTCCTCTTTAATTCCTATACCCTCATCTTGAATTTGGCAAATGATGTTATTTTGGATTTCTTTCAGTTGTATTCTAATTATGCTATCTGGAGACGAGTATTTAATGGCATTTCCAATAAGATTGTCAAGGATTAGATTGGCATGAAAACTATTTACAGAACAATGATCCCCAATAGAAGTTGGTTCAAAATCAACTTGAATTCTTTTTTCTAGAAGTTGAGGTGACCTTTGCATAATCACTTGGTTAATTAGTCCATTTAATTCAATGGCTGATCGTCTATTTAATTCTGGATTAGAGTCGAAACGCGCAAGGGCAAGCAGTTGATCAATAATATTGGCCCTTCGATCAATTTCAGTCAGTCCATATTTTATTTTTTCTTGGTATTCTTCTTTTGATCGTTCTTTTCGAATCAAAACCTCAAGCGTACCCCGTAAAACAGATAATGGAGTTCTCAATTCATGTGACGCATCGGAAGTGAATTGTTTTTCGCGTTCGAGTGCTTTTTCCAGTCGATCTAAAAGCCCGTTAATCGAACTTGATAAATCATGTAATTCATCTTTGTGCGCTGGTAATGCAATGCGCTCATTGAGGTTGTTTTTCGTAATTCGATTTGCGGTTTCAGTAATGTTTACAACAGGAATGATACTTCTTCCTGCTAAAAAAGAAGAGATGAAAAACAATCCGAGTAGTACAATTGGAAATAATAAAAAGAGTGTGTAACGGAGATTGGCGAGTACCATTAAAGAACTGTCTAATGACATTGCTGCAACGATGTACCCTTTTACTTCATTGTTTTGTTCTATCGGTATTTGAACTTGTCGAATTAAACGACTGTTTAGAGCGGTATTAAAATGATCTCCAAAGCTATTCTGATCCTTGAAGGGTAGTTGATTTTCTTTCAGGTTGGGCGATTTATCCGTGATTTTGCCGTCCCGATCAATTAATTGCAAGAAAACAGGATTAACTTGAACTTCTTTGTGTTCACTTTCTTCCCATTCATCTTTATTTAAAAATCGAATTTCATTTCCTTCTACTTTAATCTCAAAAATATGTTTGTGAGCTTCAAAGGATAAGTCTGCATCAATATTTTGATAAACAGTTTGTCGTACGATAAAATAAACCACTCCGAAAACTACCGCAATAATTAACGCAGTAGCCAACATAAAATATGTCGCGATTCTTTTTTTAAAACTTAAATTCATACTTCTTTCGCAATATAGCCCACACCTCTAACAGTTTGAATATAATTTTCAGATTCATCCAAGTTTAATTTTTTTCGAATGGAATTGATAAAAACGTCAATAACGCTTGTATTATACTCAAAATGAATATCCCAAACGTTCTCGATGATTTGCGTGCGTGAGCACACAACTCCTTTGTTACGTAGTAGGAATTCCAACAAGGCAAATTCCTTTTGAGTAAATGAAATCTCTTCACCCATTTTATGCACTGAATGAGAAGAAACATTTAATACAATTGGACCTAAACTAAATTCATTCTTATCACTTGAATCGGAGCGAAGTTGAACTCGAATACGTTGTAATAATTCCTCAAAATGAAAAGGTTTTTTAATGTAATCGTTAGCGCCAATCTGAAGTCCGTGCACCGTTTCTTTAACGGTGTCTTTTGCAGTTAAAAAGATAACGGGAGTGCTTTTGTATTCTTTTCTGAATTCGGTACAAATTTCGATACCGCTTTTTTCTGGAAGCATCCAATCCAGAATTATTAAATCATACGAGCCAGAAAGCGCAAGGTCTAAGCCTTCGTTTCCTGTATGAGCAATATCAACAGTAAAAGACTCTTCTTCCAATCCCTGTTTTAGGAAGTTGGCAATTCCAATTTCGTCTTCTACAATCAATAATCTCATAATGTAAATGTCATTTTAATCAATGAGAAAGCCAAATTACTTTCCTTAAGTTTTAATTAAGAAAATTACGATACGAAATAATTAATGTCTGCGAATACAAGAATTACGAGGTAGAAAAAAGAAAATTAGGTTTAGATGTAACAGGTTGATGTTATCGTTTATTCTAATTACCTTACAGAGAGGATTTCAATCTCTTCTATAAAACGATGTGATTTCCACCTTACTATATCTCCTTCTTTATGCCCGAAAAGGGTACAGCCCAAAATTGAAAAAACGGAATATTTATTTTGATCTACATTTGTATTTTTTGGTAAAACGATGGTTATTCCTGACTTCGACCCGAAGCTTGTTTTAATACTAATTGTCTTGCCAAGACTAATTACCTTATCAGGTACTTGATCATAATTAACTTTTGCATTTTTTAGTTTGAACATGAATTCTGAATATAAGTCAACAAGTTCGTTGTTTTTCGGGTTTAAGGGAAGGATAAGATCAAAAATAATCGATCGTTCTTCCTCATTAATTTCAATTCTAGTATTTTCCATACTATCGTTCTTTTAAATCGACAACAATTTGTTCTAAACCAATTTTAGCATCCATAAAAAACATACGACAATTTTCTTCTCCAAATAAAGGGTTTTGGATGTCAGCATAACCGTTGCTCAAACTGCGTTTGATAACAACCACTTTCTCTGATTTGTACGTTTGAATAATGGGCATCCCATAAATTGGACTGGTCTTTTCGTTTTCGGCAGAAATATTAACCACATCATTTGCTCCAATCACAAAGCATACATCAGATTCTGCGATGTATTCATTTCCTTGTTCTAAGTCTAAAATATCCTCATAAGGAATATTGGCTTCAGCAAGTAAGACATTCATATGTCCCGGCATTCTACCTGCAACTGGATGGATAACGAATTTAACATCAGTGTCATATTTATTGAGTAATTGTTTTAATTCAAGACAGGTTTTTTGCGCTTGCGCAATAGCAAGTCCGTATCCTGGAACAATAGCCACTTTTTTTGCATAGGTCAAGTCTGATGCAATACTCGATGGTGAAGTTTCATTTATTTTAAGCTCTAAATCTGTGGGTTTAAACTTGCTGATTTTGTTGCCACCTATGAAGACTTTTCGAATTGATTTATTCATGGCTTTACTCATTTGAATTGTTAAAATGAGTCCTGTTGCCCCGACAAATACACCTAAAAGAACCATGATGGTATTTTCAAAATAGATACCAGAGATTGCAGTAAGTACTCCTGTTAATCCGTTTAGCACAGAAATCAAAACGGGCATGTCACCACCACCAACTCCATTGGCGAAGAATATACCGTGTAATAAACTGAATATACTGAGTAAAACTAAGCTTATGGTAAAGTCGAAGGTGTTACTTTCCATTAATCCATCAAAGAGAATTAGGAAGCAACTGAAAAGCGTAATCCACATAAAAATGACATTGTTAGATAGTTTGCTTTTAAGTTTTCCAGCCAGTTTATAATAGGCAATAATACTACCAGAGAAGGTTACAAGTCCTAAGAATAAACTTCCCATTAAAATCACCTTTGTAAAGATATTGAGCTCTCCTTGATAGGCAATTATTCCTGTTAAACTGATTAGTGCTGCGCATAAACCACCAAATCCATTAAATAATGAAACCAACTCAGGCATTCGCGTAATTTTAAAGCTGAAGGATATTTTTCTTCCCAGATAAGTACCGATCAGAATTAAACTGCTAATTAGAATGATTTTATTCCATGGAATGGTACCAGTATTGGAAAGGCTTAATGCAAAAGTGCTAATGATAGCTAGGATCATTCCTAGAATTAAAAGCCCATTCCCACGAGCTGCTTTTTTAGGGTTTCCCATCAGAATCATTCCTACAACGAACAATGTTGTTGCGGTAAGATATCCGTAGTTTGCTAATAGAATCATGGATTAGTTTTTAGATGATTTAAACATTTTTAGCATGCGATGTGTCACGAAG
>Ga0193954_1001501_pt1 | contig 11834 bp, 10 predicted proteins | sample BB_5_MG_FD_140340 | JGI IMG/M metagenome (GOLD analysis project Ga0193954, IMG submission 140340) | Microbial mat bacterial communities from the Broadkill River, Lewes, Delaware, United States - BB_5_MG | ecosystem: Environmental > Aquatic > Freshwater > River > Microbial mats | place: USA...
CCTCAACCCCGCCCTCATCGGTGGCCTGAGGGCTCGAGTTGGCACCTTCCTGCTCGACGGCAGCATCCAGACCGAGCTGCAGCGCCTGCGCGAAAAGCTCTCCTAAGCCTCATCCTGGACCACGACCGCGGTCCCATAAGCCAGCAACTCCGCCGCGCCGCCCATCACCATACTTGTGGTGAAGCGCACCCCAACGACCGCGTTGGCCCCCATATCTTGAGCCTGCTCCACCATGCGGTCGAGGGCCTGCTCGCGGCTTTCGGCCATGAGCTTGGTGTACTCCGTGATCTCGCCGCCCACCATGTTGCGCAGGACCGCGAGTAAGTCCGTGCCGATGTGCCGAGCCCGAATCGTATTACCGCGCACCAGCCCCATCGTCTGCGTAATCGTCTTGCCGGGCAGCCCATCGGAGGTGCTGAGCAACAGGGCCTGCTTGAATCCGGTCACGGCTCCGGTCTGACTGCGAATCATCTGGTCTGTCATCGATCCAACTCCTGATAGGGATCTCGGCCCGAAGCCCGGATCCGCACTTTCAACTCGTACGCGAACAAGAGGCCCACGCCCCCCGCGAGCGAGGCCAGACCCCACCTCAGCACTTCGGGAAGCTCGGGATCGGTGAAGACAAGATAGCCTGCAAACCCGATAACGGTGAGCGCCCCTAAGAGCACGGCGCCAAAGCCCGCGCCCATCATCCATCGTGCGCCGGGACCGGCTCGTGGCGCCTCAATATCGGCGTCGGCCAGAATGCGCTGCGTCAGCGCGTCCGTGCTCGCCTTGATCTGTAGGTCCATCTGTAGCTCCTGTCGTAGCTGTGGATGTGCGTTCAGAAAGGTCTGCAACTCATCCTGCTCTTGGGCGGTCGCAAGACCATCCACGGATTTGACCCAAAGGATCTGAACGGCGTCTGGAATCGCAGGCTTCATGCTCAACTCCCCGCCGGCGCCTGAGGCCGGCTGAATGTGGGATCTTCGATCAAGCGCTCACGCAGGGCGCGGCGCGCGCGGAACAGACGACTCATCACCGTGCCTTCGGGCAACGCCAAAGCCTCAGCGATCTCCCGGTAGCTGGCGTCCTCGAAGTGACGCAGCTCGATGACGGCCCGCAGCTCTTCAGGCAGCGACGCGATGGCCCGGACCACGGCCCGGGCCCGCTCGCCTTCGAGCAGCACTTGCTCCGCCCCCGGGCCGGTGTCCGCGGGCTCAACCAACAGTGCGGTGGCCCGATCCCGAGTGCGCCCGCCCAGCCGATCCAAGCAGCAGTTCTTCACGATCCGGCGAAACCACGGATAGAAGGGGCGGGATCGGTCGTACCCACGATCTGCCCCCAGGGCTCGTCGCGCCGCGTCGTGGCAGGCATCCCTGGCCTCATCGCGGTCTCCCAGGATCCGGAAGGCGGCCACGTAGGCCTTGGGCAGCGCCTGCTCAAGCAGGGCGGGCATCGCAGTTGGGTTCATCATCCCGGGGGCTCCCCCGTCCATACCGTCAACGCGGGAGTTTATTCTGCTCAGGAAGGCGATTTATTGGCCCCAACGCGAGCCGCCAGCCCGCATATGCTTACATGGCTGTAGATCTCGGTTGATTTCTTCGCCCAGCGTCTGTTAACCCGCCGCCAATCATGCAGATTCGCGCGGACGAGATCTCCCAAATCATCCGACGGCAGATCGACGACTACGAGAAAAAAGTCGAGGTCGCCGAGACAGGCTCCGTACTGACGGTAGGTGATGGTATCGCCCGCGTCTACGGGTTGGAGAACGCCCAGGCCGGAGAGCTCATCGAGTTCCCCGGGAACCTCATGGGCATGATTCTCAACCTGGAAGAGAACAACGTCGGCATCGCGCTGATGGGCTCCGGTGAGCACATCCGCGAGGGTGACATCTGTAAGCGCTCCGGGCGCATCGCAGACGTTCCCGTTGGCGACGCCCTGCTCGGTCGAGTGGTCAACGCCCTCGGCGAGCCCGTCGACGGCAAGGGCCCCATCGAGGCCACCGAGCGGCGGCGTATTGAGCTCAAGGCCCCCGGGATCATCTCCCGTAAGTCGGTGCATGAGCCCATGCAGACCGGCATCAAGGCCATCGACACCATGATCCCCATCGGTCGTGGTCAGCGAGAGCTGATCATTGGCGACCGTCAGACCGGTAAGACCGCCATCGCGATTGATACGATCATCAATCAAAAGGGCGGCGACATGCATTGCTTCTATGTGGCCATCGGCCAGAAGCAGTCCACGGTCGCCCAGGTCGCCGCACGCCTCGAGCGAGCCGGCGCCTTGGAGTACACGACGATCGTGACCGCGGGCGCCTCTGACCCGGCCCCTCTGCAGTACCTCGCCCCCTACTCGGGCGTGGCGATGGCGGAGTACTACCGGGACAACGGCAAGCACGCCCTCATCATCTACGATGACCTCTCAAAGCAGGCCGTCGCGTATCGCCAGCTGGCTCTGTTGCTGCGTCGTCCCCCGGGTCGTGAGGCCTATCCCGGCGACGTGTTCTACGTGCACAGCCGCTTGCTGGAGCGCGCCGCAAAGCTCTCCGATGCAGAGGGTGGCGGGTCCCTGACCGCGCTTCCCATCATCGAGACCCAGGCGGGCGACGTTTCGGCGTACATCCCCACCAACGTGATTTCGATTACCGATGGTCAGATCTTCTTGGAGACCGACCTGTTCAACTCCGGGCAGCGCCCCGCAGTGAACGCCGGTATCTCGGTGTCCCGCGTGGGTGGTTCCGCCCAGGTTAAGGCCATGAAGGCGGTCGCCGGCCAGCTTCGTTTGAAGCTGGCTTCGTTCCGCGAGCTGGCCGCATTTGCCCAGTTCGGCTCCGACCTCGATGCCACCACCAAGCGAGAGCTGGACATCGGTGCGCGCCTCATGGAGCTGCTCAAGCAGCCCCAGTACGCGCCCGTGCCCGTCGAGCGCCAGGTCCTGGTCATCTGGGCCGCCTCGTTCCCCGCCAAGCCGGAGAACAAGGAGTTCAAGGACCCCAAGAACTACCCCGAAGGTATGTTCATCCTTGATGTGCCGGAGTCCAAGATGGGCGACTTCGAGACCGAGTTGCTGTCCTACTTCGATGGCAACCACGCCGACCTGCTGACCACCCTTCGGGAGTCCGGCAAAATCGACGCGGACCTCGAAAAGAAGCTCGTCGAGGCCGTCAAGAAGTTCAAGACCGGCTTCAACTCCAAGGCCTGAGCTGCGGCGGGCCTTGACCTGCCCCCTCAAGCCTCCCACCCTCGGGGCGCCTTATGCGGCGCCTAGTCCCCCTCCTCTTCAGTCTAAGCCTGGCCTGCGCCTACGTACTGCCTGCGTCTTGGCGCGCCTTCCGAATCGAGGCCGACGATGCGCCGCCTGCGATCACGCGGGCCATCGACGCACGACAGCTGGAGGTCGGGCACTGGGACCAAGCCAAGGACGAAATCAGCACCGACTGGGTCAACTTCAACGATGGCATGGGCCAAAGCCGAAGCCGCTTTGTGATCCGGTGGGAGCGCAACGAGGACGATAACACCCTCACCGTCTACGTTCGGCACGAGGCCCAAGACCGCGACGCCGCAGTCGGCGGCGACTGGAGCGGGGTCTATCACGAAGCGTCTGAGGAGCTGGCCCTGCTCGACCTCATCACCCAAGAGATCGAAGCTCAGGCGGCGCCGCCCTGAAGCCGCGCCCCTAGCAGCCCGTTGAACAGTGTTCGCCCCCTGCCGCTGGCCCTCTTCGCCGGACTACCCCACGCAAAGATCTCTCACCGGCACGACCACGCCCACTATTCAACGGGCTGCTGGGGCTGAACCCAGCGCCGCTCGATGAAGGGCGCTGTGAGACCACGGGGCCATGTCCGAGACCTAACCACAAACCCCTGCGCGTTCACCCACAAAGCCTCGGGCGGGTGCGGCTCCGGCCGGCGCACAAGCACCTGGCGCAAGTCGCCTTGCACCTTCTTGACCTCGAAAGTCTGAAGCTCCACCACGGGCGCCAGCGAGGGCACATCAAAGCGCAACGTGCGCACCGAGATCGACGCGCCGGGCAGCAGCCGCGGCGACAGCAGCCCCAGCACCCACAGCCTCATCACGGGCGAGACTAAATCCAGGGCCGTGCCCGCAGCGTAAGGCACCTTGCGATTGACCTGGGGCCCCACGCCCAGGACCTCAACCTGCACATAGCCCGCCGCGACGGTGGCGCTCATCGTCCGTGCCGAGCCCAGCACGTGCACAGAGGCCCGCGCGGTCACCGGCTGCCGGTTCACCACCGTCAGCGCATACCGCGTCGTAGCCACCACCGGAACCGTCCACTCGATACGCCCGGTGAGCGCCCAGGCTGTGGAGGAGGTGGACTTCATTTCAATGAACTCCCGCCCCACAGGCTCTCCAGCCTGCGTGAGCACGTAGCTGCCCGCCTCGGCCCTGGGCAGCCCCGAAGGCGCGACGCGCACCCCCGTGTGGGCTGCGTAGTGGTTATAACACCCGGCGAGCGCCAGGCTCAAAGAGATGGAGCAAGCTAGCTTTCGCACCCCAAGAAGCACGGGGCGGCGTACGTGGCGCGAGGTCATCAGTAAATCAGGGTTGCAGCAACGATGAAGCGAGTCGCCCACAGCACCTGCTCGATACCATATAGGGCGTCCGGCCCGACATAGCGATCCGTCGGCCGATGATACCGAGGGTGATGATAGTCGTCCTCGATCAACAACAGCCCGCCCTGCCCCAGGGCCCAAAAGGCCCCGTGGTCACTCCAGGTAAAGCCAGGGGAGATCCTGAGGTCCACCACCACTTGGGGCGAAAAGCGTTGGGCGCAGAGCGCCAGCACCAGGGCAAGATCCGAGGACGCCGCCCGACCATCGCTATAGAGCCTCAGCAAGGCCCCGTAGGGTCGAGGGTGCAGCAGCATGTCTATGCTCAGCGCCGCGGCCACCGGCTCGCCACGCCGCATCAGCTCTTCCGCCAGAAACTGCCCGCCATAATTTCCCATGAAGCTATCCGCTGCGATCGTCGCCAGCTCCTCGGCATCCGTCCATACAAGCAGGACCGGGCGCCGCAACCTGGATTGACGCCCGGCGAGCACACGAGCCACTTCGAGCAGAGCCGCTGCGCCACTGGCATTATCGTCTGCTCCCGGGGCCGGGTCTGTAGCCCAATGCCAGCCGGCTTGCGCCGCGCTCTTGGCATCTTCTGCTGCCTTGGTATCCAGGTGCGCGACCAAGACCAGCGCCCGGCCTTCGGAGGGCCCCAAGCGCTGCACAACGTTGACGCCCTGCGCGAGCGCGCCTTTATCGAAGGGGTGGCGCACCACGAAGGGCCAGCGCTCCGCCTGAAGCCCATAGGACTCAAGCTTGCGGCGCAAAAGCTCACGGGCCGCGATCGCGCCCGCGGTGCCGGTCACGCGAGAACGCCCGGGGGTGCTCTGCAGCGCAGTGATCGCGCGCACGAGCTGCGCAGAGCGTACCTCTTGGGTCGCCTGCTCCGCGGCCTCGACAGGCCCTAAAGCGGGGACCGCGGCGCATACGAGGGTGAGCAAGAGCGCCGACAAGCCTGCAAAGTATCAGAATCTACGGTGCCGCCGAATGGGGCGCACCAAAAGGTGCATCTTGCCAGCAAGGTGGGATCGAGGGAGGACATGGGTAGGCAGAGGAGCCCCTTTCTATGAAGACGCTCGCATTACTCAGCAGCACCACGATCGCACTCTCGCTTGCGGCATGTTCCAGCGGAGGCCTATCCCACCGCATCGAAGCGGATGGCCTCGCGGGCGTGTCCCCGGCCCGACAGGCCGAGCTCGCAGCCTTAGATCAGAGCCTGGAGACCGCGCGCGGTGAGAAGGCAAAATCCGAAAAGGACCTGGCGCTGGCCACCTACGAGTTGGAGAAGGCCCGTAAGAACCTAGAGCTGGTCGAAAGCCGCACGGAGCACATGCAGGGGCTCAAGGATGCCGCTGAGACGCTCGGCGACGAAAAGCGAGTCGAGGACGCCGACGTGGTGCTCAACGGCCTCAGCGGCCTGCAGGAGGCTCACGAGGAAGAGATTGAGTGGCTCGAGGCCGAGGTTGAGTACTACGAGGTCGGCATCGAGCTGAACGAGGCGAAGGTACAGGTCGCCGAGGCCCAGGTCATGGAGGCCCGTGCCGAAGCCGTGCACAAGGCAGACCTGCCCCAGAAGGTGGACTACCCCCTCGAGGACTTCAAGATTCAGCTCTCGGAGAAGATGAGCGCCGCCGCAGATCTGGAGACCAGCTCTGCCAAGGCCTGGAAGGCCGTGCAGGAGGAGAAGGCGGAGTTCCAAGTCGCCCTCGCCTCAGTCTCGGACGTCACTGCGGCCGACAAGAAGGCCCTCACTGAGGTCAACGACAAGAACCGCGAGATGAGCGACGAGATGAAGGCGCTTCGCAAGCAGGTGGAGCGTCTCAGCAACGACAATGACCGGCTCCAGACCACCCTAGCCACCCAAAAAGCGGGCACCGTAGCCGCTCCGGTGGCCGCACCGGGCGGTGGCGCCGTGCAGGCGGGCGCGGTCAAGGACGATGATTCGGGTGACAAGGTCGACAGCCAGGATAAGATCGAGTCGGATGATAAAACCGAGTCGGATGACTGAGCGAATGAACCGCCTGCCGCGAGCCTACCTCATCGGGCTGGTGGCGCTCGCGTCGGCGGGCGTTAGCGCCTCGGCCGAGGCTGCCACCCGCTCCCTACGCATCGAGTCCACCCCACCGGGGGCCCAGGTATTCCTCGACGAGGTCAAGGACAGGCCCCTGGGCGTGACGCCCATCCGCCGGGTGCGCGTGCCCTACGGCTTTCACGAGTTCATCTTCGTGCTCGAGGGGCATAAGACCGTGAAGGTCCCGGTGAACGTCGGGCGCAAGAGCTACAAAGTGAAAGCTGAGCTGCAGAAGATGGCCAAGGTCATGGTCTCTGCGGGTTCAGCCAGCGCGCGCGGCGCCAACGTTGTCATCGACGGCAAGGTCTACGGCCAGGTCCCATGGAGCGGGTTTGTGGACGCAGGCCGCCATCGCATCGAGGTGGCGCGTGAGGGCTACCAGACCTTTGGGGACTGGGTAGAGCTTGCGGAGGGCCAGATCCTCACGCTGCCCGCAGTGCTCGCGGAGGCCACCAAGAAGGGCACGCTCTTCGTCACTGCAGACACCCCCGTCGCCGCGGTCTTCGTGGATGGGCGCCCGGTGGGCGAAGTGCCGGTGCTCATCGAGGTCCCGGAGGGCAAGGCGGTGGTCGAGGTCAACGCAGGGGACGGGCTGATCTGGCGAAAGACGGTTGTGGTGAAGGCGGGCGATAAGACGATCGTCGAGGCGGCCATGCTGCCTGAGACCGGGCCGTCCGGCACCGCACTCATCCTCTCCAATGTCGCCGGCACCTCCGTATGGGTCGACGGCACGAAGACCGGCACCGCCCCCGTCACCCTCAGGCGCCTCGCCGTCGGCGCACATATCGTTGAGGGTAAGGCGGAGGGCTACTCGCCCTTTCAGACCACGGTGCGCGTCAACGAGAATGAGCAGTCCGTCGTGAAGCTAGAGCTCAAGCCCGCTGAGGCCGAGTTTGGCCGCATCAGCGTGCGCGCTGCGGTGCCCGGTGCCAAGGTCTTCGTCGACGGCGGTGAGCGCGGTGCGGCCCCGGTCGAGATGGACCAGGTCGCCCTAGGCCCCCACGCGATCGTGGTGCGCGCCGAGGGCCACGCGGACTTCGAGGCGAGCTGCGAGGTCAAGCGCAACCAAACCTGCTCCGTCATGGCCAGTCAGGTTGCGCTGGCGAAGATTCGCGTGCTCTCCAACGCGGTGGGCGCTCGGTTGTTCATCGACGGCGAACAGATGGGCCCGGTGCCCTACGAGGGTAGCATCAGCGCCGAGGGCCACGTCATCAAGGTCGAGGCGCCGCACTACCACACCAAGGAGATGCGACTCGTCTTCGAGAGCAATACCGAGGTGCGGGAGATCAACGTGCAATTGGTCAGCGCGGGTACCAGCCCCGGCGAGGTGATGGCTCGCCGAGAGAGCGCTAATGACGCGCGGATGGCCCGCTACGCCGGCGCCAGTCACATCTCTGGGGTGCCTCCAGCGCCAGGAAAGAACCGGCTGCACTTCGCGCTCGGCGTGCCCTACCTGCTTGAAGGTGGTGGCACCGTTGGCATCGTGGAGCACGTCGCGGTGACAGTCCGGTTCCGCCTATTGGAGCGCAACAAGGGCATCGGCAGCGGTGATTTGATCCTGGGCGGCCATGTCGGCTTTCGCCCCATCAAACCTGTCAGCTTCGGCGCTCAGCTTGAGGCCTGGGGCGGGTCTAATATGGAACGTCAAGGCACCGCCACCTCGGTCGGCGCCACCCTGCGTGGCATCGCGACCCTGCACTTTGCCGAACGCGCGCAATTTGGATTGACGGTCAGCGCGGAGGTGTCTCGCGACACCTGGGACGCGACCGAAGATAGCCACATCGATAGCTGCTCCAATGCCCGGGCCGGCAAGACCAGCCAAGGTGCCGCGCGGTTGCTCGCCGGCCTGAAGTTGCTGTTTTGGGCCAAGCCCAACATCGCACTGTGGGGGGACATGGACGTCAAAGCTGTGGGCCCGGCCCGTTGCATGTTCGAGGAGGCCTACTTTGGCAGCTTCGATGTGGACCCTGAGCTGTACGTCCGCGCTGGCGTAGCCTTCGGCTTCTAGCCTCCAGCCACTCCCCTCACTTCATCTCAAAGACCAGCGTTCCGCCCTGCGCGATCTGCGCGTGGCTGATGAACGGGCCGTTGATCTCGACTCCGTCGAAGGTCACCCGCTGCACCTCGGTCTTGCCTTCGGCCCAGTTATCCGCGCGCACGATCAGCTCGCCGCCATCCAGCTTCAAGGTAGCCTTTTCGAACAGCGGGCTGGCGAGCACGTAACGCCCCTCCGCGATCTTGGGGAAGAGGCCGAGGGCTGAAAAGACGTACCAAGCGGAGAGCGTTCCGCCATCATCGTTGCCATCCAGGCCATCCGGCCCAGCGCGGTACTTCGCCTCACGCACCCACGCAGCCCACTTGCGGGTCAGGTCGGCGCGGTCCAACTCGGCAAACATGAACGGCGCGTGGATGTCCGGTTCGTTGCCATGCCAGTACCAAAGGTCGGGCAGCGGCGTATCCTCGAGGCCGGCGCTCTCGGCAAAGAAGCTATCCAGCCACTGCACAGCGGCATCCCGCCCGCCCAGCGCCTCTGCCCAGCCGGGCACATCGTGGGGTACAAAGACCGTCCACTGGCGTGCATTGCCTTCCACGAGGTCCTCGCTGAACTTGTCGTCCCGGAACTCCGCCGGAAAGCTGCCATCGGTCATGCGCCCACGAAGCAAGCCCTGTTGCGAATCAGCGAGTGCGCTCCAACTCGACGCGCGGGCCATGAGCAAGTCCGCGTCCTCGGTCTTTCCGAGATGCTTGGCCAGCTGGGCCAAGGCAAAGTCTGAAAATGCGGCCTCCAGAGTCTTGCTGGTCGCCCCACCCTCCCGGTCCATCGGGCAATAGCCCAGCGACAAGTAGCTGTCGGCGCAGTCGCGCGCACGCCCCTCGGGCTCGGGCACGGTTCGAAAGGCAGATTGACGCAGGGAGGCGTAGGCAGCCTCGACATCAAAGCCCTCGACCCCCTTGAGCACGGAGTCCACCAGCACTGACTCGCCGTGGTAGGCGATCATCGTATTTGTCTCGCCGGTGGCCAGGGGCCACTTCGGCATCTGGCCGGTGGCCTCGGTCATCGCCCACATCGAGCGGTTCATGTCTCGCTGAATGTCCGGCGTGAGCAGGGTGATCAGCGGATGCTGAGTCCTGAAGGTGTCCCACAGGGAAAAATCTGTGTAGTAGCGCCAGCCTTCGGCGCGAGCGATCTTCTGGTCGACGCCTACGTAACGCTCGTCTACATCCGACAGCACCGTGGGCATGCCGTAGGCATGAAAGAGCGCGGTCGCGAAGATGCTGCGCTGCGCCTCGCTGCCGCCCTCGATCGACACACGGTCCATCACCTCAGCCCAGGCGTCCTGGGCGCCCGCCTCAGCGGCCTCGATGTTGTAGTCGACCCACTCCGCCTCAAGGTTCTTCTTGGCGCCCTCGGCGTCCACGAAGGACAGGCCGATCTGCAGGTTCACCGGTGCGGCGCCCGGAGCAAAGCCTAGGACCAGGCCAGCCTGTGCGCCTGTGGCCGTCTGCGTCCCTGATAGGCGCAGGCCATCTTGCATAGGCTCGGCGGACTGAATGGCTGTATCGGCGCGCATGACGAAGAAGAGCCGAAAGCCCCCATATCGACCGCTCATCATGCCGCTGTGATGCACCCAACCCGATACCTCGGTGCCATCCGTCGACACCGTGATCAGACCATCATCCGTCTCGCCTTCGCCAAGGTGGTGCGCCAGATCGATGACAAGGTTGCGCTCCGAAGCCGCGGGGTAGCTGAGACGATACACCGCGGTGCGCAGCGTCGCCGCGATGTCCACCCCGATGCCGCTGGGCAATAGCTGCACCGTGTACGCACCGGGGCGAGCCGTCTCACGCTGGTGCGAAAAGCTCGCCCGCCAGTCTGCCGGCGACAGTGTGCCCGCAGGCAGCGCGCCCACCGGCATCAGACCGAGCGCCCCCGAGTCAGGAACGCCGGTACCGACCAAGTGCACCTGCGAGAATCCGATGATCTCGTCATCCTCCCACCAGTACCCCGCGCAGTGAGAAAAGCTCGGCGCGCGCCCCCCGTTGATCGACGTATCCGGACCAGGGCGGGCCATACCGAAAGGATAGGCGGGGCCCGGCGGGATACTGCCCACTCCAAATCCCACACCGCCGGTGCCGATGAAGACGTCGACCTCGCTCAGTAGAGAAGTGCTGGCGGACGGCGGCTCAGACGAAGAGCAAGCCAAGTTGCCGACCACGAGGCCGGCGCAAAGCGAAAGGCGGGTGAGTTTCGTGAGCATCATAACTCCACAGGTCAACGGGGCAGCAGGTTGCGCTTGGTGAGCCAAGCGACGGTGCCGGCATAACCGCCGGGCATCCAACGCTTGAGCCCCCAGAGCATGCGACCGTCGAACATCGGAATGACGTAGAGCTTGTCTGTATCGAGCGCATCCAGCGCGGCCCGCGCAACGTCGGAGGCCTGGATCTTGGACTTGTCCATCATCTTGACCGCCATGTGCTGGTGCTTGCCCGGGCTTCTCGCGGCGTCCATGAGGTTGGTGCGAAAGAAGGTCGGACAGAGCACGGAGACCACCACATTCTCCGTGGCGACCTCAGCCCGGAGGGTCTCGGACATCGCCACCACGGCCGCCTTGGTGACGTTATAGGGCGCCATCTCCGGCGGCGCGAGCAGCCCCGCGGCGGAGGCCACGTTGAGAATGAAGCCGCCCCGCTGGGCCACCATCTTGGGCACGAAGGTGTGGCAGCCGTGCACCACGCCCATCAGGTTGACGTCGACGATGAAGCGCCAGTCCTTGAGGCTGACTTCGCCGACCCGCCCCGTGACCGCTACCCCGGCATTGTTGACGAGCAAGTCGACGCCACCCATGTGTTGATCTGCGGCGTCCGCGAGCGCCTCGACCTGCGCCGCGTCGCGCACATCACAGACCTGAAAGTGAGCCTGCGCGCCCGCGTCGCGCAGCATCTTGACCGTCTCGGCGCCGCCCGCCTCATCGACGTCGGCGACGAGGATGTGGGCGCCGCGACCCGCCAACTCCATAGCAAGCGCGCGACCAAGTCCGCTGCCTGCGCCCGTGATGATGCTGCGACAATGCTCAGGCAAGGTCATATCTGCGCACAGTATACGAGGAATGCCCGGCCCGGCTATGCTCACGACGTGAGCGCTACGATGACCCTGGTGTTGGTACGACATGGCGAGGCGGGCCCCGCCGCGTCGGACGAGCTGCGCAG
>Ga0193954_1001502_pt1 | contig 11820 bp, 11 predicted proteins | sample BB_5_MG_FD_140340 | JGI IMG/M metagenome (GOLD analysis project Ga0193954, IMG submission 140340) | Microbial mat bacterial communities from the Broadkill River, Lewes, Delaware, United States - BB_5_MG | ecosystem: Environmental > Aquatic > Freshwater > River > Microbial mats | place: USA...
CGACAAAGATCATCTGGGCACTGGGAGCGCTGATACCGATGGCATCGAGGATCTTGGAGGCGTCCTTGCCGACCCAATCTTTGTTGGGATGCAGGCCATCTTCGGCGACCACCAGCTTCTGCAGGCGCTGCACGTGCTGGCCTTTGACCTCATAGCCGCCCTTGGCGACCAGGAGCTTCTTGAGCCGGTCCGCGACGTCGGAGACGCAGATGATCTCCTTTTCGGCGACGCAGACGATGCAGTTATCGAGGCTGCCGCCGTTGATGATGCCCTGGGCGGCGCGCTCCAGGTCCGCGGTCTCGTCGACCACTACGGGCGGGTTGCCCGGGCCGGCCGCGATGGCGCGCTTGCCCGAGTTCATGGCCGCCTTGACCACGCCGGGACCACCCGTCACCACCAACAGGCGGATGCCGGGGTGGTGCATGAGCGCCTGGGCGGACTCGATGGTGGGGCTCGCCATGGAGCAGATCAGGTTTGCAGGACCACCTGCGGCGACGATCGCCTCGTTGAGGCGCTCTACCAGGTAGTTGCTGACGCCCTTGGCGCCGGGGTGTACGTTGAAGACCACCGCGTTGCCGCCTGCAAGCATGCCGATGGCGTTGCAGATGATGGTCTCCGTGGGGTTGGTGGTCGGAGTGATGGCCCCGATCACCCCATAGGGCGCGCGCTCTGTGAGCATGAGACCATGGTCACCGGACCAGGCCTGGGGCCTTAAGATCTCGGGTCCGGGGGTCTTATCAATGACGAGGCGGTTCTTGTTGAGCTTGTGGTCGTACCGGCCCAGGCCGGTCTCAGCGACCGCGTCATGGGAGATCTTTTCGAGCTCCCGGTGACCGCAGGCTCGCATTGCGGCCACCACCGCGTAGCGCACCTCCAGCGAGGCCGCTTCATACTGCTCGAAGGCGACGTGGGCTGCGGCGACGGCCGCGTCCATGTCATCAAAGACGCCCATACGACGGCCACCGTGCACCGCTGGCCCCGATGGAGGGCTGTAGCGAGGCGGCGCGGGCGCACAGTAAGGCTCTTTGCTAGCGGCCGGCGCGGTGGCCTGTGCCTGGGGCAGGACACGTTGCATCACGCGCCCCACGATCTCTGCGATTTTCGCTTCGTCGAGCTCGGCCACGCCTTACCTCGTTATTGTCAGCGGTTCTTGTCGAAGGCGCTGCGCCCGTCGACGTCGATGGTATCGATGATGGCCATGACGACATGGTCCACCGGCCGGTCTTTGGTCTGCGTGGTCTGCCGGGCCGAGGAGCCGGCCGCATAGAGCACCAGCTCGCCGAGGCCGGCGCCGACCGAATCGGCGGCAACCAGCACAGGACCGTTGGCCCGGCCGTCGACGTCAGCACCCTTGAGCAGGAGCAACTTCAGCCCCTCCAGCTCAGGATCCTTCTTGGTCGCGACGACCGTGCCGATGACCTTAGCGATCAGCACGCTTTAGCCTACTCGCTGTCGCCGCCCACCTTGGCTCGGGCCTGAACGGCGCGGCCGAGGGGTAGGGCGAGGTCAACGTTGGCGTGCGGACGCGGGATGACGTGGGTGCTGACGAGCTCGCCGACGCGCTCTGCGCCGCGTGCGCCCGCCTCAACGGCCGCTTTGACCGCTGCAACATCACCACGAACGATGGCGGTGACGTAGCCTCCGCCATACCCCTTCTCGTAGCCCACCAGCTCGACCTTGGCGGCCTTCACCATGGCATCCGATGCTTCTACCAAACCAACGAAGCCCTTGGTTTCGATGAGCCCCAGTGCGTCAGTCATACTCTTCGCGCCTCCAGACCCGTCCTGCGGGCCGAATGTGTGCATTGCATCGCGACCCTAGGGGCCGCGAGAAATCGAAAATCAGTGTTACTTGCGATCCTTGCCGGTGATGGCTTGGATGGCGGCGTTGGCGGCCTCAGCCGCCGAGTCGATCTCGGATTCGCTGCCCGCCAAGTACAGGCGCCCAAAGGCACCAAAGACGAGCACGTCTACGAGGTCCACATCTGCGGCCTTTTCGGCCTCATTGGCTGCAATACCCATGTACGCAGCCGGCTCGACCTCCATGATGAACAGGCTTTGGCCCGGTTTGATCATGGAGCCGAAGCGGATCTTGTCGAGGATCATCGCGTGATAGGGCTCGATGGAGCGGATCACGGTGTTGCTCACCACGCGGGGTTTGAGCCGGTCTTCGACCGTCGCCCCCAGCTCGGCGAGGATAGCGTCGCCAGCGGCGAGCACCTGGCCCTTGTCCTCGTGGTGGACCTCTAGCATGCCGTAGGCGCGCTCAACGATGAGCGTCGCGGGCATGACGTCTGTGTCTTTGAGCGCCTTGTCGAGCAGCTTGTGAATGTGCATCGAGGGATGGATCTCTACGAAGAGAGAGGCCATGCCCGGCACCGGGAAGTATCCGCGGCACGTCGTGCAGATGTGCGCCGTCAACTGCGGCTGCAAGCTGTCGAGGAAGGTGTACGCTCTGAGGGTGGTCACACCGGCCATGTGTGACCGGGGGCATAGCCCGAATCCAACCCGGGCGCGAGCCCCTTTTTCCTACGGTTGGGTGATCGGGAGGACTTGACGCGCAACTTGGCGTGTTTGGCCTGTCACAGGGACCTGACTCACAAACACTTATCTGTAGACCCTATGCCGTGTCGGCCATCACTCGGAAAACCAATCCGACCCAGCCACACGTCAGTGCTTATAGAAAGTAGCAAGCCGGTCGACCCACAAGGGTAGGATGCCCGGAGATTCACTGAGGACCACTGCCATGCTCGACGCCTACATCATCGATGCCATCCGACAAGAAGAGCAGGAGCGCGCGCGCCGAGCCGAAGAAGGTCGCCGCATCTGGCTAGAGATCCCAGCCCCCACAGTGTGGGATAACGAACCCCCAGCCTCCGAGCCCGAGGCCCCCGAGCGCGGGGTCTGCATCATTCCGCTGCACGACGTCTACGAGCAGGACGACGCGGCCTGAGGCCCTTCAGGGCTTACTACGGCTCTGATAGGCGGCCCTCAGCCTATCGACCCAACCCGATAACTCAAGTCGAAGCTTCGCAGGGTGGTGCCGCCCTGCGAGGGTGAGCATGCGCCCGTCTCGCCGTTTGATGAACAGCGAGGGGTTGGCCGGCTGGTGTACACCAGGGTCGGTGGTCATTACCGAGGTGAAGCGGCGGCGCAGATCGTCCTCCGACAGGTCGCCGAGTCTGCCCCTTGGCAGTGCACAAGTCTTATAGGGTATTGCGCCTACTTGAGCTTCGATGTCATCCTGACTGCCCATCAACTCCTCAGTGGCCTCATCCCGAGGCAGCTCATCGAGCGGCACGTGGTTGCGGGTGTGGGCGCCAAAACTCACTCCGGCGGCCCGCAGGGTCTGGACCTCATCCCACGAGAGCATGGTCCGTCCCGCCGCATCCGCGGGTGGGATGAGGCCCTCGGCGGCCTTCACAGCCTCATTTCGAGCCGTCTCCGACACCAAATTCAGGTCCGACAGCACCTGTGAAATCAGGTCCCGGGCCACCTCGTAGGAGGTCGCCTGTTTCAGCTCAGCGGTGCGCTCCGGCAGGGCCTTGGGCAGCGTTGCCTCAGCGCCGCTTCGCCAGTAGGCGAATAGGGCCATGCCCACCCGGTCCCACCACAACGCGTCGGGCTGGCCGACGAGGTGGCTCACCAAGAAGATGCAGGCCGGCGTGGAGTAGCGCTGCAAGACGGGCAGGGCGACCCGGAAGTTATCCTCGTACCCGTCATCGAAGGTGATCGAGATGCGGTCCTGAGCGTCGGCCTCGTGGATTTGATCCAGCGGCGCGAAGCCGCGGTGCTCGGCCATGTGGGCCAGCTGGGCCTCGAAGATCGGCTCCGCGAGAGCCATCTGAGGGCGGCAGTAGGTGGTCAGCTCCGGCAAGGGCAGCACCCGGTGGTAGTTGACGATGTTCACCCCCTGGTCGGGGCTCAAGGTCTCCAGGGCCGAGATCAGCCCGACCTGTTCCGCGGCGTCCAACGCGAGGCTGGCCACGGCCTCGGCGCCCGCCTTGAGGCCCCGTCTCCGGGGCGGCTCCGAGAAGGCACGGTGCGCGGCCCGGGCGTCGGCCCGCCCGAGCCGGTCGGGGTCGGCGCCGAGGGTGGCGGCGCTGAGCTCTGAGGCCTCATCAGGCACGATGCACAGATCGACGGCGGCGAATGCGGCGCGAAGCTGCCGCTGCTGGGCTGGAGCCAGCGCGATCTCCGCGCGGTGATACACGAGCACGCGGTCGGCGCCCCAGGCGTGGGCATAGGCGACCATGGCGGGGTGGGTGGAGGGCACAACGACCGCAACCCGGCTGTGCGCTCCGCCCGCCTCTCGAGCGATGTCGATCTGACGCTTGAGCGCGCGTCGGCTGGGCAGGAAGGGGCCGGCCTCCAGCAGATCTGCGACGTGGCTCATGCCGACGACGTCGGGGTCCACCGCGATGATTACCTCGTGTCGCTTCATGGTCCTGTCGGCCCTAATCGACCTGAGATACTCGGATGTTCTTCGCCCACTTCTTGCCCACCTTCAAAAGGTACTCACCGCTGGCAACGACCTGATTGGCGTCTTGGACTCGTTCTCCGGACAGCGACACTCCACCTTGCTGGATTTTGCGGGTAGCGTCCCGTCTGCCGGTGGCCGCCTTGCATTGCACCAAGACATTGTGAAGCGGCGCGCTGACCACGTCCACCGTCTCGGCATTCTGCACAGGGCGCCCCGCATCCCACCACGCGCGCACCTCCTGGCCGGCCTTGTCGTCGTGAAACCGCGCCACCAAGGTCTGCGCCAGGTGTTTTTTGGCATCCAACGGGTCGCTGGTGGCGGGGTCGGGGCTGTGGTCCATCAACAACGTGTACCAGTCCCACATCAGCGCATCGCTGATGCTCATCACCTTGCCGAACATGTCCTCCGGCTTTTCGGTGATGCCGATGTGATTGCCCTTGGACTTCGACATCTTGTCGGCGCCGTCGAGACCCACGAGCAGGCCCACCGTGAGCACGCACTGCGACTTCAGGCCGTACTGCTCCATGATGTGCCGGCCCACGTTCAGGTTGAAGATTTGGTCGTGGCCGCCCAACTCCACGTCCGCCTTGAGGGCCACAGAGTCGTAGCCTTGCATGAGCGGGTAGAGGAACTCGTGCACTGCGATCTGCTTGTTCTGCTCAAAGCGCTGCTTGAAGTCGCGACGCTCCAACATGCGGCCCACGTTATACTTAGAGGCCAGCATGATGGTGTCGTTGAAAGACAGCTTGCCGAGCCAGCTTGCGTTGAACTCCACCCGCGTGCGCTCCGGATCGAGCACCTTGAAGACCTGGTCGGTGTAGGTCTTGGCGTTGTCTGCAATCTGTCCTTCGGTCAGAGGTGGCCGCATGGCGTTGCGCCCCGTGGGGTCTCCAACCAGAGCCGTGTAGTCGCCCACCAAGAACACGACGTCGTGCCCAAATCGCTGGAACTGGGCCATCTTTTCAAAGACCACGGTGTGCCCGATGTGCAGGTCGGGCGCCGTCGGGTCGAAGCCGGTCTTGATGACCAGCGGCGTCTGGGTCTCGTGGCTCTTCTTCAGGCGGGCCTCGAGGTCCTCCTTGGGGTGCAGGTCGACGGCGCCCCGTACGAGCACATCGAGCTGCTCTTCGGCGGGAGGGATGGTCAGATGGGCCATGGCGGCCTGGCTTGTAGCAGCCCCTAACCGGGCGGCCAACCCGGACCCGCGATCAGGCGGCCTCGCGCAGGGTGGCATCCCTCAGGATGCGCTCCGCCTCGGCGTCATCGAGCTTGTGATGAAGCCGCTGCGCTTCGTGCATGTCGCGCACCGTCTTGGCCAAGGCGAAGGACGAGGACACCGTGAAGAACAGGCCCATGCCAAGGTAGCCGCGGGTCCAAAGGTCTGCGGGCAGGGCGTAGATGCCCAGGGCAGTGAAGCCGAGCGAGATGACGAAGGCGGCCCAAACCTGAAAGCGCCATGCGGCGGTGTCGGAGCTCATTGTGGGTCGTTGCATGCCCGGCTCCTAAAGCAAGGGCAGTGCCAGGCCGTTTGGGGCCCCCGGTGCCCCGTTCGGACCTCAACCGGGGGTCCGGCCGGACATTCTGTGCCCACCGCCGGGCAGTCAATGTCCGTGACGGCGACCGCGCGCTTGTGCGTCGGTGCGGCGCCGGGCATGCCTGTGCGGTGCATATGCGCGTCGGCATGCTTGGGCTGGGCTGGGTCTTGGCGGGCTGTGTCCAGATCGCTGAGGTGAGCCCTTGCGCCCCGGCCACGCCCGCGGCGCCGGCGGCAGACCTGACATGGCATCGCGATATCCGGCCGGTGATCGAGGCTCGCTGCGCGCCCTGCCATAGCCCGGGCAACATCGGCCCGCTGCCCCTGAGGACCTATGAAGAGGTCGCCGCGGTCAAGGAGGCGGTGGCGGCTGCGGTGCTCGCGGGTCGCATGCCGCCCTGGCAGCCAGCGTCCTGCTGCAATCAGTTTCGTGACGACATGTCTCTAGACGCAACGGAGATTGCGAATCTAGGGGAGTGGGTGCAAAGGGGCGCTCCGGAGGGGGACCCCTCCCAGTATCCAGGGCCTCAGCCGGCGATGGGTGGGCTGTCCCGCGCCGATGTGCAGCTGCGTATGCCGCAGCCGTACACGGCTCGCCCTCAGGCCGGTCACTTCGATGACTATCGCTGTTTCGCCCTGGATTGGCCCTTGGATGTACCTACCTTTGTTACGGGTCTGAACCCACTGCCCGGGGCCCGTGATGCCGTGCACCACATTGTCCTGGCCTACGCGGAGGGCGATGACGCGAAGTGGTGGGATAAGCAAGACGCTTCGGACGGCCAACCCGGCGTGCCCTGCGAAGGCGGCCTTGCGGACGTCCGGTTCACGGGCATCTTAGGGGGCTCTCTGCTCGGCGGTGACTTTCCGCCCGGCATTGGAACACGCATCGAGCCCGGCGCGAAGATCATCATGGATGTGCACTACTCGCTGTCGGCGGCCGATGAAGTTGTGGACCAGACGGGGGTGGAGATGATGGTGGAGCCCGAGGGGGCCGCGCTGGAGCGAACGGAGACGCTCATCATCGCCAACCCCTTGTGGTTGTTGTCGGACGGCATGCGTATCGAGGCCGGCGCGAAGGCGCAGCGCTTTCGCTACCAGTACGACCCCCGCGCCTATACCAGGGCGAAACCGGTCTTGCTGCACGGCTTCACGCCGCACATGCACGCCTTTGGCCGCTCCCTTATTGCCTCCATCGTGCGCAAGGACGGCAAGATTGATTGCCTGACCGACATCCAGGACTGGGACTTCGGGTGGGAGCAGCCGCTTTGGTTCGCAGACCCGATTCGGCTCGAAGTGGGCGATGAACTATACATCTCCTGCACTTTCGACAACTCGGCGGACAATCAGCCCATCATTAACGGAAGGCGCATTGAGCCCCGCGACATCGCTTGGGGCACCGACCAACAGGACATGTGCGCGGGTTTTCTGAGCTTCACACAGGCGCCCGAGTCGTGAGGCGCGCTGCGGTCATCAGCCTTGGCTTGCTGGTGGGGGCCGGCTGCGCCTCCTCCGTCGGCACAGGCGGGGCACGAGTGCTGCAGGCCGGACAGCAGGAGGCGGGCATCGGCCTTGATTTAACCTTTCCCTCGGCGCGGGTGGCGCCCTCAAACCCCACCGTGGGTGTCTGGCCCCAGGGCAGCCTCGGCTACCGGCGGGGCTTGGGCGCAGGATTTGAGGCGGGGGCTCGAGTATGGGGCTTCGGCTGGCCCCGCTACCTGTTCACGGTCGGTGGCGGACTCGACCTGCGCTACGCCCTGCTGCGGGCCCCTAACCAAGACGAGGGCTTCGACCTGACCCTGGGGGCGGGCACGGCCTATCACCAGATTAACGCAGGCAGTGCGCCCACCCACGTTTGGGTGACGCAAGCGCCCTTGCTCTTGGGTTTCAATCTGGGCGGAGGGCACCAGCTCTTCGGTGGTCCCAGGTTTGAGATCCAACACATCCGGGCCACAGACGTGCATCCTGTGAATGCGGCCTTCGTCGGGCTGTCCTTGGGGATAGTGGTGCGCGCGATGCGCTTTTTGGAGATCCGACCTGAGGTCGTGGCCCTGTACTCCCCAGTGGGATTCAACGGGACGCAAGATCCCGGCGGGCGACGAGGGTTGGGTATTGTGCAGTTTGGCTTGTCCAACGCAATTTTGCTCGATGAGCTGTGAAGTTGGGGGGCGTGTTTTTTTTGAGACGACAATCGGCATGTCCGGGCACGTAGACCTGAGACCCGGGAGCGCGCGCCGTCGTGCTCCTGCGGTGATCACGCGATATGCCCAAGCCCACAGCCCACTTCGCTGCCCACCTGCGCAGGCACCTCAGTGCCCGGCGCCCAGCCTACCTGTCGCTCGCGGCCGCAGGATGTCTGGCGCTCGCCGCTCCCGCGAGCGCCCAGCCTGTTCCCGAACCGGGCACAGGTTATGCGGTAGAGCGCGTGTCCGAAGCCTATAGCGGCTGTCCGGGCAGTATCAGCAATATCTCCACAGGTGACGGTGGAGGCGTTAAGGGTGAATTCAACGTCAATCTGCCTTTCACATTTCAGCACTATGAGCAGACCTTCGACACCGTGACGGTGGTCGGTGCGGGGGTACTGGCGTTCCCGTCGGGTCAGCGGGTCTCGATCACCAATACCGCCCTGGGCACAACCGCTGCGCCCAACGCGTTGATTGCGGTTTGGTGGGAAGACATCGAGTTGCTGACCAGCAATAGCGGTTTTTTGGGCACCTCGTTGAGCGGCACGGCGCCCAACCGTCAGTTCTGCATCGAGTGGAATAACTTCAACGACGAGCAGGTCAATAACGCGCTCATCAACTTCAAGGTGGTCCTGCATGAGGGGGTCTCGGGGCGGGTGGACGTCAGCTATGGCCCCACAATGGGCGGCACAGGCTCCTATACCGCGACGATGGGCATGGAGGACTCCTCGGGCCTTCGCGGGGTGCCCTTCAAGAGCCCCGACTGCAACCCAAATTGCCAACACAGTGACCTGGTCTCCCTGGCGAATACGCGCGTCACTGCTACTCGGGATGCGGGTCTAGAGCTGGTCGCGGTGGGCGTGGACGCGCCGGATTTTGCATTCCTGGGTGCGTCCACTCTGCTTCCGGTGCAGCTCGCCAGCGTGCATGCGAACCCCATCGGGCCCTTCGAGATCGAGGTGCGCGTCGCAGACAACCCCCAGATGAATGGGGCCGTTGTGGCCGGCACTCGACAGGTCAGCCTTGGGGCATTTCAGTCCCTGCAAACTGAGGTCGAGGTGGTGCCACCAGTGAGCCTTGGTGAGCAGCGTGTGTGGTTTCAGCTGGTCGTAGACAGCACCGCGCTCATCCCTGAGACCAGCGAAGACAATAACCGCGCGATCTCCGCGACGGCCACCCGGCTGCTGCCCAGCGCCCCAGATCTTGCGGTGGAGTCGGTGCGGGTGGCGCGCACCCAACTGATCACCGAAGAGCTGGTCGACGTCTACGTTGAGGTCCGCAACCGGGGCGGCGTAGGCGTATCGGCAGCGGATGTGGCGATCGTGCTGTCGACCAATCCCGCTGTCTCCCGGTTCGATCAGCAGCTGCAGACCTTCGCTGTAGATCTTCTGCCGGGCGAGGCGCTGAGCGCGACGGTCGCCGTGAGCATTCCCGCCGGGCTCAACTCTGGCGCGTACTACATAGGCGCCTTGGCCGACCCCGCCCAGGCCATCGACGAGCTGGACGAGATCAACAACGCGTTGGCGTTCTTTGAGCAAGTTCAGGTTCGGGGAGAGGGCCTGGCCGTCAGCACCACCGAGCTGGTCGCGGGTCGAATCCTTGAGCCCTACTTCGGCATCTTGAGCGCCGCCGGAGGCACGCTGCCGCTGACCTGGGCCGTGACGCAGGGCAGCTTGCCTCAGGGCCTAGGGTTGGTGCCGGGCACCGGTGAACTCTACGGGCGTCCGTCCATGGAGGAGACCCAGACCTTTACCGTGACGGTCACAGACGCGGAGGGCGACAGTGACAGCCGAGCCCTCACACTGCGCGTCGTGCAGCCTCAGACTCCGCTGACGATCGTCACACGCACCGTGCAGCCGGCGATCGTGGGCCAAGAGTACGCCGCACGGCTCGTCGTCGTGGGCGGCACGACCGCCCCGGAGGACCTCGTCTGGTCGGCGACAGAGCTGCCCAGCGGCATCTCACTCAACGCTAGCGGGGTCCTGGTCGGTACACCTGAGGCGGAGGGAGAATCGATGGTGCAGGTTAACCTGCAGGGGCAGGGCGAGTCCACCTCGGCCGTGATCCGCCTGCAGGTTGTGCTCAACCCTTGGCTAAGGACCTTGGAGCAGGTGCTGTCTTCCGCCGTCTTGGACGAGCCCTATCGGGTGCAGCTGCAGGCCGCGGGCGGCCAGGAGCCCTACACTTGGATCTTGGAGAGCGGCGTCTTGCCGCCCGGCCTGTCATTGTCCCCAACGGGCGAGCTGCTCGGCACGCCCGAGCAGGTGGGACGGTATCGATTTGTGCTGGAGGTGCGAGACGCGGGCGCCGGCGCACCCGCCTCCGATCGTGCCACCTATGAGCTTGAAGTTCTGGATCCGGGGGGATTCATGATCGCAACGCGGTCCCTCCCGGTGGGGGAAGTCGGCAAGGGCTACGACGCGATCGTTAGCACCACGGGCGGGCGGCCGCCCTATGCGTGGGCCATCGTGGAGGGCCGGGTTCCAGAGGGCATCGTGGTGCAGCAAGATGAGCGTTTGGTGGAGCTGCGTTTCGCCGGCCAGTCGGACACCGTGTCGACCTCGAACCTGTTGATTGAGGTGGTGGATGCTCAAGGTCGCACCGCGAGCCGGGCCTTCGCGCTGCGGTTCACGGAGCCGACGGTGATCGGGCCTGGTACAAACGACAGCGGGTGCACATGCCTGTCACCCGAGCCATCCCGCCTCCGGGGGCCATGGGGGAGCCTGGTTCTCGGGCTGGGGTTGTTGAGCCTCAGGGCAGGGCGCGCGTCACGCCGAGGCCGGCGCCGGGGTACTCGCGCCGGTTGACGCCGGGCCGGGCGTAGCCGTTGACGACGATTCGGCGCGGGCCCTCGCTCTCGTTGGCGGTGCTTCCGTGTAGCAGGTACGGACCGAAAAATATCAGGGCAACCGGGGGGGCGACCAGGGCCTGAGGCGGGGTCTGCTTCAGGATGTCCCGCACCGCATCGTCTCGTCGAGGCTCATCGAGCAGGCCCAGTCGGTGTGAGCCGGGCACGTAGAGCAGGGGGCCGTTGGTGGCTGTCATCTCATCTACCGTCAAGACAGATTGCACATAGCCGCCCACCGCGGTGTGGTCTAACCACAGTTCTGTTCCAAAGCGCCGGTTCCACGCATCTTGATGCATCGAAAAGGCCACGCCATCACCGGGTTGCTTGAAGTGGGCCTGGTTGATGAGCTGGTCCGCAGACTGTGCACCCAGCAGGCTCAGGGCGGGGCCCAGCACCCGCGGGTCCGTGCCGGTGGCGGCGAGCGCAGGGTCGGCAGCGCCGCACCAGACAACCCGCTGCACCCGGGGCCCACCATCATGACCCGTGGCAGCGATGACGAAGCGCGCGCCTCGCAGGTCCGTCGTCTCCTGTAGCCCTTCACCGAGGGCGTACACTCGGTCGAGGGCCTCCTTGAGGGCCTGTACTTCTGCCGGGTCGAAGGCGTGCGCGCGCACCAGGAGGCCCGTCGTATCGAAGGTATGCCGCTCGCTCGGCGTGAGGTCCCAGTGCACCATGCCTCTTCAGGATAGCATTGGCCACCGCGGGCGGGCGCGGAGTCAGGAGGGCCGAGTCACGGAGCTGCGCCATCTCACGAAATCTGCTGATGACCTGTGTGC
>Ga0193954_1001503_pt1 | contig 11817 bp, 4 predicted proteins | sample BB_5_MG_FD_140340 | JGI IMG/M metagenome (GOLD analysis project Ga0193954, IMG submission 140340) | Microbial mat bacterial communities from the Broadkill River, Lewes, Delaware, United States - BB_5_MG | ecosystem: Environmental > Aquatic > Freshwater > River > Microbial mats | place: USA...
CAGGGTTTAAATATATTCTTAGTCAGAATAATTCAGAATCTAATAATTTCATGGAATTTTTAGAAAATAGAAAGATCGAATATTCCGAATCTGATATTTTCTTTTCAAGTCAAAACTTCATTAAAAACGAGCCACCTTTTAATATTAATGTCAGAGAAGGAATAAAATTAGTTGATGCAAAAGATAAAGAAGCTTTACTTCAATTCTTAAATAAGAAGAATTTTCCAAAACTTGTTCTTTACTGCAAAAATTTGAACGGTGCAAGTCATTATATAGGGTGGTTTTACCCCCCAGCAGAACTAAATAAAGACGGTTTCAGAATAGGAGTTTTAACACCAGTAAAAGCCTATGAAACATTTCAATCAGGCAATAGTTTAATTCGGGTTTCGCCTCAACCCTTCACTAATAATCGAATGAAGTTTAGGTCCGAGGGGGTTATTTCAGAGAACTCGCCTTTAAGCTTTTGCATCGCAGGGTTAGGCAGTATAGGTTCACATCTTGTCCATTTTCTAGAATCCTTTCAATTGAGTAATTATAACTTAATCGATCCTGAATTTTTATCGCTTGAGAATACAGCTAGACATCTATTAGGTTTTAATTATATCCGTAACAATAAAGCTCATGCTATGAAAGACTACTTGAGCCTGCAAGACCCTAGACGGAAATTAAAAGCCTTTCCAAAATCAATTTTGGACACTTACAAAACTAATCCCGAGGTAATAAATGATTCCGACTATATGTTTCTTATAGTTGGACGTCAGGATGTAGAGGAAACAATTTGTAATAAGATAAAAGATGGCTCATTTACTTCACCAATTTTTATCGTTTGGGTAGAACCTTATTTGTATGGTGGTCATTGTCTATACCTTCATCCGAATGATTTTAAACACGAAGAGTACTATGAGAATTTGGATGGCTTAACCTTGTTTAAAAGTAATGTTATTCATAGTATAGAATATACTTCCAAAAATGAGCTATTAACAAAAAAGGAAGCTAGTTGCCAAAGTTCTTTTATGCCTTATTCAGAGGGTAATATTCTACATTTCCTATCCAATCTTTTTATTGAAATTAGCACCATAATTAAAACTAGCTCTACAACAAGTAAGGGGTTCACATGGGTTGGGGATTTAGATCAAATGGAATCAATGGGCATAAATAAATCAGAGTTTCATAGTTCGGCATCTAGTTTTTCAATGATTAATTTTTAAGTCGCTATGATGAGATTTTCATGTAATAATATTGAGTTATACATAACCACAGTAGCCCTAAAAACAATGCATAAATATAAACAGTTAAAAATAACAAGCAAGGAATCTGGAGGTGTCTTATTAGGTCAGGTGGTAGGAGATAAGTTTTATATTACACGGGTTTCAGTTCCGAATAAATATGACAAACAATCTCGTTATTCATTTCATCGAGATAAAGATATAGCTCAAATTATTTGTGACTATGAGTTTTTAAATAGTCAGGGAAAAACAGTTTATTTAGGTGAGTGGCATACTCATCCTGAGGCAATTCCAAAACCATCAGAGAAAGACAAAGAAATGATCGCCGAACAATTTCATTTAGGCAGAAATCTAAAGCAATTTGTGTTCTTGGTAATACAAGGACAAAAAGAGTTGTTTGTCGGTATATATGATGGAGAAAAGTTTTGTGTTATGAAATAAACTAACAAATAGAAGCGATTCCTATATTACATTTTTAACCCAGAATTTTAATTAAATTTCTATTCCGTTTAAGCTCAGTTGATTTTTTAAACGATTTTGTTACTTCATCATGAAGATCAATAACCATTTTTAAATCAAGGAGCTCAATTTTACATCCTTTCTGAACAGAGATATCATTTACTTTATAAATCAGCCATCTAGAGTTCTTGTTCTTTGAAACAAAATCACCAATTACTGCAACAAATTTATCCCTTTTATCCATTCTTTCATTAAGAGTCAAATTAGCAGCGATACTATCAAGGCAACTTAAAACATTCAATAATTCACATTGTTTACCTGAAAGAAATAAGTTAGATATTTCTGAAACGGTTGAATAAAATTCTTCGGTATAATGAGAGTTTACATAAAACGATTCTTCAAAAAAAATATTTTCCTCTGCTTTATATTTTTTCATAAAGGTAACAAGATCGTTATTTCCCTTAAAAACTCGTGAAAGGCCATCTCCTTTCATAATATACATAGTATCTATCCGATATATCTCTTCATCATACTTATTCGATAGAGCTTTATCGAAATCTTCTCCATATTCATTAAATAATTTATTTAATTCATCATCAGAAATTAGGTCTTTCTTTAAAATCATATTTGTGTTATATTGGCAAGCACTAAGGACTAATACTAAGCTAATCCACGGTAGCAGGGTCTGTCGGGTCATTTCCAGTTATAGTTTTATATATAAAGCTAAGCATATCCATACTCAGATCACCAAAAATGTCAAAATTATTTGGATCTGTGGCTGAACTAATTCCTTCGATTAAATTCCCATTATAACTCAACCTTAATGAGTCAAGTAGAGAAACTTATTGTTTTCTGTTCTGTGATTACCAATGGGTTAGTTTTGATGTCCTCTCATGTCACACGGGATAAATCAGAAAATCGTAAACCTTTATAACTACCTACAGTGATCAATGTAGCGTATTCAGAGTTATCTTATCTGACTATTTGTAATAGCATATCATTCCCCAGTAGATAATCCGCTGTGGTGTGCTGTCCTTTTAAGCTTTTACTGTTTTTGTCTTGAGTTATTAGGGTATAAATACCTGTTGATTAAATGAAGTTTTTTGAGTAGGTTTAGCACTTAAAACAAACACTATTTTTATTATGCCTATCACTTTGAGACCATCAATATTAAATGAAATCAACAAAACGCTGAGCAATAAACGTACCCATGTTAACGCACATGACTTTTCTATAACACAAGGAGATGGGTGGCTCAATATAACGTACAACTATAAAGAGAATATATTCATTAAGTTCTCATTTAGGAACGAGATGGAGGAATATGTTGTAAATACAGAAAGAAGTCATTCGAGAGGCATTTTGGATACTACAACCAAAGAATATAAAGAATTAGACTACATCATATCTGGAACAATGGCTCCTGGGAATTTAACGGAAACTGAAACCTTTATAATTTACGGTACACATAGCATCTCAAGACATGTGGAAAAATGGGTAGTCAACCTATGGGAAGATATCTCATCTGACCCTGTAATAAAGGGGTTGAATAAACAACATCAAGAACTCGAAAAATACTTGCAGGATTTTGATTTTGAGAATGTAAAAAACGGAAATGAATTTTATACACGCACAGAGGCTGAGGAAATTAAAAGTAAGCTAAACGAAATTCAAAATACATTTGAGCAAGAACTAAAAGCTTCCATTAAAGATAAAGAACTTCTTAAAGCTGAACTTAATGAGCTAAAAAAAGAATTTGAAACAATTAAGCAAACCATACCAAATCTTACAAAGAAAAACTGGGTGAAATCCACACTCACAAAACTCTATGTGTGGGGGTCAAAAAAGAAGAATCAAAACCTAATTAAAGCCACTGTAAAATATGGTAACGCTCTTTTGGATAAAGTTTTTGATAGTTAAGTTGAAACAACAAGAGAAAATAAGTTTAGAGAAATGTGTGTTTTGAATTCTTTCATAGTTTTTTAGGCCATGAAAGGACAGTTGAAAATTATTCTAAAACTAAAAATGGCATCCGAAGACACCATTTTATTATTGTTATTTTGGTTAGTCACGCTTTCTGTAAACTACCTATTGGGGCGAAGGTACACTACCTGTATTATTTCACATTCAATGTTCCAATTTCCTTCTTATCATAAAGAATGGTAATTCCATCTACATCTTCACGAGCCTCAAGAAAATAATAATCCATATATTGCTCTTCAGTTAAATCCAATGTGCCAACTAATTTCTGTTCATTTAACGTAACGCAAATTAGTTTTTGTTGATTAGAAGGTGATGTATATATGGCGACATTATCATTTGAAAAAATCAATCCAGATTCTTTGAACAGTTCATTACCACTGTTAGCAAACAAGTAGAATATATTTCTATTTCCTGAACCACATGCTCCATTTTCCCAGATAAAGTTATTTTCATTAGCCATTCGGAGAGTTCCATAAACATTATCGCAATGACTCATGTCAGCTCTGAACAACGTATCTACTGCGTTTTCTGTGATATACAATAATACTCTTTCTCTAGAATGTTCGGTCGATATCAATTTGTATTTCGAGCATTCAAAAATAGTGTCAGAAATTTTATCAAGCCTGAATGTTTCTTGGATTCCATTTTTAATGTCACCTTCACTATTTTCGATTTTGTCATTTGAAGTACAGCTAACGCAGATACATAAAAGAATCATAAGTTGTCTCATTGTTTTTAATATTTACTCGGTTTTCCAAAAAATAGATGCTCCAGCACTCTGCGTAGCAATTAGTTTCTTACCTCGTGCACCGGTATTATAGTTAAATCCACCAAATAAAACTCTACCCATTCCCCAATTTGACTCATCTAAAAATACGCTTGAGGGAATAGAGTATGGCTTTTCACTATATCTAACAGAATTGCCCCATTTGAGTTTGTTACCAAACAGGTAGTTAATGTATATTCCAGAGGAAATTTCAATGGACGAATACTCTTCAAACTTATTTTGTGGAGTTCCATTTGGAGAATTAAGCCCCCATGCGAGGAAATCTGTTCCATCCCAATATTGTGCTCCATAAGTTGGGTCTTCTCCACCTGTCATCACTGAAATAACAGCTCTTCTTGCAGCATTATTTCTTTCTGAATTTGTATTAGACATAGGATGTTTATGACCACTTGCACTTGAATAGCCAGACATAAGTAATCTGTATAATGAGCTACCTTTTGCATTAGCTCTGTTGTTTGCTGTATGCGCAATGTAGAGCATTTCGGTAGCATAATCAAAATTAGCACTTGCTTCCCCTTTGACAACATTTGAAATAGTAGAAAACTCAGAACTATTTACATCTAGCTCTTCACGGTTGGCGTAGTTTCCATGTTCATCTTTGCCCGAAGCAACATAAACTTTACCATCGTCGATTTCGTCAGTTCCTAGATATGCCCCACTATAGTCATAGTAGTCACCACTTGGAGCTTTCCCAGTTGGGTCTGTAAAAATTATTGGGTTTCCAACCACATAGTTATACGCTGACCACGCAGGGAATTTGATTGCCAACGGATCCAAACTTAAGAACCTAGCTACATCAGCATCATAATACCTCGCCCCTCTGTAATCCAAACCAGTCTCTTGGTCTCTCTCATGTTGGGTTGTAAGGTAGCGTTCTTCAGTACCATTGAAGTGTCTCAGCATTTTACCATAAGGGAAATAATCAGCAACGAAGTCAATTCTATTGACAACGGTTTCATGAACTTCTTCAAAAACAATGTTGTCAATTGAAAACTGATAATCTTGAGTATATGGTCCACTACCATTAAGTTGAATCACCATATATGGGTTCCCCGTAGTAATATTTGGTCCAATAAACTCAATTTCATTCGCACCGTTGCTTAATGGATGGGATATTTGTATTCCATTTAAAGTTAAGGTCAAATTGTGCGGAATATTAATATTATCTATGTCTAGTGCTAACCTATATTCTTGCCCAGGGGTAAATGTAAAAGGTAATGTGCGATGTACGAAATACGATTGTTGTCCTGCAATTGTTTCGACTAAAGCAACACCATTTGAAACGGAAACGTCCGCTTCAGGAGAAGCTATAAAACCAGATGTAGTTGAATTAAATGCTTCGTTAAAAACTACTACATTCTGACCAAATGACCCTTCAGGAGTATACGTTACACGAGTATTTCCTAGATGATCGTAGATATAGAATGTTGCTTGTTCTTTATCAAAATTGATATTATTAGGAGTTGAAACATTATTAACTCCAGGTGTTTGTTCTGTGGTTGGAGTTAATCTGCATTCTCTTTCAGCAGCATTTACAAAATAGTTCCATTTCACATTTCCATCAGCAGAACTTCTAATTGCAACGGTTTTTCCCATTGCATCAATTATATAATAATCTTCATTTAAAACGTTCTGGCCCGACTCATTCACTTGATAATCCCTTTTAAAGATTCTTAAATCATTTACCGAATATAGGTAATCTATGGCAGAAGTGGAATTTGCTTCCTCTTTTATTAGTTTAAAGGCATAAGCATTTCGGCCATATTCAGTTCCTGTGATTTGTCTGTAATCATCTGTTAAAAGGTTTCCGGATGCATCATAAGTATAAACTCTAGACTGTGAGTTATTTATATTTGAAACAGATTCTAGCCTATTGTTACCGCCCACATAATTGTAGTCGAAGTCTTGATCTTCTGTATATTCTACACCATTTCCTCTAATAGTTCTAAGTAAACTTTTAATATTCCCAATTTTATCATATTGCACGGCTAGATCACCTATTCTATAGCTGTTTAATATTTCTTGACTTGTCCCTGTTTGTAGTAAATAATCGCCAACAGTTGCATCGGCTTTTACTAAACGGTTCACTTTATCGTAAGTATACCCGTATAACGTAGGCTTATCAAAATTATCAACATTATTAGCAATTTCATTGCTATTAAAATTGTAACTCATAACAGTTCCATTAATATTACCATTATAGTTTTGACTAAAATCTACTGTTTGCGTTATTCCATCTATGTAATAAGGAGCGTAAGCGTCGTACTTTAAATCATAATTAACCATAGGACTCCCCGTTTGATTTAAATTTCCAGCCTTCATATTAGTAAGACGATCTCTAATATCATATTTATACTCAATTTGAGCTACAAGCTCATTCATATTGGTAATATCTAGATGGTGCTCTTTCTTTGTAATTAAACCATTTGCATCATCATGTTCATAAGTTACTAATAGTGTTGCATCATTCTTACTTGAAACTTCTCCTGCAGCTGCATGAATTGCTATTAGTCGATTTAGCTTATCATATGTCATAAAGCAGTGGTAATCCCATGTTAAATCTCCATTAACATCCACTTTTTCTTCAAGTAACGAGTTGCGGTAATTATAAGACGGATATTCAATAATTGAAGTTATAGCTCCAGTTGCAGAATTCAATAAATATGAATTGAAATCGATAACTTGTTTTAAGATATTATCTTCAGCATCGTATGTAAAAGTCTCTGATTGAATTTCAATTCCGTTATTGTTATAACTCTTTGTTTGAACCAGTTTACCTACATGAGCAATTGGATTTTGATTTACATCGGTTCCATAGAGAAATTCCTTTTCTTTAAAATCGACATCAAAGTTTTGATCAACATCCGTAAACAATACTCTTGAATATAAACTTGTGTTATTTACCGAATTATCATAAACATAGTAGCTCGCTAGCCAATCTTGAGTTGATGCGTTCGTGAATATATAATCAAAGTATTCGGCGTTTTGAGAATTATCATAATTAATGGCAACATTTGGATCACTAGGATCAGAAACAAGCGTTGTTTCATAGTGCAATGGGCCATATTGATCAGAGAAATTATAGCTGAAATCAGCATCTTTTCTACCTGTAGAAATCAATCTTCCAAAATCATCGTATTTGTAAACTCGATAAAAAGGTAATGTCTCATCTTGAGCTCCTTGCTGATCTAAAGAAACAGAAACCAAACCTTGTTTATTATACATGTATTTTTTCTCTCCAGCATCTACGGTAGTTTCCTTGATTAATTGTCCTAGAATGTTGTAGTCATAGTTTGACTTTTGTTTCAATGGGTTAATAACCAGGTTCAAATTACCATAGCTATCATAGGCAAACAATGTCACTAATTTTTCTTGATTACCATTGTATTTCAGTGTCGCGATCTTTTGACCTAAAGCGTTTGAATATGAAACTGATCGTTTATCATCCTGATCAATAACCTCTGTTCTCATGAATCGATATCCACTTGTTGAGTTGATTCCCATTAAAAGCTGTAACTCTGTTTGTGTGATATCTAACTCACATGCCGTGTAGACATCATTTGTAATTAAATAACTTGTTTTCACGACATGTTGGTCTTGTACATTGACTCCATAGTTCGAAGATCTTAATGCTCTGCCTTTTCCATCGTTTTCATAAATAGTTTCGGCAAAAGCTTGATTAAAATCATTTTCAGCCTTAATTTGAGGGTCTGTATTCGAAAAGCTCTTGTAGGATTTAAGCGTTCTACCCCAATTATCATATGTAACAGATCCTGAATGAATCTGATTTAAGAAACCATCTTTTTCATAAGCTGAAACTACACTTTGGTTTCTGCCAATTGGGTCAATGAAAGCTTTACGTGTCTCATAATTATCTGTGACTGTATTACTAACTGGATCAACATCATTGTTGAGTCTTGTCTGAACATAATTAAGATTTGTTCTTTCCATGAAATCCAAACTAGGATCATGATTCCAATTGTGATATTCAAATGTAGATAACTCTCTGGTTCCGTTTTCTAGAACTTTGATAAGCCTGTTATAGTTATCATATGTATAATTCATCTTCTTACCCGATGCTTCAACTACTCCAGAGATTAACCCTTGATCATTATAAGCATAAACAGTTGATATTGAGTCTTGCTTATTGAAACCTACACATATTCTAGTTGGTAACCCAATATCAATATTGGTTACTGAAGAATAGTTATCACTTGGACACAAATTAAATACATTTTGATTTCTCTGTGACTCGTTGAAATAATATTTTGTTTGCAATCCAATTTGATTTTCTTCAAGTTCAGTTTGATAGTATCTATTTCTTTCCAAAATCTTCCGAACCTTTAAATTGTCGAAAGGATAAATCATTTCATATTTGCTTTCAAAACCATATTCGTCTTGAACACTTGGTGGGTTAAGAATAAACTCAGCCACATAATTATTATTATCATCCATTTTGACTAAGTCGAACATTTGGTTTGATGAATGATCAACGGTATCAACTTGTACCACAACATCTCTTAATTGGAGCGTATTGGATAAAAATGACCCAATAGTAAGTGCTTTATTTGGCTCCTCAAATACAACTCCATTGTTACATCCTAAAAATATTGCATCTGGATAGAGTTCTAAAACATCATGATAATCTGGACAAGCATAGAAACCCTCCCCAGGAATTTCCCATGCGCAAAAGAAGGCTGGTACAATTTCCTCCAAATTGAAATGAGGTTTGTAAAAAATGCTAAAACAATCAGAGCAATCCTCTAAATTTTCACAAGGATCATTTGGAGGAGGTGTTGGACATGGGTCTCCATCAATGGTGATAACGTTAGTTTCGGTATTTACATCATCAAATGTCCATCGCTTATCGTATCTATAATACTCTGAACTTTTTAGTGGCTTTTGATCTCGCGTGTTTTTTGAAATTGTTGTTTTTTGAAATGCCAATACTCGATTTCCATATTTTCGAGTGCGCTCCATACCATCCATTTGTGGTAGTATCGGAACGCCATTATTATAATAATAGGTTCCCCATGCTGGATTTACAATGAACGTATCGATTAGCCCAGGCCCTAAGTTAACTGGAGCAACGGATATTGTGCCTTGATCATCAAAATTAATGTTATACCAGTGTCTTTCATATCTATTTCTTAAATCATACAAATAAAAATATTCTTCACGAGAATACGCATCTGGATGCTGATCACTGCTTGTTGTTACCGAAAACACTTGCCATGAAGGTTCATGCTTGAGGCGCAACTCTGAAATAGTTTGATTGTCACCTCCAAAGTTAACCGGAAGGTCATTTAAGTTAAATGGCAGTTTACTCTCACTTTCAAAATCAGAACGGAAACCAAATAGAATCTCATGACCTTTATCTTGTGCCATTCCACGATAATCAGCTTCGAAATATTCGTATTCTGTTTTTGTAGAAATGAAATCACGTCCTTCTAAAATTGGGTTTGAACAGTAGATATCTAAGCTGTTCTGTGAAGTTGGTGGCACTTTCACTCTCCCGCCAGCTCTTCCATATACAGCTATAAGTTCATTTCTTACATTTGTTGATATTGACCTATTTGAAGCCTGTAAAACTTGTTCTATTGACGATAGCTGAAGCGATGGTTCTCTATTTATTATTTCTATAATAACAGATTCTGAAGGAAAGCTAACGGCTTCAACTAATAAATTAACTAACTCATTTTCTTCCATTTCTACCCTAGAAAGAATTCCTAGATATTGAGCATCACTAAGCGATTGATTTTTGAGAGTCTCATAAAGTTGATTTTCTTTTAATTGACTTGAATTTATAATGTCATCAATTAATTCAATTTCAAGTTGCGATTGCTCTTGAACGATATCAGCAAAAGAGGTTCCAGGAAAAATATCCTCAGAATTAATCATTGCAGTTAAGACACTGTTTGTGATATAGTCATTTTTCAAAAATATTTTTGTTAAAATTTCTGGATCAAACCTCGGGTTTCTACTTTCAACTAGATACAAATGTGTAGTATCTGAATAGTATGGTTGTGCGCTGATTAAAGAATAGATATCCTGTTGAGTGAAAATATGAATATTATCGATGATTTCTTTCCATACTAAATTTGATAAACCATTTTGAACAAATAAAACACTTGAAATCTCATAATTTTTTAGAGTAGATGAATTAACTAAATCTATTAAAACGCTATCTGATAATGGAGAAAGTTCTACTAATTCAATAACACTTGAATCCGTTCTTGGGTTATAAAGGGCAACCTTTTCTATGAAATCCTCTCCATCATTAGGTATAGGGTTAATGATACCATCACCATAAGCATTTTCATACTTATCTAAAATTGGGGTTGCTGGACCAGTAGTGGTAATTGTCTCACTTTGTTTATAAGCGGAGTTGTCATATACCTTACTTATCTCACTTTTTTTCTTGATAAAATAAGAGTTCAGCATGAACACTGGGTTTGATGCAGAGTTTACAATGTCATCATAGAAATAGAACTCAAGCATTTTCGGCATTTCTCTATCTGTATACGACCCAGTAATATATGCGGGAGCAACATATTTTTTAGCAGCGTCCCCAGTAAGTAAGACATTGTTATAATCGACAACCTCAAGTTCATCATTCAAGTAAATATCTTCATACTCATATGTTCTTGCTACTTGATCGTCATATGCGAGTTGTTCTCTCATGTAATTTGGCCTCTCAAACCCATTTATGAAGGCTAAGGTATTACCATATTCAATAATTTTTTCATCTTGCAGTATAGGAGGATTCACTCCGTCATCCGTATAATTCTTCTGTGATTTAAGTTTACCATAATATAAGTATTCCTCCATTGTAGGCGTGACGTCATTAGCCCCCCAATATTCATACTCAACATAGTTTCTTTCACCTGTCGATAAAAATGGACTCTTAACAGTAGTTTTCCCGAACGCGCTTTCATATCGGTTTAAATAATGTTGTCTAAAATGTTCTTGTGGTAGGTTAATATGCTGTGGATTATAAATAATTTTACTTAAATCATATACATACTCCCAAGTTTTTAATGCAATATTCCAATTCGGATTTAGAACATTGCTGTTTAAAAGAACATCATCTTCATCATTTTTTGACATATAATGCACAGCAGGGTGTACTGTATAAGACTGATCTCTGTTGAATGCGTCTTTCCCAAACAAATATTCATCTTCAAGTGGCGAGCTATAAATGTAATTAGCACATGAGCTAAACATGTAATTGTCCTTATACCTTGAGGGAGAACCAGCTTCTAAAGGATAATAATCAATTTTAGTAATCCCCCCAAGATGACCTACATATGAGTGCAATAAGAAAACATCTATACCCTGATAAGGTCTATTGATGTCGTA
>Ga0193954_1001505_pt1 | contig 11814 bp, 7 predicted proteins | sample BB_5_MG_FD_140340 | JGI IMG/M metagenome (GOLD analysis project Ga0193954, IMG submission 140340) | Microbial mat bacterial communities from the Broadkill River, Lewes, Delaware, United States - BB_5_MG | ecosystem: Environmental > Aquatic > Freshwater > River > Microbial mats | place: USA...
GCAATGGTATAGGGCGCACCGAAGCCGCCCACGGCGGCGATGTCGTCATCCCCGTCCCGGTCGAAGTCACCCGCGACCAGCTCGGCGCCGAAGTCTGCGGCCCAGACCGGGAACTTATGCACCGCCTTATTGTAGACGGAGAAGGTGCCGTCCCCATGCGATGAGGCATAGGGGATGGTGGACCAACCACTCGGGCCCGATACCGCCAGATCATCATCCCCATCTCCGTCGAAGTCGCCGGATACAACGCGCGCCCCTGGGGTCGCCGTCCAATAGGCAAAGGACCCACTACCGAAGTTGGTCACGGTGAAGGTTCCGTTGCGGTTTGAAAAGGCGACTGGGATAGAGGACCAGCCGGTGGCGCCGGTGAGGGCGATGTCATCGTCTCCGTCCCCGTCATAGTCGCCGACGATGGCTTGCACGCCAGGTTGAGAGGCCCAGTACTGGAAGTAGGCGATGGGTTTATTGAAGGCTACGAAGTTCCCGCTGGAGCTAGAAAATGCGATGGGGATCGTGGCCCAGGCCGGGTTCCCTAAAAGCGCGATGTCGGTGCGGCCGTTGCCGTCAAAGTCACCCGCGACTCGGTGCGGGGCGGTGGTTGACCAGTACGGCACACTCCCGGCCGACTTACTGACGGTGGAGTTGAACCCGCCCGAGCCATCACCGTAGGCCACGGTGATCGTAGACCAGCCGGAGCGCCCGATGGCGGCTACGTCTCCCTTGCCGTCGCCGTTGAAGTCCCCGACGAGGCCCGAGACATCGGTGAACTTAGTGAGGTAGGGGATGGTGGCGACATAGTCATTCTTGACACGGGAATCGAAGAGTTCATCGAGCCCACGGCGCACCTCGATCGCATCCACCGTGCCGATGTATCCGAGGACGTCCTCGCCGCTGCTATTGAAGAAGCCGCTGTTGACGGCCCAGATCTCGCCTGTGCCTCCCGAAAAGCCCAATACTTGCGGACCACCCGAGTCCCCGGGGCACAGGCTTGCCGTCGTCGAGCCGAAGCCATAAGTATAGAACTGTTTGAGTCCACCGCCCTGTTGGGTCGTGCGATCTTGGCAGCCGTAGCCGAAGGCGGTGACGTACTGCCAAGGGCTGGGCTGGGCGTCGGTCATCGCGCGGCGAAGCAGTTGAGGCGGCGCGTTTCGAGTGAGACGCACAAAGCTGACATCATAGGCGCCCACTTCGCCCCCGAGCGCGTAGTGGTAGTCGATGGGGATCTGGTCGATGAGCGCGCCGTTGGTATCGCGGACCTCGAAGGAGCCGCTCACGGGTCCGGTCATATAGTTATAGCAGTGGGCGGCTGTTAGGGCGTAGCGGTCCGATACCAGCGTGGCCGTACACACGCCTGGGAAGCGGCCGATCTCGGGGCGCACGTTGGTGTAGGTGCCCAAGACCAACGACTCGCTGTCCGTCGCGGTCTCCGGCGCCTGAGATTGGGGTGAGGTGGATTCGGGGCCTGCGCAGCCGAAGGCGGCGGCGAGGGCGGTGGCCGAAAGGGTCATCGTTTTGTTCACGTTATGGTCTCCTTGGGAGGGCGAGCCCTCAAAAAGGCAGAGGCGGGGATTCACAAACGTGACCAAGAAAAATCCCAACCTTCGATGAAGACCGCACCTGGGGCGTCGCCTCAGGGTGGGGGGCGTCGCTCAGCGGCCGAGGAAGGCGAGGACTTGTTGGCGCAGCGCCCGAATGGAGCTGGGGCCATCGGGCTTAAGAAGGGCGAGCGCGGCCTGAGCGTCCACCTTGGCGGGCCCGATTTGACCGAGGGCCCGCTCGGCCCGAGCCACGGAAAGCAGACTCTCGGCGAGGTAGCGGGGCGCGCCGTCTTCGGCGCGTCGGATCTGCACGGCCCTTGCGAACAGCTCCAGCGCGGCTCTGGGGTGGCCGAGGGCCATCTCGGCCTCTCCCCACATCTGCAAGCCGAAGGGCACGCCGCGCGCATAACCTTTGTCTGCGATCTGCACGACCTCGGCGGCTGCGGCGCGGGCCTCGGTCCAGCGCTTGAGCCCGACCAGCGCCGACGTTCGGTTGATCATCGTCGGGACCAGGCTCGGGTGATCGGGGCCGAGGCGGCGGCGTTGGTTGTCGAGGGCGGCTTCGTGCATTTTGAGGGCACGCGCGAATTCGCCGAGCTCGTCGTAGACCAGGCCTAGGTTGGTCGATACGAGGGCCACATCCGGGTGCTCAGGCCCCAGAGCGGCGCTCAGGCTCTGGACCGCCCCCTCGTAGGCCTCGCGGGCCTCCCTGATGCGGCCAAGGTGGGCGTAGACGACCCCAAGGTTCATCAGCGTGAGGCCCGTACTGGCGTGCGCGGTGCCCAGCGAGTCCTGGGCGACCGCAACCGCGCGACGGCCGAGCTGCACCGCGCGTGGGCCATCGCCTTGCTCTGCGAGTACCAGCGAGAGCTTGGTGAGGGGCCGTACCAGCGCGGGATGGCTAGCACCGAAGCTCTGCTCGAGCGTCTCGATGGCACGCTCCAGTTCGGCGTGGGCGTCTTTCAATCGGTGCAGTGCGGCGAGGGTCTCGCCAAGGCGCACCCGGGCGAGCGCCACCTCAAAGTGGTCATTGGGCCGGTGGGCGCGGACTCGCTCAATCGCGCGCGTGTGTTGCTCAAGCGCAAGCTCAGTTTCGCCGGACCAGGCATTGGCTGAGCCCACGTTCATGAGCACGCGCGCCTCGAAGGGGCCGGCCACGTCGATGCGCTCCAGATCTGCGAGCGCGAGGTCGGCCCAGCGCTTAGCGGAGGGCACGTCGGAGAGGTTGAAGCCGTACAGATAGGCCAGCTGCCCTGCAATCTCGGCCGCGAGTCGATCATGAGGGGCCTTGCGGGCCAGCAAGTAGGATTGCTCCAGCGTCTGAGATGCGGTTTCGTAGCGGCCCAGCTTGGCCTCGACTCGCCCCAACGTATACCTCGCCTCGACCACGATCGGACGGAAGTCGAGCTGCTGCGCCTGGCTCAGCGCCTTGCGCGCACGATCAAGGGCGGCCTCGAACTGGCCGGCGTCTTCTAGGGCTCGTGCCCTCGCGATGTCCTCGCGGGCGGCCTCGATTTTTGCGCCCCCGATGCGCGGCACCGCAGGGCGCGCACGAGCGAAAGCTGACTTGTCACAGCTGTCGGGTCGGAATAGCCGGCTCGGTCCCCGAATCACGTCCGTCGTGGTGCTGCTGGTGGCGAGCACGGCGGCGGCGGCACGGAAGTCGCGCTCAAGATCTTTGAGGCAGAGCCATCGCTCCATGTAGGCCTCCTCCCCCAGCGTATCGCGCGCGTCACAGGTACGCTTGGCGGCCCCTACCCAGCCCTCGACATAGGCATCCATGAGGGCGAGGGCACGCGCGATATCCGCATGGTGCGCATGCGCCACCACCTGGGGGCGCCGGACCGCAACCCAGGTTTCAATGAGCGGGTCGCCAGCCTGCGCGCAGTCGGGGAGGGAACTCCACACGAGGGCCACAGCGGTCCCGAACGTGGCCATGGCCCCAAAGATCCAGCGCCTAGGGTGCTTGATGGAGCCGGGCGCGGGAGTGAGCATCGACGAGAGGCTGTCGAGCAGGGGGGCCAATGAGGCGTGGCGATTCGCCGGATCCGGCTGCAATGCGGTGAGCAGATCGTGTCGCAAACGCGCGGGCACTACGAGGCCCCTGGAGCCCGTCTTGGGTGCGGGGGGGAGGCGCTCGGGGGCGGACTCTAAGGCGCGCACCGCGGACCCGACGGTGGTGACCGTCTTGAGGGCCTCCCCAAAGGGGTGCGCGCCAAACAAGGCCTCATACACAACCACCGCGAAGGCGTACTGGTCGGCGCGGGCATCGACCCTGTCGCCCCGAAGCTGCTCAGGCGGCATGTAGCCGGGCGTGCCGAGCCCCAGGGCTTCGATCGCGTCGAGCGGCGTCTGTTGTGCCAAGCGACCCTCGCTGGGCGCTTCGAGCGCCAGCCCAAAGTCCGATACCCGCGCCCGGCCATCCTGCCCCAGGAGCACGTTCTCGGGTTTGAAGTCTCGGTGCACTAGGCCCGTCTCGTGCGCAGCGTGCAGCCCGCGGCCCGCGTCCAGCACCGCCTGCAGTCGGGCTTGCGGCGACCGCGCCGGGTCCTGCAGCCAGTCTCGGAGGGTGCCGCCGTCGATGCGCTCCATCGCGATAAAGACACCGAGCCCGCGAAGGCTGCCGACCTCGTAAACCGCCACCACATTGGGGTGGGCGAGCTTGGCGAGGGCCTTCGCTTCTTGACGCAGGCGCTGCTCTTCGGCCTCAGCGCTGCCTCGGGCGCCGGCGACCTTGAGCGCCACTTCGCGCTCCAGGCGAGCGTCCCGGGCGAGGTAGACCACGCCCATGCCTCCGCGCCCCAGTCGCCGCAGGATGGTGAAGTGCTCGCCGACGGTGTCGTCGGGCAATAGGTCTGGTGCGGCCTCCGGCGCGTGGGCGAGCTGCGCCAGCAGCGCTTCGAAGCCCTCCTGCTTCACGGGGCGGAGACTACACGATGCTCGCACTCCGCGGTCGTGAAGAAAGACTCGCTCACGTGGTCCCACTGTCACGGGCGCGGAACGAGCAGAGCATCATGAAGAAGCGCCGCGACCGACTCAGGCCTGCTGCTGCTACAATGGCCGCGTGAGCAGCGAACGGGAGGCCTTGGAGCGCCAACTCACCCTGTGCCACCAGGCCGCAGACTATCCTGAGGTTGCGGCTCAGCTCGTCGAGGGCTACGGGCCCGAGGTTGTGGGATTCCTGGCCGCCATGCTGGGCTCCATTGATGATGCGCAAGACGTCTTTCAGTCCTGTTGTGAGGACTTGATCGCGGGGCTTCCGGGCTTTCGACGCGAGTCCAGTTTTCGCACGTGGACCTATGTGATCGCCCGACGCCGAGCCCTCAAGCTGCGGGCTCGGCGACGACCGCATGTGGCTCTATCTCAATCCCCTCAGGTCCAGGCGCTCGCCGAGCAGGTGCGGACCGCCACCGCCAAGTTCCGACGCACAGACGCCAAGGACTCGTTGCGTGCGCTCAGGGAGGAACTCACAGAGGAGGAGCGCACCCTGCTCGTTCTGCGCATCGATCGTGGCATGGACTGGCCCGACGTGGCCCGGATCATGACGCCTGATGCCGACTCAGTGAAGGGCGCGGTGCGTCTGCGTAAGCGCTTCTCGCGTCTGAAGGACAAGTTGCGTTCCCTGGCCCTGGAGTCCGGTCTGCTGCAACCCGAAGATGATTAACCGCGTGGCCTGGGCAAGGGTGGTCGCGGCGTACTAATCGTGATCATGCCCCGGCAAGCACTGAGCGAGGTGCCGCAATAGATCCAGGCGGGCGTAGGGCTTTCGAATCACGCCAGAGTTTGCAGGCAGCGTTTGACCGGGCGGTAGCGCGCTGTGGGTGTGCCCGGTCATGAATACAATCGGGGTCCCCGGGCTGATACCCCGCAGATGCTCTGCGACGTGCACGCCGTTCTTGTTCGGCATGACCACATCCAAGAGCGCGAGATCAATCTCTTGCTTGTGGATGTCGATGATCTTGATGGCCTCTTCGCCATCGGCCGCGAGCACAGTTCGATACCCAGCGCCTCGCAGCGTTCGCTCCGCGAGTCGACGCAAAGGCGCCTGATCTTCGGCCACCAAGATCAGCTGACCATTGCCCTTCGGGTACTCGGCCGACGGCAGGTCGACGCTGACCGTCTCCGGCGCCGCCACCGGTAACGCGACCCGGAAGATGGTGCCTTTGCCCGGTGTGGACTCAAAGTCGATACGGCCCTCGTGTCGTTGGGCGATGCCGTATGCGGTCGCCAGCCCGAGGCCCGTGCCTCGGCCGGTCGCCTTGGTGGTGAAGAAGGGCTCAAAGATCTGCGCACCGACCCTGTCTGGGATGCCGGTCCCGCAGTCCTCGACGCTGATCTCCACAAATCGGCCCGGTTTCGCCCAAGGCGTGCTGGACAGCTCAGCGGAGGTCAGCCTGACCTCACGCAGCGAGATCCGCACCGGACCGCCCTCCGGCATCGCGTCGCGGGCGTTTACGCACAGGTTGAGCACGATCTGCTCGATCTGCCCGGCATCGGCCAGCACCATGCTGATGCTGGGATTCCTGTGAAAGCTAAGTTGCACCGTCTCGCCGATGCTTCGCTGAATGAGCTTGAAGAGGTTTGAGATGACCTCATTGAGGTCGACCGCTCTGAGCTCGACCTCATCTCGCCGGCTGAAGGATAGGAGCTGTCGAGTTACGGCTGCGGCTCGCGCGGCGGCGCCATCAATCTCGCTGAGGTGCTCGAGGAGCTCTTCTTGGGAGTCCGGCGATGGGTCTTGGAGCGTGAGCTGGGCGAGCTCGGCGTTGCCCATAATGCTCATCAGGAGGTTATTGAAGTCGTGGGCGACCCCACCAGCGAGCTGGCCGATCGCTTCCATCTTCTCGCTTTGCCGGAGTCGCAACTCAAGCTGCACACGGTCGGTGATGTCTTCGAGGTAGCCGTGCCACAGGACGCCGCCATCGGGCTGTTTCTGTGGGCTGGCGCTGCCGCGCAACCAACGTTGACCTGCATTGGGCAGATCGACCCGGAATTCCTCGACCACCGGGCGCCTGGAACGCACGCCCTTGCGAAAGGCCCGCTGTACTCGAGTGCGGTCCTCAGCGACCACCCGCTCAAGGATTGACATCGCGTCCGCGCGCACTTCGTGCACGGACAGCTCGAGCACATCTTGCACACCACCGCTGGCATAGAGCACTTCGATGGGCTCATGGCCCCGGCTCGCGAACTGCATGAGCACGCCCGGCACACCCGCGCCGAGGCGTTCCAAAAGCTCGACTTGGGCTTGGGCCGTCTCTTTGGCTCGGTGCTGATCGGTGACATCCCGTGATACTGCGCAGACCAAGTTGCGATCACCATGTGCGTCATCGAGGCGCCAGACGTGGCGATCGAGCAGACGGCGGCGGCCGGTGGCATCGGTCTCGGAGACCACGCCCCGCCAGGAGCCGTGGGTTCGAGCGTGCTGCAAGACTTCGGGGTCGAAGCTGCGGGTCTGGGCCGTCGCTTGGCGGTCCTGAGCGGCCTTGTTTAGGTGAAGCACCTTGCCTTCGAGGTCGATGAGCAGAACCTCGTCGCGGATGGCGTCCAGGATCAGCTCCTGGCGCACCTGTTGGTGGGTGAGCTGGATGCCAGCGAGGGCGAAACCGAGGTCCTCGGCGACCTCGGAGAGCAGCGAGTGGTGCTCCGCGTCCCCGGCGTTCTCCTTGGAGGCGCAGACCGTCAGCGTGCCATGGCTCTCGCCGGCCATCGTTAGGGCGCGGGCCATACCTCGGTGCTCTGGGTAGCTGGCCGCGAGCGGGCAGTCGTCACAATCCTGGGAAGGGTGCATGACGGCGACTTCATTGAGGTCGGCGAGGGCCCGCTGCATGCACGCGGGTGGGGTCTTGTCGCGCAATCTATGTTGCAGCGTCTCAAAGGCCGTGCCCACGCCGGAGCCCACAACTTGAGCCACCGCGCCGTCCGAGTTGATGCGAGTGGCCCAGGCGTTTTCATAGCCCATCGAGGTTGTCAGTAGATCACAGGCGCTCTGCAGCAGCTGCTCAGGGTCCGTCTCGACGACGATCAGCTTGTTGATGCTGCGCAGGGCCCACAGGAGAGCATTGAGCTTGCGCTCTCTCTGCAGGCCAGGGTGGAAGCCTGCAGGACCCTGCCCTGGGGGGCTCTCCTGCTCCTCAGCGACCATCTCGCAATACCTAACATCATTGGTCGAATTTGTCGGTATCTACTCCGGGCCTTTTCTGAATTGCGCAGGTACTGATGTGCATTCGCAATAATCGGCCGCAATTTGCATTGCGGTGGTGAATGCACGCGCAGCAATCAAAAGAGCTTGGCCTGACCATTAGGCTAGTGCATGAGTACGGTGTGTTCGCGCTAAGTCATGAGTCAAAGCAAGCGCTACTGGCCCACATCGCAGCGCACCATGGGGCAGTGCAAGGTGAGATCCCCGTACCCACTTCGGGGGGCGACCTTACCCTCCTGCACGTGCCCCCTGAGCCGGATCGGCCTTTTCATACCCTCGTGAGTTGCGGCTTGAGCGCGGCGCCGATGGCCGTGCCCGAGGACCAGGCCGAGGTGCCGACCTTCGCAGAGTTGATGCTCTTGCTGCCCTTTCAATGGCCGGTGGACGAGGCGGGCTTTCAGCATCCCGCCACGGCCTGGCCACTTCGCGTGCTCGCCTCGATCGCATCGTTTCCCCACACCCACAACGCGTGGCTGGCGGCAGGGCACTCGCTGCCCAATGGTGACCCGCCCGCGCCCTTCGCCAAGGGCCTCGATTTTTGTGGGGTGATGCTCGCGCCACCCATGAGCCTGGCCCCTGAGGCTCGCAGTTTTTTGCGGGCCGACGGGCAGCGGGTCGCCCTGTACGGGGTGCTGCCGGTCTTCGAACGCGAGCTGGAGCTCAAACAACAAGAGGGCGCCAGTGCACTCCTGAAGCGATTCGATGCAGCCGGTATCAATGAGCTGCTCGCAGTCGAGAGAGAGTCCGTGGCCGGGGCGCTCATCGAGCTGCTGCAACGTAACCGATAGACCCAGCGCCGAAGGCTCGGTAGCCCACGAGGGTGATGTATCGAGTCCTAGTTCCCATTGGCCTGCTGCTGTGCACGGGCTGCTCTAGCTACTGGCAGGCCAGCCGGATCGAAGAGAAGGTCGATCGCCTCCTGCTCAATACCAAGCGCGAGACGCTGACCGAGATCTTCGGGGAGAACTCCCGCGAGATCACCCGCAAGATCGATGAGCTCGACAGCTCCGAGTCGGATCGCATGGATGAGCTGGTGGAGTCCTATCAGCGTGGTCAGTCCACCTTGGAGGACGTGCGCGGCAACATGATCTCCGTGCTCGGCGGCACCACACGGGTGGTCTCCAGCGGACGGGGCATCTGGATTCGCGACGATTCGGGCACCAAGCTCAAGACCATTCGCCGGGACAGCAAGATCGAAAACTGTCAGCGGGTATCCGAGGAGGACCTGCCGAGCAAGATCGCGGATAAGCGAGGCCTGGCGAAGTTCAGCTGGGGCAAGGGCACTGTGAAGGGGGAGACCGTCTTCTTTCCGTGGGAGCTGACGATGTCTACCTTCGCGAAGGAGATCGTCGAGAACACGGCCCGTCGCACCGCGCAGGAGTTCTTGCGCATGAGTGGGGACAAGGGCTGGAGCCGGCCGGTGCACATCAAGGTGATCACCGAGACTCCCGGTCAGGGCGTCACGATTTCGCATCCCGGCTCTGACGAGATCTACGTCAGCCCCGGTGAGCCCTCCGACGAGACGGGGCCGCCCATGGACAAGGAGTAGGGTTCAACGGGTTGCCCGGGGGGGTTGAATCGGCCCGCGAAAAGTAGGACACCGAAGCGAGATGAGCACAAACGATCTGAAGTCGAATCGCCGTGTCTTCCTGCAGCAGACCGCTGTCGCAGGTCTGGCCCTTCCCACCGTCGGGTCCGTGCTGGCGGGGTGCGCAAGCAGCAAGGCCGCACCCGCCGCAAAGGCAGCCAGCGCGCCGGCTGCGGCCGCTGCTGCTGCGCCCGTCAAGGCCGCGGTGACCGGAGGCACGCCCGCGGGCGTGCCGATCACTCGCCCCAGCGACTGGGAGGTCGTCGCCTTCAACTCTGCGCGGGGTGCGGCCGGTGCCATCCCCGCCGGCTACATGGATAAGATCAAGGCGGCCGACGGCCTGCCTAAGCACCTTGGCAAGCACCTGCCCTACCTGCCCAGCAATGTGCCGGCCGATCGTGTGCCCGCGAACTACCTGAGCATCATGTGGGGCGACCCCAAGCTCGGCTACACCATGCACCCCAACGCGCCCAAGTCCGAGGCCAACCCCGAGGGGCATTGGTACAACTGGATCCGCGTGGCCATCGAGGGCAACGAGGCCTCACAGATCGAGACCAAGTTTGACGACTGGCCGAAGTGCAGCGACGCGGTGAAGGGCCACATTGTGGGCCTTGAGGACGCGGACCCCACTGTGAATGGCGGCAAGAATAGCGTGTACCTCGCGCAGCTGCCCCAGGGCGCAAAGTCCGGCGATACGCTGCGCGTTTGGGCCCACTGCCTGACGCATGGCGAGTACCTCGACTTCGTGACCCTCGCTTAAATAGCGAGGTCGTCAGCCCGAGACGACCACCTTCGCGACGCCCTGCTTGGTGAACCACTTCGCGGCGCGATCCGCGATGTCTCCCTGAAGCACAATCTCCCCGTCCTCGATGCGGGCTCCGCAACCTAGGCTGCGCTTGAGCTCCTTGGTGAGCGCCTGCATTTCCTCCGGTTTGAGGGTGAGGGTACGGACCAAGGTGACCGTCTTGCCACCGTGGCCTTTGCGCTCCTTCTGAAGCACCACGCGCTTTCCGTACTTGCTGGCCGGGGCGGGTTTTTTGCGCTCGGTGGGGGTCGGGGCGGGCGCTTGCTCGGGCGCATCACCCATCTGGGCCCTCAGCGCCGCCAAGCCCCCAAAGGCGGAGTTGAAGGGGCCGGCGGGCTCCGGAGTATTGGGCTCGACCTTGGTCTTCTTGCGCTTGGCCACGCCCTCATGTCGGGCGTCCGGGGCTTGGTGGTCAAGCTTCCAGAGGCGTGGCGACCCCGTCAGGCGGCAGGTTTTGCGTAGGCCGCGCCGCGCCGCGGGTCGTGGGGCCGGGCTGATTGTAGCGCCGCCCCCGAAGTCTCTGGGCTGCCACCCGCGTATTGGCCGAGAGGTAGCAGTTGGTGAAGTCGAAGGAGATGGCGGGGTCGAAGTAGGGGTTCTTGAGCCCGCCGAGGTTCACCAGGGCAAGCGCTTGCTCGGCCACGCTGACCGGGCAGCCCTGCAGCCGAATGACGTCCTGCTTGCGTTTGATCCACATCATGGCGCCCACCTTGGCCATCTTCTGAAAGATGTCCTCATGTTTGGCCCGCAAGGGATCTTTCAAAGAGCGGTCGACATAGCGGCTGTCGATCTTCACGGGCTCGCCCGCAATGCGCCCTTCGAACTGCGCGCAGTCTCCGATGAAGACCACCTTCTCGCCGGGACGCGCGTCAATCTCTCCTTCATACTTGCCGAAGATGATGTGCACCGGCGGCATCTTGGTGTCCGTGGCCTTGTCGAAGACTCGCAGGATCTCAATCGACTCTTGAAGCGCGCCGGGGCAGCCGCCCCAGCAGTAGTCGATCTCATCGCTGGGCGGGCGGCCGCCGTAGGCGCGGATGTTGGTATCTCTGAAGTAGTCCTCGACGCGGATCAGCCCGCTCTTGAAGCCCTCAGCGGCCCGCATGGCGTCATCCAGACTCACATCCCCCGAAAGGGTGATGTCGTCGATGTCGACCGGCCCGAAGCCGCGCTCGTGGGCCAGCCGGATGTGCTCTACCTCCATCGGATCCACCCCGATGATGCGGCAGCAGATCGCGTCGAAGGCGACCTGGTTATTGCCCATGATGATCAGGCCCAAGTTGAACGGGGAGGGGGTCAGCATGCGCCCCTCGCCGGCGGTGATGGCGTCGATCGCGATGAACTGGGGCTGGGTGATGTACTGAAGGTCCGCCACCTTCCGGTTCAGCTTGTGGTCGTGGTCGATGAGGCGGTGCCGATCGTCCTGGATCCCGATGTAATTCTTCATGCTGAACGTGACGGTGGTCCAGGGGTGGGCCTTGAACTTCGGCATGTTCACCAAGAAGTCGGCCTTGGCGACGGGTTCGGGGGTGTACAGCGCGTCTCGCAGGCGTCCGGGGTGATACAGGGGTATCTCCACCTGCGGGGTCTCGTCGAAGCAATGCGCCTTGACGCCATTGCGCTGCAAGACAGGAAGATAGCCTGCGTTCTTAAGGGCGTAGCGTGTAGGCACGGTGATCCCGCA
>Ga0193954_1001509_pt1 | contig 11811 bp, 4 predicted proteins | sample BB_5_MG_FD_140340 | JGI IMG/M metagenome (GOLD analysis project Ga0193954, IMG submission 140340) | Microbial mat bacterial communities from the Broadkill River, Lewes, Delaware, United States - BB_5_MG | ecosystem: Environmental > Aquatic > Freshwater > River > Microbial mats | place: USA...
ATCGAGCGCACCCTCCAGGTGCTCTGCCGGCGCCGCAAGAACAACCCCATCTTCGTGGGTGACCCCGGCGTGGGAAAGACCGCGATTGCAGAGGGGCTTGCACTCCGCATTCACGACGGCAAGGTGCCGGAGATCCTCAAGGATGCCACCATCTTCTCCTTGGACATGGGCGCGCTATTGGCGGGCACCAAGTTCCGGGGCGACTTCGAAGAGCGTTTGAAAGGTGTCTTGACCGACCTCAAAAAGCACGAGGACGGCATTCTCTTCATCGATGAGATCCACACCGTGGTCGGCGCGGGGGCTACTCAAGACGGCTCGCTCGATGCGGCCAACCTCATCAAGCCCGCGCTTCAAAACGGGGACCTTCGCTGCATCGGGTCGACGACCCACCAGGACTACAAGTCCAGCATCGAAAAGGACCACGCCCTGGCCCGCCGCTTTCAGAAGATCACGGTGCGTGAGCCCACCATCGACGAGACCTTCCAGATTCTGAAGGGGCTCAAGCCGTACTACGAGCAGCATCACTCCGTGAGCTACACCGATGGCGCGCTGCGCTCGGCGGCCGAGCTGTCGAGCAAACACATCAATGAGCGCTTCTTGCCGGACAAGGCGATCGACGTGATCGACGAGGCCGGCGCGGCGCAGCGCTTGATCCCAGAGAACCGTAGAAAGAAGAAGATCCGCGTCGGCGACATCGAGAAGATCATCTCGAAGATCGCTCAGATCCCACCCAAGTCCGTGACCGCGGACGACCGCAGCGCCCTGTCCAACCTGGAGAAGGAGCTGAAGATGGTCATCTTTGGTCAGGACAAGGCGGTAGGCGCGCTGGCGCAGGCCATCAAGCTCAGCCGCAGTGGCTTGGGCTCGCCCGACCAGCCGGTGGGCTCTTTCGTTTTCGCTGGGCCCACTGGGGTCGGCAAGACGGAGCTCGCCAAGCAGCTCGCCCGGGTCATGGGCGTGGAGTTCAAGCGCTTCGACATGTCCGAGTACATGGAAAAGCACACCGTGAGTCGCCTCATCGGCGCGCCTCCCGGCTACGTGGGCTTCGATCAGGGCGGCCTGATGACCGACGCCATCCGCAAGACCCCGCACTGCGTGCTCTTGCTCGATGAGATCGAAAAGGCCCACCCGGACATCTACAACGTGCTGCTGCAGGTCATGGACCACGCCACGCTGACCGATAATAACGGGCGGCAGGCGGACTTCAGGAACGTCATCCTGATCATGACCACCAACGCAGGCGCAAGAGAGATTGCGGCCAACCGCATCGGCTTTTCCGCCGATGAGGGCGGCAATGACGCAAATAAGGCTCTGGAGCGCACCTTCAGCCCTGAGTTCAGGAACCGCCTCGACGCCATCATCAACTTTGGGCAGCTGCCTGAGGATGTGATCTTGATGGTCGTCGATAAGTTCGTGAACGAGCTGGATGTCCTGCTCGCGGAGAAGAAGGTCACCATCGACTTCTCCCCGGCGGCTCGCGCCTACATGGCCAAAAAGGGCTACTCCAAGCAGTTCGGCGCGCGCCCGATGAACCGCCTCATCCAAGAGGAGGTCAAACGGCCTCTCGCGGACGAGGTGCTCTTTGGACGCCTCGTTCAAGGCGGACATGTGGAGGTCGATGTCGAGGGCGACGACGAGCAAAAGCTCAGCTTCGTGTTCACGGAGACCGACAAACCTCAGGCCCCCGAAAAAGAGCAGGCCGAAGTCTAGCCTGCCCCACCGGGTCGGGCTGCCACCCGACCCGGCCCCCAAAACTACCTACAACAGACGACGCGTGCGACGACCGTTGCTGGCCGTTCCGCGGACCCGTGAGTGGCTGTGCGTCAGCGGCTGACCCGTGCGCCGTGACCACTCGTGGTCGATCCCGTGAAAATACTGATCGAGCATCGTGTGGCCCCGGCCTGCCGCCTGGCGCTGGCCGGCGGTGACGCCGGTGGCCCCCTGAGAGGGCGTGGTCGCTAGGCGGGTCGCCGAACCCTTGCCCTCCATGGCCAACAGCCGGTTGTTCTGTCGTGCACCTGAGGTGGCGCGATTGAGCAAAGACATGCCCGCCTTATCGGCCACGCCGCGCCGCTGTGCCTTACAGCCCGCGGTAAGCACCCCTGGGACGCGCTCGCCGACAATGCAGCAGGACTTGCAACTATGAAGCTCTGCCGCACCATCCCCGACACCCTCATCGACCAGACCAAGCACCTGGACGCGGCCACCGCCGAGCAAGTGCTGACCGCCCTTAAGAAGAGCGAAGGTTCCCCCGCCGCGAAGTGCCGCGACCTCAGCGCCCTAATGCGAGGCTGCGAGCAGGTCAGCGATGACGCGAAGGACATGTTGCAGGCCTTCCTGGACAGCCACGGCAAGGCGAGCACCGGGCGCAGCGCGATTGTGGTGCGAGGCGGCGCGAAAGGCCGCGGTTCCAAAGCCTGCGAGCGCCGGCCGCTGCCCGATGACCAGACCTGGGGCTCGGACATCGACAGCAGCTACGCACGTGATGGGCAGGCCTACCGCCAGACCTCCCTGCCCCTATCCGTGCTGCGTGAGGTCGGAACTCCACCGTCCATGCTGGCCCTGCTGGAGCGCGCAGATCAGCTCGGTGAAGGCGGAGATGGCTGTGTCTCCACGGCCGAGCTCGTGAAGCTCGAGCAAACCTGCGCGCTGCTGCCCGAGGAAAAGGCAGCCCTCAAGGACGTCTGGCGCTACATGGAGGCCAGCGGAAAATCCACGCGCGCCAAGAGCGCAGACCTCGCGGAGCTGTCGATAAACGACCTCTCCGTGCGGCCTGAGGCCCAGCCGCTCGACCAGCGCTGTGTCGACATCGCGGCGCTGCCCAAGTCCCAGCAGGGGGCCGCAACCCGGGCTGCAATGATCGCGCAGGACTGCGCCCAGGCCCCCACCACCATCAGCCTCGCCGACCTACGCTTTGCGATCGATAACAAGCATGAACAATCGACGCCGGCAGACCGCGAGCAGTTTGAAGCCCTCTGCGCCCCCGTGCAGGCCCAGGCCGTCGAACAGACGGCCCAGGACTACAAGGCCAAGCTGCAAATCCCTGATCTGGGTGTGCATGAGCAGAAGCTCGTCTCCTGTTCTGCCTTTGGCATCACCTTGAAGACGGAGACCAGCCTGTCCGGCACGGAACAAAGCCGTGGCTGTTGGCAGGCCCGAGGCACCAGCCACCGACGCGGCGCGCCCTGCGTATCCGCACCCCGCAGCTTCCCACCTCCCCACAAAGTGCAACTCGACCTGCAGCAGCGCCAGGAGCTGCTCATCGATGTGCCGGCTGGCTTCCACCTCGTCATGCAGCGGGAGGGCAAAAAGGGTGGGCAGGTTGTTCAGGCCGGCTGCACAGAGCTGCCAGCGGGCCGCTACGCCGCGCTGCTGATGCGAAACGGCCGCCTCGTGCATGAAGCGGCGGTCGTCGTGCCGCCCAGCAAGCGCCAAGACATCTCAAAGTTCTTCGGCTTTGAACTTGAGACCTGCTCCGGCGCGCAGGTAGGCCTGCGCACCAGCCCTGGTAAGGGCCGCCAGAAACTCCTGTCCGCCGTGGTCGGCAGCGAGCACAAGCTGGGCATGCAGGAGCACCCGGTGAAGCTGGAGCCGGGTCGCTACGAGGGCAAGCTGAACAACAAGCTCAGCTTCGGCCTCGAAGTCCTGCCCGGCAACAACCTCAGCATCTACGTCGGCGACAAGTGCGTGCGATTGAACTATGAAGCCGACCGCCGCCACTACATTGGCAACATCGGTGGGCAGGTCTTTCGTTTCGACCCCAAAAAGAGCGAGCTATCGACCACCAGCGAGGGCATTCAACGCCACCACGGCAGCACCTCCTGGAGCTATTCCATTCGTGAGAGCCGGGGACCGGCGGTGCGCATCGATGACAAGATGCGGGTGGCCTAAGACCCGTGGGGGCACCGAGAGCACGTGAGTGGCCCGAGGGGGCTCAAGTGCGAGGCCCAGACGTCGGTCAAGAGTATGTGGGCCGTACGACGGCCGAGATGCGCTCTGAAGAGGCCGACCGTGACCTATCGCGTCTCCTGATCGAGCCAAACCACCCTGAGGACGCGGGAGCGCTTCGGCACCTTCAACCTGAGTCAGCCACGAGATCCGTACGCCCATGAACGGCGTACTCGGCATGAGCTCGTAGCTCGCTGAAACGCAGCTTCAGGACGAGCAGCGCGAAGTCGAAGATCTCATCCGCGGCCCAAGCGAGACAGTGCTGCTCTACCAGGGCCAGTGCACCATGAAGGGGCTCACCCTCGACCTCTGCATGCCCCATATTCCCGGCACTGCCGCCCACACCGCGGACATAAGTGAGTTCGGCACCAAGCCGCTATCGCTCCGATCGCTAAAAGAGCCGCTCGCGACCTTCCTGCCCGGCTACATTCGCGGCGCCTGCAGCCGCCCCACGACACCTGAGGCTGAGATATTACACCCGCTGTTTCCACTGCAGCGAAGCAGACTACCGGAAGAAGACGCGCACCACAGAGGAGGTATCGGGCACGGCGTTGCAGTAGTTCCAGGACGCGTTCACATTATAGCTGCCCCCGAACATGCGAGCCGGCGAGTTGGCCTGGGCCACAATAAACGACCGGTTCGAAGCGCTGCCTGTCCACAAGCCATCTGGCAGGTAAGTCACGGGCGTCGCCCCAATATCCCGAACTCCGCTGAGCCCCTGCCATGATGCTTGCGTGCCCTGGCTAAAGAAGCTGTAGACGTTGGAGTTAATTGAAAACGCGACCATCGCCGACCCGCAGGCCATCGCCATCTCGGAGTTCACGCTCGCCTCGGCGGGCAGGTGGCGCTGGCAACGTGTCGCGGGGTCCGTGCACACGCCCAGATGATAGGCCGCGTCGAAGTAATCGAAAGTATTGGGGGAGCCGTTTAGGCCGCTATAGATGGCCTCCCAGCCCCCACCATCATGCGTCATGTCACAGTACGCGTGGCGCACTCGGCCGCCGACAGGCTGCAGCGCGTAGACTCCGTCCGCTGTATTTCCAGCCGCTCGAGCCGCCGCGCAGCTTAAGTATGCGTTCGGATCCACGGGCACGCCGCCCTCACGATAGTATAGGCGAACCGGCGACCATGTATTGGCGCCGCCATTGCCATAGTCCCAGGTGCTATTGTAGTCGTACTGCGCAGCAAAGACCGAGGCGCCACTGGATTGATTGCGCGCAGAGATCCAGCTCGTATTGGCTCCGCTGCCGGTCCAAAAGCTGGTCGGCTGGGCCCGAACACCACCCGTCAGCGGCACCGAGTTCACGTTGAGCCACCCACCCTGAGCGCCTTGCACGGCCCAGTTGTACAACGGGGTTGAAAAAGGCATCGCCACCATCTCGGACCCGATGGCCACTGCCATCTCAGCCGTGGCTTGCGGGATGTTTGAGGGCATACGCCGCATGCAGCGGCGTTGTGGGTCCGTGCAGACTCCCGCGTGGTACCCGGCCTCCATGTGGTCGAACGTATTCGCGGCGCCATTGTAGCCCGCCACAAAGGCCGTCCAGCCGCCCCCGTCCGTAACCATGTCGCAGTAGGCCTCATAGGCCCCGGTTCCAGGGTCAATCCAGTAGATACCGGAGCCCTGGGACTCCCCGCGATCCAAGATCGCGCGACAGCTACTTCGGGCCGTGCCTTGGGAGTTTAGGCTAGCTTGAGCAGGTCTGCCGCCCTCTCGGTACATGAGCCGAATCACGGTCGAACTATCGGGTTGGCCATTGCCCATATTCCAGGTGGAAGAGTAGTCGTAGCTCGACGCGAATACTGTGCTCTGACTCTGATTGAGGGCCGCGATCCAGCCATCGTTGGCCCCTGAACCCGTCCAAAAGGTATTCGGACCGACGTTGACCGGCCCAACCCCCAGGTCCACGCCGCTGATGCTTACCCAGCCCGCTTGGGTGCCTTGAGTGAAGTACTCGTACATAGCGGCCGTCACAGGCGCGCTGACGACGGACGCACCGTGCACAATCGCAAAGTCAGTATTCGCCTGCGGAATTGTGGATGGCATACGCCGCGCGCAGCGCGTGCTCTCGTCACCGCAGATACCTTGGAAGCTCGGCGCATCGAGGTGGTCAAAGACATTGGGCGACCCATTGCGGCTCGCGAAGAAGGTCGTCCAACCACCGCCATCGCTGAGCATGTCGCAATGCGCACGCATCGGGGCGCCATTGGGACCAAATATCCAGTAGGAGCCGCTGCCCACGGACTCGCCTGCATCCAAAATGGCCCGGCAAGAGGCTCTAGCCGCGCTGGGACTATTGAAGGTCGCGGGGCGCGCAGCATCGCGGACTTTGAGAATAAAGCGCTGCTGACCCACGGGATTGACGGGTGTAAAGTACCCCGTGCCGCTGCAGCCGCTAGCGCTGCCACTATAGCCTGAACCACTGGGGTAGCCATCACCGCAGATACCGTAATTATCAGTACCCTGGCTGCTTTGGGAGTATAGCCATAGTCCACCGGTGGCCTGACCGATACAGCACCCGCTGTCTGCCGACCAAAGCCCCCAGTTTCGGCCATCACCGGTGCTGAAGTCGCACACCGAAGCGCCTGGGCTCTCTGAGTTGCACTGCCACCCGTCCTTATGGCCCGCGGAGAACAGGTCTACAGGTGTCAGCGGCGCCGATGAGCCGAAGGCCGTGACATCCGCGAAAGTCTTGCTCCACGCGCCGGGGATGGCGACTTGAAAGTCCTCAATCTCAAGTCCAGCCAGGACACTGCTGGAGCTGAGGTAATCGACGCTCCAACCGGTAGTCGCGGCCGGTCGACCCCGCGGGCGCCGGGCATTGGCATAGGTATCATCATGCAGGACAATCCAGCCGCCGCCATCGCTCGTCATGTCACACCAGACCTCGACAGGGTCCAGTCCATAGGGGCCATCCGGGTCGATGACATAGGCGCCATCGCCCACGGACCGGCCGGAATCGAGAATATCACGACAGCTGGCGCCATCGGGTTCAGGCGGGATAGTCAGCCTCACGAGCAGCTTGAAGACCTTCGCCCCGGACGGCGTGATCGGCGTCGAAGACGCGCCGCCTTGGCAGCCGTGGGCGCTCCCAGTGTATCCGGGGCCATTGGGATAGCCGTCCCCACAGATACCGTAGTTCTCGGTGCCCTGCGTGCTCTGTGAATAGTACCAAAAACCGCCCGTCGCCGAACCGATGCAGCAGGCGCTGGTGCTCTGCCAGACCCCCCAATGACGGCCATCCCCCGTCGTAATGTGGCAGTTCGAGTCCGGATTGTCGGAATCGCAATACCAAGGGTTGGGCCTTGTGCCGCCGAAGAGGTCATCGACCGTCGGCCGATTGTTGGTCCCGTATGTGTGAATATCGTCGAAGCTGCGCGCAGGACCGCCTTCAACTTCGATACGAAATGCATCGACGCGGGCATTCTTGAGGACTGAGCTGGCGGAGATGTAGTCCATACTCCAGCCGGCAGCCCCGGAGGGTGCGCCCCGGGCCTGGCGAGCAAAAGCGTAGTCGTCGTGGTGCAATACCATCCAGGCTGCGCCATCTGTATTCATCTCGCACCAGACCTGGATAGGTGCCGCGCCCCAATTGGCGCCGTCCGGGTCAATCCAGAAGGCACCATCAATAACGTTGCCGCCCAGTTGCGCGTGAATCTCAGCGCAGGACCGCCCTGCCGCCTGAGGGGTCTGACCCACCAGGCAGCTGCGATCGACCGCGGTACTCACAGCTGGGGCAGCGGGCTGCTCCGCATAGGCGGCGGCGGGATCCACACGGGTAAGATAGTAGTCCTTATGCGTTGCACCTCCAGAGGCGGCAAAACTAAGAATATCCGGATAGAGCTGGGCAATATCTGTGAACTCGCTGGGGTAGGAAGCCTGCTGGGGGATACTCAGGACGAAGGGCAGCCCTGAAGTAGATACAAAGTAGCGCTGTCCGGCCGAGCCATCGTCCGCAGTCCCAAAGAGTGAGGCCTTCATACTTGAAGTCCCCTGGTAGGCGGGGCTATGAACCTCGTGACCTCGGTCCCAGGCACGAAACAGGAACGGGTCAAACGGCGCCTGGGCCAGGTCGAGCGGGACGGGCTGATTGAATACGATCTCCACCGCCACGGTGGGGGCCTGGACTGCGGGCCCAACACTGTTGATGGCCCCGGCCTGCCCAGAGAAGAACTCGCGGGCGTTGGGGGAGATGACGAAGGTCAGTTCACTGTCAGCGTCCAACGGTAACGCGACAGGACTTTGGCCATCTACCGTACGGACCACCGACCGAACCGCGTCCCGGCTCACAGGCAGGTGCAGTCCAAAGCCATTGTCGTAATCACTGCCCACCGCCAGCACGCCGAGCGTGAGCCGAATCGAACTCACCAGGGAACCTTGCATTCGAAATGCGTAGTTCACGGAAAAGACCAGGTCGTTGAAGTCCGTATCCCCGAGCGCAGGCCACAGGTCCTCCCAGAGCATCATCGTGCTCTGATCCAGCCCCGGAGCGTACGCAACCCCGTCTGCACTCGCGTCGCAGGGCGCCGCATCCACTGCGTCGAAGATGCCATCCCCATCGGCATCCTGGGCTGACGCCAGACCCGGAGCGAGCGCGAGCGCGAGCAGCAAGAAGGAGGAACTGGGATTCATGAGCAGCTTCGACATGGCGTGGACCGAGCGGTTTCGAGTTTGCCATGCTTTAGTCGATTTCTGCGATATTATTGGCGCTACCAGCGCAGATCACTTCGCTTTTTGGCAAGTATTGCAGCGCTATGGCGCATGGAGCTTCGGTCCAGCCGCAGGACCCTAGGCTTTGTGCGCGCCCCGGCCCACGGGACCGCGATACCGCAGCGCGTCATCGCAGCAGCATCTCGCAGCCATAGAGCCCAGCGCTCGGACGCCAGGTCTCGACGCTGAGGTCCCGGCCGCCCGGAGGCTCGATGGCGCGCGCGGAAAGGCGGGGCTCGCTGCGTAGAGCCCGGGTAGGCTATGGATCCTGCCAACGCTCTAGGCTGAGGTAGACGGAGAGCCCTGCGCTGAACCGGGGGCCCAAACCTCGGCCCGGCAGACCGGAGATTTGCACGTAGGGTTCGATGGTGACTCCGGCCATCGCGTCCGGGCCGCTGGGTTGCCAGCCAAAACCCAAGCCCAGGCGCCCCGCGAGGGTCATCGCAAGGTCGGAAGCGGCGCGCCCTGCGCTGGGGCTAGAGCCAATGACTTGATAGGTGGGCTGAAATAGGGTCGCGCTGCTGCCCAAGGACGCGCCTTGGCCACCCGTTGCCGAGCGCCCAAACGCTCCGTCGTCGGCGAACCCCACACCGGCAAGCAAGCTGAGGCTCGGCTCGATACGCAGCGTGCGAGACGGCAGCCATAAATAGGACGCCCGGGGACCTGCAGCAGCGCTCAGGATAGTCTGCCCGCTGGGAAGCCCGTTGCCGCCAAACTCAGCGTCGAAGCCCAACATCAGCCCGTGAGCGATGGGAAAGACCGCATAGACTCTTGCCGACGCGGCGGCGCGCCACAGAGCCTCGTCTGTCCACAGCCCCACGCCTGCAGACGGCCCCACCCCACCCCGCTGCACACAGCTTTCAGCGGAGGGCGCGGGCATGTGCGCCGCGTCGATGGGCTGAGCGCGCGGGTACTCATCCGGCGCCTCTGCGGCCGACGGCGCGCGCGACACCCCCTGGTGCACCACTGCCACCAGCGCGTCCCCGAGCAGGGTCAGTACCCCCGCCTTCGACGCATCGTGGCCATCGCGGTGGCCGTGGGTATGGGCGCGCGTTGAGGTCAGGACCGCGCCCGAGTCCGCGTCGAGCAAGCGAACTTGCGCCTGAACCCGGACCGACTCGCGCTGTTGGTTTGGCGTGGCACGCCACGCCACGGTGGCCTCAAGAATGGTCACTTCCAGCCGCAGGCCCCGGGGCCCGGGGCTTTGATGGGCCTGCACCCACGCCGTGACCCGATCGACCTGTGCCGGGCGCAACCTCAGGGCCAGCTCCTGGTGTTCGCCGGCGTCGGGCTTGAGCGGGATGCGCAACGAGTATTGCCCCTGCGTTGTCCCTCGGGCGTCACGCATCCGAAGCGCCACCGTGCCGGGCGGCAAGCGATAGTCTGGTTGCGCCGGAGCATCGAAGAGCGGGCCCGAAAGGGCTGCGGCGGCCCTATCTGGTCGCCCCGCGTCCTCTTTCAGTGCGGTGCGAATCGGCGTGAGGCAGGCGCTGAGCGCCCCGCACAACAGAATGGTCTGCGCCTGATAGCCACGAGCTTTCACAGGGTCCCAGTCCCTGGATCTACCACCGCTGCTGGGCGACCAGGCGCCTCATTGCGTTCGCTCACCTGTTTGGGGGCAGGGTCCGCCGGGCTCAGTGCCCGTGGCCTTCGTGGGCCGTGCCGGTGCGTCCGGCGGGAAGACGCTTCCAGGCCGAGTGGTTCAGGTCCCCCTGAGCGAGGATCATGGCGTACAAGAACGGACCAATGGCGGAGGACTTACGGCCGTTGATGATGACCAGGGGCGTGCCCTCCAGACCATAGCTCCAGGCGTACTCCACATCCTGCCGCAGCTTGGCGTCGGTCTTGGGATCTTGGCTGCAGGCCTTGAGGTCTGCTTGAGACACGGCCGCAGCCTGGCCTGCAATCTCGAAGACCTTCTTCGGGCTGTCCAGGTCACGTTGGGCAGAAAAGAGTGCGGCCCGAGCCTTGTCGTAACCGGGCTTGCCTTCGAGGCAGATCATGGTTCGGGCGCCCGCGCAGCGCACACCAGAGCCATCGGTCATCTTGGGGTCCAACTTGTTATTGCACTCCGCATCCAGCGGGAACCAGCGGGACTCCTGCGAAAAGGCGCCGGGCGGCGACATGCGCTGAAGCTCATGACCCGCCGCCGCCAGCTGCGCGCAGTGTCCACAGCGGATATCCGAAAAGTCGACGATCTTCACCTTGGCGTCCTTGGAGCCGTAGTGCAGGTGTCGGATCGGAAACTGGCTCGTCACGCGCGGCATAGAGACCTTGGTATCCGCCAGCGCGTTGGCCACGGCCTGCTGGGCGGGCGGGTTGAGCTCGGCCAAGAACCGGCCCAAGGCGGTGGTCGGGGCCGCGGGCGCACTGGGTGTAGGTGTGGGCGCGGCCTTCTTTGCGGGCGCAGGGGCCGCCTTGGCCGCAGTCGCGGCCTGCTTCAGCGCGTCGGCGTTGACGTCCACTGGGGTCTTCGAGCCGGGGTAGAGCACCAGCAAATAGCCCGCAAGTACGAAGCCTGCAGACCACATCAGCGGTTGAACACCCTTCTGCTCACCCAGGGGCTTCGCGGTCGGCTGCTTGAAGGCCAAGAACCCAAAGATGGCAACGAGAGCGTAGGTCCCAAGGCAGGTCAGGCAATAGGTGCCCATGCTCATGGACAGCCCGAAGAGCGCCAGGGCGGTGCCAATGCCGGCCGCCCCAAAGATGCGGGCTACCATCGAGGGCAGGTCAGACTGCGCACTCTCCAAGCGGCGCCGAAGCAACCACAGCGCAGACGCAAAGGCCCCCAAGGACCACACGATGCCCCAGCCGGCTACCGGCACATGGCTGATGCGCTGCACCGCCTTGGCCATCGGGTGCGCCCAGACCGACGCGCAATCGAAGGTCTCGTTGATGCTGCAGAAGGTCTCGCCGCTGGCTTGGGCGAGCAACAGCTCCATCCACTGCACAACGCCGAGCATCACGGTCGCCGCCGCGACCACAAGCAAGGCCAGCGGCCAGCCCGCGCCCTTTGATGAGAACAATCGTTCGCCGCTCACTGCCATCTATTGACCCTCAAACTCCCTACGACGCCGCACATCAAAGCGCAAAGCCTGAACGCGCATCTGCACGCCGGTAGTCCCGCCGTCGTCCCTGTGCTCCCATAGGCG
>Ga0193954_1001511_pt1 | contig 11806 bp, 9 predicted proteins | sample BB_5_MG_FD_140340 | JGI IMG/M metagenome (GOLD analysis project Ga0193954, IMG submission 140340) | Microbial mat bacterial communities from the Broadkill River, Lewes, Delaware, United States - BB_5_MG | ecosystem: Environmental > Aquatic > Freshwater > River > Microbial mats | place: USA...
CGATGCGGGCCGCGGCGTGGCGAATGGCGTCCACCAAGGTGGCGCAGGTGCGGCCATCCTCGATGTCGGCCTCGCTGAGGTCCACGGTGAGTGGCAAGTCCTCTTGCGTGACTTGAGCAAGCTGCTCTGCAAATAGCGCGGCGACGTCGGGCTCGACCTCGCCCTCCAAACGAAAGGTGCTCATGGCTACTTCTCGTTCTTCGGCAGCGCCTTGAGCACTGCCTTGCCCTTGCGAATGACCACTTTGAACTCGACGGAGCCTGCGCCGGTCTGCTGCATGAGGCGCGGCACCTGCTTGCGCAGGGAGGCGGCCATGTCGTCGTAGCGCAGGTCGGTGGTCTCACCGCAACGTCGGCGCGCGCCCATGTAGGTTTGGTACAGGCGCCGCAGCTTGGGGTCCGTGAGGTCCTCGGCGGAGCGCGCGCTGGGCCGCCCGCCCGAGGCCTTGGCGCCGGCAGCCCGGGTATCGGCGCGCGCGCGGCCCATCTGCAGATCCTGGCTGGCCATGATCTGCCCAGACATTTCGGGGGCCTGGGCGCCGTGCACGGTCGCCTGGCGCGGATCCTTGGTGCGCTCGGCTTCCATCTGGGCCCGCGCCAGCTCGGCCTCACGGCGTTTCACCTTGTTGCGGTCTCGATGGTAGGTGCCGGCCTCACGCTGGCGGTTGGTGCGCTGCCAGTAGTTCTCCTGAGAGATCATGCGCGCCTTGAGCTGCTGAATCTTGAACTTGAGCGCGGTATTGCGGGGCCGCATCTCCTGCCAGCGCCTGAGCTTGGCCTTGATCTGATCCTTCTGGGCGACGGGCTCGAGCTTTTCTACGCCCATGTAGTACAGCTCGTAGGTCGCACGTAGCTCGTGCATGTCCTTTTCGAGCTGCTCGATCTCGGCCCCGATCTCTTTGTCGGGGTTGCTGGCGCCCGCCGGCTCCTTATCGCGCCCCCGATTGCCGCCGAAGAGCGCACGCTTGTCGCCGCGCGTTGCCACCTACGATCGAAGTACCAGAGCCCCAGGCTGTGCGCTAGCATCTGGCCCATGCTCGCGCCCTCACTCTGCGCCCTGTCGCTCTTTGCGGCGCTTCCGGTGGCGTCCGACCCGGCGGTATTGTTGGACCCCGCCGCCGCGGCGCAGGCGGCGCGCGAGATGTCGGACTCGCCGGTGCGGACTCGGGCTGAGATTCTACTGATGACCAAGGATCCGCAGGGCGCCCGCGCTTTGCTGCCCGCGGACCCTACACATGCCCGAGACCTGCGTTTGCTTGCCGACGCCTGGGTGGATGAGCTGCGCGTAGCCGAGGCGACCGAGACCCTGGATGGCTTGGCGGCGCACTCTGGTTGGGGCAAACACGCAAGGCATCAACGGGCCCACCTGGATCACCTGATCTGGCAGCGCCACGGTGCCCGGGCCGGGCTCGTGATGTTTGCGATGTGCCTGGCCGTCTTGGCGCTGGGCGGCGCGCGGGAGCTCCTTCGGCCGCACCCGGAGTCGCTGGTCTTGCTCGGGCTGGGGCTGGGCAGCGTGGCGCTGGCTGAGGGGGCAGGGCCCGCAGTCGGCGTGCTGACGGCCCTGCTGGCGGCCTGTGTCCTAGTTCTGGGGCACTCCGCGGTGGCTACGCTGCGGCGCACCCGCCCCGGGGCCCGCGCGCGTCTGTTGCTGGCGGTGCTGGTCCTGCTGGGCGTATTGGGGGCCACAGGGGCCCTAGGACTGCAGCTGGGGCCGAGTGGAATCCTCCGGGGCCTGGCCGCCGGGGCTACGCCGAGCGGCCAGGGCGGAACGAGCGGTTGACCGGGGCGCGAGGCCAGCCTAAAGGGCCCACAAAATGGGGCTCGCGTTCACCGACGAAGATCGGGCGAAAATCGATGAGATTGTCGCCCGATACCCGAACAAGCCCGCCGCTTTGCTGCCGGTCCTCCACATTGTGCAGGACAACTTTGGGCACTTGTCGCCCGAGGTGCAGCTGCTGGTGGCCCAGGCACTCGACGTACCGCCTCCGCGCGTACGTGAGGTGGTGACCTTCTACGAGATGTATCATGAGCATCCCGAGGGTCAGTTTCACATCGAGGTGTGCACCAACATCTCGTGCCACCTTATGGGCGGCGATGCGGTGCTAGACCACCTGCGATCCAAGCTCGGTATCGAGTGCGGTCAGCATACCAAGGACAACATGTTCAGCCTCATGGAGGCCGAGTGTCTCGCCAGCTGCGGCTCCGGCGTGACCTTGAAGGTCGGGCGCGACTACTACGAGCACCTCACCGTCGAAGCCGTGGACGCCCTGGTCGACCGCTTCAAGAAGATGGCCCCCGAGCTCAAGGGCAAGGCGTACATCTGCGGCAAGGATGGCCCCCACGTGGGCCCGGTGAAGGGCTTTGAGCCCCCGGCACCCAAGCTGGTCGCGGCGCCCACCAAGAAGGCTCCGGCGAAGGCCGCAGCCAAGGACTCAAAGCCTGCGGCGGAGGCCAAGGACTCAAAGCCTGCGGCCAAGGCGGACAAGGGCAGCCAAGACCTGCCTTCGTTCAACCCGCCCCCCCTCAACAAGAACGGGAAGAAGTAGGAGCGACGCGTGGCCAAGAATCCGTTCGAAACCGAGTTGGTCTTTTCCAAGACCTGGTCCACGCCCGGCGGTAACACCCTCGACGGCTACAAAGCCTCGGGTGGTTATGCTGGGCTCAAGAAGGCGCTGGAGATGGCGCCCGACGACATCATCACCGAGGTCAGCAAGTCTAACCTGCGTGGTCGTGGCGGCGCAGGCTTCCCTGCGGGCCGCAAGTGGTCCTTCGTTCCCAAGGACAGCGACAAGCCCAAGTACATCTGCGTGAACGCGGATGAGTCTGAGCCGGGCACCTTCAAGGATCGCTACATCATGGAGCGCTCCCCGCACATGCTGATCGAGGGCACGGCCATCGGTTGCAAGGCGATTGGCGCCCACGTCGCGTACATCTACATTCGCGGTGAGTTCGGCTTGGCCGAGACCCGCATGCAGCAGGCCATCGACGAGGCCTACGCAGCCGGCATCCTTGGCGACAGCGTCATGGGCTCGGGCTTCAAGCTCGACATGTACATTCACCGGGGCGCCGGCGCGTACATCTGCGGCGAAGAGACCGCCCTGCTGGAGTCCATCGAGGGTAAAAAAGGTCAGCCTCGGCTCAAGCCTCCCTTCCCCGCGGTGGAGGGCCTGTTCGCGTGCCCCACCATCATCAATAACGTCGAGACCCTCGCGGCGGTCGGCCCCATCATCGATAAGGGATCCGATTGGTGGGTGAAGCTGTCTCGCACCTCCGCTGAGGGCGGCACCAAGTTGGTCGGCGTCAGCGGCCACGTCGCAAAGCCGGGCGTGTATGAAGTGCCGGGTGGCTTGACGCTCAAGCAGGTCATCTACGAGGTGGCCGGCGGCATGCGGAACCCGGATAAGGCGCTGAAGGCGGTCATCCCCGGTGGATCCTCGTGCCCGATCCTGCTGCCCGAGGACATCGATGTCGGCTATGACTTCGACGCGATGAAGACGGTCGGCAGCCTCATGGGCACCGGCTGCCCGACCATCATCGAGGAGGGCACCTGCATTGTTCGGCTGCTCACCCGCGTGGAGCGTTTTTACGCGCACGAGAGCTGTGGGCAGTGCACCCCCTGTCGTGAGGGTGGTGACTGGCTGTTCAAGATCTTGTCTCGCATCGAGGCGGGGCAGGGCACCATGGCCGACCTCGACAAGATCGAGTCCCTCGCATCCAAGATCGAGGGGCATACCATCTGTGCATTCGGTGAGGCGCTCGCCTGGCCGGCCCGCAGCTACTTGAAGCGATTCTTCAAGGAGTTCGAGCAGCACGTTGAGCTTGGACGTTGTCCCTTCGGCCCCATTCCGGTGGCCGCAGTGGCCTTGTCCGGCGTGGTCGCGTGACGTAAGGGGGCTTTCGTGGGCTTCAACCCAGAGACGATGCTTTTCGTCCTATTTTCCTTGGCCAGCGTGGTGAGTGCGTTGGGCGTGGTGGTGATTCGCGACCCGATTAAGGGCGCGATGTCGCTGATCGCCTGCTTCTTCTCCGTCGCTGTGCTGTTCCTGCTTCAGGCCGCAGAGATGATCGCGATCCTTGAGGTCTTGGTCTACGCGGGCGCCATCATGGTGCTCTTTGTCTTCGTCATCATGTTGGTGGAGAACAAGGAGGCCGCGATCGTACGCAATACCGTGGCTCAGCGTGTCGCGCTGCCAGTGAAGCTCATCGGTGTGGCGCTGATCGCCTATTCATTCACGGACTTCATCCGCCGCACCCCGTTCCCGCGCCCCGACACTGCGGCCCGGGAGCTGCCCGCCGGCTTCGGTTCGGTGGCGGCCATCGGCCATGAGTTCTTCGATAACTTCGTCTTTCACTTCGAGATGACCTCTCTGCTGCTGCTCGTGGGCATCGTGGGCGCGGTCATTCTGTCGAAGAAGCGAGGTAAAGCGTCGTGATCGACCCCAACATCCCCATCGAGCACTACCTCTACCTTTCAGTGATCCTGTTCAGCATTGGCACCGCCGGTGTCCTCGTGCGCAGGAACGCCATCGTGGTTTTCATGTGCATTGAGCTCATGCTGGCCGCCGGCAACCTGACGCTGGTGACCTTCGCGCGCCACCACGGTGATACCGCCGGCCACATCTACGTGCTGCTGGTCATGGCTGTCGCCGCGGCCGAGGTCGCGGTGGGTCTCGCCATCATGATCCAGGTCTTCCGCATCCGCCGCACCGTCGACGTCGACGATCTTCGCGAGATGCGCGGCTAGGCCGCCCCCAAGTCGGTCAACCCGGCTTGCCCTTCTTCTTGCCAGCCTCTTTCTTCTTGCGGGCCTGCTCCCGCTCCTCGTCCCGCGAAATCTTGGCGGCTAGCTTGCGTGCGCGCTTGGCCTCATCTTGGCGGAGGCGCTCGTCCTGCCACATCTTGAGGTAATCGCGTCGCGGGTTGAGCGGTCCAGCGTCGGCAACGGGGCGGTCCTGCAGGTGGTCGGCCAGATCGCAGATCTGTTGCAGCAGCGCGGCGGTCTGCTCCGTGAGTTCCGCCTCCGGCCGAGTGTGGGCCTCTCCCGGCACGTCATCATGGTCTACGGCTTTGATGGCTTGAGACAGCTGCGCGAAGTCCTCCGCCTCGTGATAGACGCGCCGGCGCCGCAAGATGTCTTCCGCGAGCATGATGAGGGTCTGGGCTTCAAAGCCGTAGCGGTCCAACAGCTCCCAAGTGACGCGCTGAACGCTGCTGGCCCCCAACGTCTTATCCAGCATCAGCACCAGCGCGGTCTGCAGGTGGTTGTAGATGGGCACCACCTTGGGGAAGAAGGGCTGAAAGGCGACCGGCGGGGTGTGCTGGTCGAGGTGGATGATGATGCGGCGCACCGGGTCTTCATGCACCACCGCCTCCAGCGCTTGCAGCACCTCGTTGATCTGGGAGCGATAGGCGCCTGAGGCCTTCAAGACCCGCTCCAGGTGATCCGTGGAGACCCGGCCCGACACGGTGTCCGAGTAGAGGCTGTAGATGAAGGCATCACTTTCGGCGTCATCGCCGAAGAGGGTCTCCTGGGTCCCGATCGGCGCCTCGGAGCGTCCTTGGATGAGCTGCCCCAGCTTGTAGCCCACCTGACTGCGCACCGCCCGGAAGCGGCCGCGCAAGATGTTGGACACCGTCGGTTTGAGCACGAAGCCGTCCGGGTTGAAGCCATCGAGGCTGAACTTCTTTTCGAGCACGGATCGAAGCTGCTCGGGTGAGCCGGAGATGAAGAAGACCAGGTGCTCGGACTCGTGGGCTTGGGCGTGCCGGATGGTGCGGATCAAGGCCGCAGATCCTGGGATGTTCTCACGCAGCTCCGCGGTCAGGCGCGCGGTGCGCACCAGATCCGAGAACGTATCGAACTCGGTCTTGAGGTAGGTCTTGTCCAGATCCCAGCGGAAGATGTGACGAACGGGCTGCACGGAGATCGGGACTATAGCAGCGCGCGCTTCACATTCTTATGGCGGTGTTGCCTACTGGGCCAGATGGACCGAAGGCTCGTGCAACGCCTCAGGGCGCGCCTCGACGACGAGGTCGGGCCTGGCACCCACGTCGCGCATGCTCCCTTGCGCATGTCGCTGTGTTACCCCAGCCCCTATCACGTGGCGATGTCGAGCCTGGGCTACCTACAGGTGCACAGGCTGGCCAATCAGCGGCCCGGAACGATGTGCGAGCGGGCCGTGCTGCCCGACAGCGAGGACCTTGAGCATCACCGCCGCACCCGGACCCCGCTGTTGACCCTGGAGTCCCAGCGGCCCGCCTCCGACGCCCACGTGATCGGGGTGTCTCATGCCTACGAGCTCGAGCTGATCGGGCTGGTGCAGCTGTTCGAGCTGATGGGCATGGAGCCCTTGGCCAAGGACCGCAGCAAGAACGATCCCCTGGTGGTGGTGGGCGGGCCGATCACCTTTTCAAACCCGCTACCAACCTCGGCGTTCGCAGATATTGTGCTGCTCGGCGAAGCGGAGCAGACGCTGGGCATCCTGCTCGAAAAGCTGGAGGAGGACCCCGGCGCAGCCCGGGGGGACGCCCAAGCCCGGGAGCGGCTGCTTGAAGACATGGCCGGCGTGCCGGGCGTCTACGTGCCGCATCTGCACGGTCGGCATCTGCCCGCGGTGGGCCAAGCGCCCGACGAGTTGCTGCCCGCGGTCTCCGAGATCCGGACCCCGCACACCGAGCTTTCGAATATGGTGCTCATCGAGCCGGAGCGGGGCTGTCATCGTGGCTGCACCTTCTGCGTGATGCGCCGAAGCACCAACGGGGGCATGCGCTGGCTGCAGCCGGAGCGGGTGCAGGCCCTCATCCCCGACGATACGCCCAAGGTGGGGCTGGTCGGCGCCGCGGTGACGGACCACCCTCGGATCAAGCAGATCCTGCGTACCCTTGTCGACGAGCGCGAAAAGCGCATCGGCATCTCCAGTCTGCGCGCGGACCGCCTGGATGCAGAGTTTGTGGGGCTGTTGGCGCGCGGCGGCTATCGTTCGATGACCGTGGCCCTGGACGCGGCCAGCGTGCGCCTGAGGGACTCCATTGAAAAGAACATAAAGGACCGGCACATCGAAAGGGCCGTCGACCTCGCCAAGGCCGAGGGCATGCGCCACCTCAAGATGTATTGCATCGTCGGCCTGCCCGACGAGACCGAAGAGGATCTTGAAGAGCTCGTGCAATTCATGTTGCAGCTGCGCAAGACCCTGCCCGTAGTCCTGGGGCTGTCTCCCTTCGTACCCAAGTTTCATACTCCGCTGGCCGCGGCACCCTTTGCCGGTGAGGCCGCCATCAACCGCACGCTGAAGTCGATGCACCGACGGCTGGCCAAACATGGCATCCAGATGCGTGGACCTGGGGCTCGTGAGGCCTGGGTGGAGTATCGGCTCGCTCAGGGCGGCCCGGAGCACGCCGTGGCCGCGATTCAGGCCGCACGCGCGGGCGGCTCGCTGGCGGACTGGAAGCGCGCGCTCAAGCCCCTGCCGGAGCGCTACACGCCGGACAATCTCGCCGATCTCATCCCGGCCCCCACGCGACGGCGCCTGCGCATCGCTTGATGCTCAGCGCCATACAAGGTTGGGCCCTAGGTGCGCCCAACGACCGGTGTTCAGGTCCATGCGTGCGTGCCAATCTGCGCGGATGCGCGAGGACGCCAGGCCTGGCCCGGCGTGCCTGAGGGGGCGCGACCGGTGTTGAAACGGATCGCAGATCTGTACGGGCTGTCACTGGTCCACGCGCGCTCGATGGTGAAGGCGGCGGCCTTCTTCTTTGTCTTTGTCGCCGGGGTCACCACCTTCAAGAGTGCGACCAATGCCCTGTTTTTGACCCGGCGCGACCCAACGGATCTTCCTTATCTGTACCTCGCTACCGCCTTGGTGGTGACCTTTGTGACCATTGGGCTGGGCCGGCAGCTCGCCAAGAACCCCGCGAAACCTGTCTTGCGGGGCGCGGTGATCTTCGCGGCCAGCACGCTGCTGTTCTTCTCGGTGCTCGCAGCCTTCGATGTTCGCCAGGTGCTGGCGGTGCTCTATGTGGCCGGCGAGGTCTATGCCACCGCCCTGAGTGTCTTGTTCTGGGCGCGTCTGGGAGAGGTCTTCGACGTGCGCTCGGCCAAGCGCGTGTTTGGAGTCATCGCAGCCGCAGGCATGGCGGGGGCCGTGCTGGGTGGCCTCAGCGTCAACGCCTTGGCGGGCGTGATGCCGAGCGTAGTCTGGTGCTTCTTCGCCGCGATCTCCTTGGTGGTCGTGCGCCCGCTGCTCGGTCGTGGCGACGGCGGTGGCAAGGTGCAGCGAAAGAACCTGTCTTTGATGGACGGGCTCATCTATGCCGCGAAGGACCGCTACCCGCGGGGCATCGCGGTGCTGGTGCTGCTGCTCGCGGTGCAGACCGCGGCTGTGGACTACGCCTTTCGCACCGGGGCGGTGATGTCTTTCGCAGGTGATGAGGCCGCGCTGGCGAGCCTCTTTGGGCTGTTGAACGCGGTGGTGGGCGTGGGTGCCATCGTCTTTCAGACCACCGTCACGCGACCGCTCTTGTCCCGCCTGGGGGTCTTCGCGTTCCTATCCGTGGTGCCGGCCCTCTGCCTTTTTGCCTCGGGCGCATTTGTGCTGTGGCCGGTGAGCTTTGTGCCCATCTTTGCCCTCAAGACCATCGAGATGATGGGCAGCTTGTCGCTCAATCAGGCGGGTTTGGGGCTCTTGTACAACCCGATGCCCGTGGCCATGCGGGACTCGGTACGCGCGCTCGTCGATGGCGCGGTCAAAAAGCTGGGCGGCGCGGTGGGTGGTGTCCTGCTCTTGGTCTTTGGCGCGGGCCTGCAACCGAGGTTGCTCATCGTGCTGGCGGCGGCCTTGGCCTTTGTGCTGCTGATCTGGGTGCGGGCGCTCAGGCCGAGTTACCTGGCGGCCCTCGAGCGTAAGTTGGGGGCGCGGGTCAACGCGAAGAACTACGGCGTTGATACCTCGGACCGCTCCACCCGCGAGCGCGTGCTCGCGATGCTCAAAGACCCGGATGGCGGCAAGGTATTGGCCGCTGTCGGCGTGCTCGAGCGCAACCCGCGGGTGAAGCTGGCGGACCATGTGCAAGGGCTGCTCTCTCACCGGGACAAGCGGGTGCGCACCCGGGCCATTGAGCTGATCAAGGCCGATCCCAACCCGGCCCACGCCGCACAGCTGGAGGTGATCATCACGCGGGATAGGGACGGGCCGACCGCCGAGGCCGCGCGTGCCTTGGCCCTGGTGGCGCCACAGCGCGCCTGTGAGGTCCTTGAGCCCTTCCTACAGGGCGACCGCGACTATCGCTTGGTCTGCGCCGCCATCGAATCCCTGACCCGCTGCGCGCCCCCCGGCAGCCCGGGACATGACAAGGCGGCGGCCCGGTTGGATACGCTGCTGTCCCACGGCCGCAACGGCCCCGCGCCCGAGCGTCGAGAGCTGGTGCGTTTGCTGGGCTACCTCGGGCCGGGCCCGCACGCCTGGCGCTTGGCCAGCTATCTCGATGATGAGGATGCCTCGGTGCGCGCGCTGGCGATCAAGGCCGCGGCCAGCGCCACCGACCCCGCTCTGCCGCCGAAGCTGCTGCATCGCCTGCCAGACCGGAGGATCCGCGGCCAGGTGATTCGAACCCTGGCGAGCTATGGCGACGAGATTGTGCCCCTGCTGGCCCAGACCCTGGACGACCGGCGGCTGCCCCTAGCGTTGAGGGCCCAAGTCCCCAAGATTCTTCGTTTGATTGCAAGCCCGCTTGCGATACGGGCGATGCTCTACTCGAACGTCAAGGATGACGCTTTTTTGCGCTACTCGATCGTCAATGAGTTGGGGCGACTGCGGCGTGAAAATCCGAAGGCCACCTTCGATATCGAGCGTGTGCACGAGGCCGTTGTGCGGCGTCTCAAGGCCTATGCCCATTACCGGCCCATGGCCATGGACCTCGCCGTAGGCGGGCCGCAATATGGCTTGCTGCTTCGGGCCGTAGAAGACCGGGTGGGGCAGAACCTGCTCGGGGCCCTGCGTTTGCTCGGGCTCATCCACGACCGCGAGGCGCTGGAGGGCGCGCTGCGGGGCCTGCAGCGCGGGGCCTATGCAGATGCGTTGGAGCTATTGGATGTCGCCTTGGAGGGCAGCGAGCTTCGCGCCGAGGTGCTCAAGAAGCTTGAAACGACCGCGCCGAGCGCGGTACCTGGACGCGCTCTAGAGCGCGCCTTCGCGCTGGTCAGCAGTCGAGACATTCAGCTTGCGGCCATCGCCCACGAGACCCTGATGCGCATCGGCGAGGCCCCGCCGGATGTGCAAGAACCCACCCAAGGAGAGCCCCTCATGCCCAAGAGCATTATTGACCGCGTCTTTGTCCTTGAGACGGTGCAGCTTTTTCACAACCTCCCGGTCGATGACCTGGCGGCGGTGGCGGAGCTGTGCACAGAGGGCAATGCCAACCCCCGGGAGGTGATCTATGAAGAGGGGCAGGGCGGGGACTCGATGTTTGTCATCGTCTCGGGTGAGGTGCACTTGGCGCGTCATGGTGAGCCGCTCTTGGACCTGTTCGCTGGAGACTCCTTCGGACAGGTGTCGATCCTCGATGGTGGCCTGCGACCGGTGAGCGCTCAGGCTGGCGATGAAGGTGTGCAATACCTCGAGCTTGAACGAGAGCCCTTCATGGACCTGATGATGGACCGGCCGGAGGTTGTGCATGGCCTCTTCGGGGTGCTGGCTCGACGCCTGCGCGAGCTGGTGGCGCTGTCCGGCGGCGCCACCGGGGCGGGTCGAGGCGCACCCGTGGCGTCTTCGCTGCCCGTGTCTGTGCTGAGTGTGCCGCCCACGGCCCGCGTGGAGACGGTCGAGGAGCGGCTGTCCTAGTGAGCACCCCAGCCTTGAGTGTGGCCCCCATGATGGACCGCACGGACCGTCACTTTCGCTACTTCCTGCGGCAGATCAGCCAGCAGACGCTGCTGTATACCGAGATGATCACCACGGGTGCGATGCTGCACGGGCCTCGGGAGAGGTTGCTGGGCTTTGATGAGGCCGAGCACCCCATCTCCCTGCAGCTGGGCGGAGACGACCCGGATGACCTCGCGCAGTCCGCGCTGATCGCAGAGGACTATGGCTACGATGAGGTGAACGTCAACGTAGGTTGCCCCAGCGATCGTGTGCAGAACGGCAGCTTTGGGGCCTGTCTCATGGCTCGGCCGGAGCGCGTCGCCGAGGGTGTGGCAGCCATGATGGCGCGCGTGAAGATTCCGGTCACGGTGAAGCACCGCATCGGAATTGATGACCTCGATCGCTACGAGGACATGCTCAACTTCGTGGATGTCGTCGCCCAGGCGGGTTGCACTCGGTTTTCAGTGCACGCGCGAAAGGCCTGGTTGCAAGGCCTCAGCCCCAAGGAGAACCGTACAATCCCCCCCTTGCGATACGAGGATGTATACCGGCTCAAGCGAGAGCGGCCTCATCTCGATATTGAGATCAATGGCGGCATCCTGACGTTGCAACAGAGCCTGCAGCACCTGGAGCGGGTGGACGCGGTGATGATCGGCCGCGCGGCCTACGATGACCCCTACCTCTTTGCCGAAGCGGACCGCCAGATCTTCAACATCGATCGGCACCCGGGGACCCGGCATGAGGTGGGCGAGCGCATGGTGGCCTATGCGGCGCGCTGCATCGAACAGGGGCACCGGCTGCACGCCATCACGCGGCACATGATGGGACTGTTTCAGGGTGTGCCGGGTGCGCGGGCCTATCGGCGCCACCTGAGTACCCGCGCCATCAAGCACGAGGCCGGCGCCGACGCTTTGCAAGAGGCCTTGTCGATGGTGCGCCCGCCTGAGC
>Ga0193954_1001512_pt1 | contig 11803 bp, 10 predicted proteins | sample BB_5_MG_FD_140340 | JGI IMG/M metagenome (GOLD analysis project Ga0193954, IMG submission 140340) | Microbial mat bacterial communities from the Broadkill River, Lewes, Delaware, United States - BB_5_MG | ecosystem: Environmental > Aquatic > Freshwater > River > Microbial mats | place: USA...
AGGTCGATGGTACGCTCAAGCCGCTGACAAAAGAGCCGCTGAAGCCTTCTCAAGCGCGCTCATTGGTTTACTCCACGATGAATGATAAACAGATAGCAGAGTACGAAGGCACTCGTGAGTGTAACTTTGCTATCAGTGCGCCAGGACTAGGACGTTTTCGTGTCAGCGCTTATGTGCAACGAAACTCCCCCGGTATGGTTTTGCGACGTATTAATACCACTATCCCCTCGTTTGAAGAGCTGAATTTGCCACCGGTCATGAAAGACCTGTCCATGACGAAGCGAGGCTTGATCCTGTTTGTTGGTGGTACATCAACGGGTAAGTCTACATCCCTAGCGTCGATGATTGATTATCGCAATCGCCATAGCCGTGGGCATATCATTACCATTGAAGACCCTATTGAGTATATTCACGAGCATAAAGAAAGCATTGTTACCCAGCGCGAAGTGGGTATTGATACGGACTCTTTCGAAGTTGCTCTTAGAAACACGCTTCGACAAGCGCCTGATGTGATTCTGATGGGTGAGATCAGAACTCAGGAACTGATGAAGTATGGCTTAGCGTTTGCTGAAACAGGTCACTTGTGTATGGCGACTCTGCATGCGAATAATGCTAACCAAGCACTGGATCGAATAGTCAGCTTCTTCCCGCCTGAGCACCATGACCAATTGTGGATGGAATTATCGCTGAACCTTAAGGCGATTGTTGCACAGCAGCTATTGCCGACGAAAGATGGCAAAGGGCGTCGCGCTGCAATCGAAGTAATGATTTGTACGCCGCTGATTCAGGATATGATCCGTAAAGGTGAAGTCCATGAAATCAAGGATGTCATGAAGAAATCTACCAATTTGGGTATGCAGACATTCGACCAGGCGTTGTTTGAACTCTACAAAGATGGTGTAGTAAATTACGATACGGCACTAGCCCATGCCGATTCAGCAAACGATTTGCGTTTGATGATTAAACTCAGCGCGGAGACGAATCCTGAGTTGTCGGCGAACGAAAGTGCTGAGTCGCTCTTCCTGCAGGAAGAGGAGGATTTCATGAACCTCTCCGGTGAGATGGAAGTGCGTAATATGTAAACGTTGGTAAATATAAGAAAGCCGCGAAAGTGAAGAACGATCGCGGCTTTTTTTTGAGTATAAACTGCTCGGACGGCTAGAGCTGATAAACTAATTTCCCGTCTACCAGTGTATGCGTCACGCGCCCGATTAGATTACTTCCCATGAACGGCGTGTTTTTCCCAGCAGACGTGCAGGTTTCATTGTTCAGTTGCCACTCTAAGTCTGGATCGAAAATACAGATATCTGCTGCTGCCCCATGCGACAGAGAGCCTGAATTAAGGCCTAGTATGGCGGCAGGCGATGCTGTTAATTTATCAATTAACTGAGGTAGTGTAATTAATTGCTGTGTGACTAGCATCAGACCAAGGGGTAGCAGGGTTTCAAGGCTGGATATACCAGGCTCTGTTGCAGCAAAGGGCGCTTGTTTAGCTGCCGGGTCGTGGGGTTGGTGATCTGAGCAAATTGCTTGGATACCGTCTGTTACCAGAGCATGACGTAGCCCTGCTCTATCCAGTTGGCTGCGCAATGGTGGAATGACGTGGAATTGGCTATCAAATCCATCGACGTTTTCATCGGTCAAGAACAGGTGATGGACCGCAACATCGGCCGTTACATTTAGGCCGCGTTTTCGGGCATCCATAATCATTCTGACGGAGCGGTCGCAGGAAAGCTGTCCAAAATGAGCCCTCACGCCCGTTTGTTCAACAAGTAATAAGCAACGAGCTAATTCAACCGTTTCTGCAGTTTCGGGAATACCTGCTAAACCAAGGCGGGTACACGTCGTATCGTCGTGCATGCAGCCTTTCCCAGTAAGCTCCGGGTCTTGTGGCTTGAATATAACCAAGAAATCATGAGTGGCTGCATACTCTAAACAGCGCAACATCACTAATGCGCTCGGGACAGGTTCACGGGCGTTACTAAAAGCGATACATCCAGAGCGATGCAGAGCGTGCATAGGAGCGAGCTGTTGTCCTTCGAGGCCGCGAGTGAGGGCGCCGGTTGGAAGGATTTTAGCTAAGCCGTTTGCTTCAGAGCGATCAATGATCAACTCTGCGACTGCCGCGGTATCTACAACAGGCGATGTTGTTGGCGGCGTTACCAGCATGGTGATACCCGCGGCAACAGCGGCGGCCGTTTCGCTGGCGATGGTGCCTTTTTGGGTTTGCCCAGGCTCGCGAACATGGGCAGATAGATCAATAAACCCTGGGGTGACTACTTTCCCTGTGGCATCCAGAGTACTGGTTATTTCTATTTGAGAATCAACCTGATCATGAGCAACGATTTTTCCATCGATGATATAAAGATCCTGTACCTGATCAATCTGATTCTTGGGGTCGATAACCCGCCCGTTTTTAATCATCAACATTGATCAGACCTCCGCCTTAAAGTTTTTCTCGGCCATTTGGCCGCTCATAGACATAGACATGACAGCCATGCGTACGGCAATGCCATTGGTTACTTGATCTAGAATTAGCGAGCGTGGGCCATCGGCAACCGCAGACTCTATCTCGACCCCTCGATTTATTGGGCCAGGGTGCATTACCACGACATCAGGGTGTGCATGTTTTAGTTTTTCGTTAGTCAAACCATAAAGTTTGTAAAACTCAGCTTCGCTAGGGAGTAGGGCGCTTTGCATACGCTCTTTTTGTAACCGCAGCATGATGACAACATCGGCGTCTTTTAGACCTGCTTCCATATGGGTAAACACTTTGACTCCTAGCATTTCTATATGTCGAGGCAGCAGAGTAATGGGGGCAACGACCCGTATTTCGGCAACCCCTAGCGTGCGTAAAGCATGTATTTGTGAGCGGGCAACCCGAGAGTGGAGAATATCACCCACAATGGTCACAACCAGAGGTGCAAAGTCACCTTTGTGGCGTCGGATTGTCATCATGTCGAGCATGGCTTGCGTAGGGTGGGCGTGGCGTCCATCGCCTGCGTTAATAACAGCAACATTAGGAGTAACATGTTCTGCAATAAAGTGCGCAGCACCGCTATCTGAATGTCGCACCACGAACATGTCAGAATGCATTGCCTCTAGTGTTTGCAATGTATCTTTGAGGGTCTCGCCTTTTGAGGTGGAAGAGGTACTAATATTTAAGTTCAATACGTCTGCGGATAAACGCTTTGCCGCCAACTCAAAAGTACTTAAAGTCCGAGTGCTGGCTTCAAAAAAAAGATTAACGACGGTTTTACCCCGAAGCAGCGGAACTTTTTTGACCTGTTGGGCGCTCATGTCCACAAAAGAGTCAGCGGTATCCAGTATCTCAGTAAGCGTGTCACGAGACAGGCCTTCAATCGTAATAAAGTGCTTTAGGTGCCCTTCGCGGTTCAGCTGAATGCGATTGGGATCTTTAGTTGCAAACATGGCATGCTCCGGGTCGGGGTTAGTCTTTCTGGCGAATGTCGAGGGATAAAGGTTCTGGCCCTGTCAGTTTTATTTGCTGATTTGGGCCGAGTGTTAATGTGCCGCCGTATACATCGGCTTGGATAGGTAACTCCCTACGTTGTAAATCTAACAGGGTTACCAAAGTGACAGAAGCTGGGCGCCCGTAGTCAAATAACTCATTCATCGCTGCGCGAATTGTACGGCCGCTCATAATGACATCGTCAACCAGAATAATATCTCTGCCTTCCGTAGGGCAGGGTAGTTGAGATGCCTGTACTTTAGGGTTAAGGCCAATCTGCGAGAAGTCGTCACGATAGAATGAAATATCTAAGGTACCTATTGGGCTATCAAGCTCAAGGGCATTATGCAAACGCTCAGCGATCCAGATGCCGCCTGTTCTTATGCCAATCACTAAGGGATTATCTATTTGTCGGTGCGTAAGCAGTGTATTTAATTCAGATGCCATTTTGTCAAGCAGGGTGTCGACGTTAAGCGTTCCCGTTACCATAAAGGTCCTCCAGTCGGGTGTGACTTGGAATGTGTTGAGTACTGTTGATCCAGCGATCGAAAATAATTTGAGCGGCAAGCCCATCCACCGACTCTTTGCGGAAATTATTGCTTCCGCCTCTCGAAAAATGTATCTCTTTGGCTTCGCTGGTGGAGAGGCGTTCGTCAATGAGGTAACAAGGCTTTTGATAGCGATCTTGAATGCGATTGGCGAACTTACGTGCGCGTCGTGACATGTCACTGATGGAGCCATCCATATTGAGAGGGATGCCTACGATCAGTGCGTCGGGCAGCCATGTTTCCATGACTTTATCCAAAGCTACCCAGTCAGGTTTGCCATCTTGTGCTGAAATAGGAGCAAGTGCCGTAGAGGTGGCAGTTAATGACTGGCCGATGGCAAGCCCTATGCGGCGCGTACCAAAATCAAAAGCCAGCAGTTGTTGGCTGGGTTGTGTCATTAGTTATCTTATTAAGCATGCCCTGAGTGGGCTGTCAGTAGATTTAAGTTAACCCCCAGCAATGCTGCGGCGGCCTGCATTCTTTCCTCTGCAGGCATATTAAACATTATATCTGAATTTGACGGACAGCTTAACCAGACATTGTCACTAATTTCCTGCTCCAGTTGGCCAGCCCCCCAGCCTACATAGCCAAGTGCTATGAGTATTTCATTATTTGTAGGGAGGCCTTGCCCTAGTGCTTCCAGAATATCAAGGGAGGTGGTTAATGTGATCTCATCGGTAATAGAGCGGCTAGAAAGCCATGGATTACCTAATAAGTTCCTGTGTAGTACGAAGCCTCTGTCATTTTGTAAAGGGCCGCCTGCGTAGATGGGGGTTGTGGCTGCTTCAGGCTTGGAGAGGAGTTCTAGATGGCTGAGCATCTCGTCTAAGCAGAAACTCATGGGACGATTGATGACAAGCCCCATAGCGCCATACTCGCTGTGGTCGCAGATATAGATAATAGTCTCGGCAAACTCATCATCGTCGAGATGAGGCATTGAGATAAGAAAGTTATCGCGTAAACAGGTCTTCATTTCAGACATGATAAAACCACACGTTAAAGTTGAAACTGACCTTAATAGGTTTAGTACAAATGTGTGGTTTTCTCAAATTTCCAGGTGCGGATAATTTCTAGAATATCTGTGTTTTTTCGCATCTCGACGCTGAACGGTTGGAAAGGTGCGGCGAGTCTGACGATACGAACGGCGGCATCATCAAGGGTTTTGTGCCCTGAAGACTTCAGTATTTCAACGTTTTTCAGGCTGCCGTCAGGTTTGATAGAAACTAATACCCTTAGCGTGCCATACAGCTTATTTTTCCGCGCATCTTCTGGATAGTTAAGATTGCCGATCATCTCGACACGTCGTCGCCAATTATCGAGATAGATAGCATCTTCATGAATAGTGGTTGAAACGGAGGTTAAACGGCGAATTCTAGGCCGCTTTGCAAACTGTTCCTGCTGCATTTTGAGTTGCGCTTGTAAGTTAGCAATCTCTAAACTTTGGGCGAGTAGTGCACTGGATTGACCGCTCTTGGGTTGGCTTTTAGTCGCTTCGGTTTTTTTAGGCTTAGGGGAGCGCTGCGTCTTTTTCTTTTCTGTTGTTGTCACAACCTTGCGAGGTGTTTTTTCGGTCCGCTCCGCGCTACCGTCTTTGTCAGATATTACCGCTTTAGGCTGTTCGCTGGTGAGGGGTGTTGGTTCCTCAATCTGAGGCGTGGGTAGTGCTGCTTGGTCACGTATTTTGTCATCCTGAAAGATAGATTTTTCTGTTGTAGAAAGTAGCCTCTTTTCTTCCAGTGTTCCGCTTCCTTCCTGATTCGCTTGGGCAAGGAAGTCGGCCTCTTTGGGTTTGGTTTCAGTGGGCTGTTGCGCCAAGGTGATCTCTAGCGTTCTGATAGGAGGCGCTTTTTGGGTGTTAACGAAGGAGCTACCCATAATGGCAACAGCATGTAGAGCCACTGCCATAAACAGGGTGAAACCAAGTCGGTCAACCGGGGTGATCGACTTGGATGTTGGTAGAGAAGGTGCTGCGTTGATCACTCAGAACCTTTCCGTTGTGCTTCGATGGCATCCATGAGTTGACCAGCAATGTCTAGATCGAACTGCGTATCCAGCTCGCGGATACAGGTTGGGCTGGTGACGTTGATTTCGGTTAGGTAATCACCAATCACGTCTAGGCCAACAAAAAGCAATCCCTGTGCTTTTAATGAAGGGCCTACTTGTTCGCAGATCCAGCGGTCACGATCTGTCAGTGGTCTGCCTTCTCCTCTCCCACCTGCCGCTAAGTTACCCCGTGTTTCGCCCCCTGTTGGGATGCGAGCAAGCGCATAAGGGATAGGTTCGCCATTAATCATTAAAATGCGTTTGTCACCGTCTACAATTTCGGGGATATACTTTTGCGCCATGATCGTCTGCTTCCCATGATCGGTCAGCGTTTCGATGATTACGCCCAAGTTGACACCATCTTCGCGAATACGAAAAATCGAAGCGCCGCCCATGCCATCTAATGGTTTGAAAATGACATCGCCATGCTCTTTGTGAAAATCTCTTAGGAGCTGGTCGTCACGAGTGACTAAGACTGGAGGACAGCATTGAGGAAAATGTGTCGCAAACAGTTTTTCGTTGAAGTCTCGTAAACTCTGAGGGCGATTGACAACTAAGGTTCCCTCTTTTTCAGCCATTTCAAGCAGGTGAGTGGTGTACATAAACTCATTGTCGAACGGAGGATCTTTGCGCATTAAAATGACATCTAGGTCACTTAAAGGTGCGCTACGATATTCGCCGCGGGTAAACCAATTTTCTGGATCCATTCTAACCGTCAGCGGTGCCATCTTCGCTAAAGCTTTACCATCTCGAAGATATACATGGCTTTGCTCCATGTACCAAAGCTCCCAGCCTTTCTCTTGGGCGGCACGCAACATCGCAAGCGAGCTGTCTTTTTTAAAATTGATACTGTCAATGGGGTCCATGACGATGCCGACTTTTAGTGCCATTTGATCGATTCCTCAGGTTATTTGCCGCCAAAGTGTAGTCTATTTAGGTGTCTGTACCTAGCCCAGATCGCCCCATAAGTATTGCAGAATTGATAAAGCAGCAACAGGCGCGGTTTCGGTACGCATAACTCTCGGCCCCAGCGTTACGGGTTGAAAGCCTGCATCGACCGCCATAGATATTTCTTCATCTGTTAGCCCACCTTCGGGCCCGATCAACAGAGCTACGCTGGTTGGTGTTGCCATTTGGTTAAGAGGGGTTTGCGTATGGTGATGCAAGACGAGTTTCAAATCGGCTTCTACGCTGCCAAGCCAGTCTTGTAATTTGTCTGCAGGGTTAATAACAGGCAACGTATTGCGCAATGATTGTTCACAGGCGCTAATAGCGACTTGTTGCCAATGGCGTATCCGCTTATCTTGCCGCTCACTGTTTAATCTGACTTCGCAGCGCTCTGTAAACAGCGGCGTCATCGCATACATTCCCATCTCGGTTGCTTTTTGTACGGCATAGTCCATACGCTCGCCACGGGAGATGGACTGCCCTATGTGAATGTTAAGAGGACTCTGGCGGTTGATAGTGCGAGCGGCTTGTACTTTTACACTTGCACTACGTTTGTCTGCTTGCTCAATGATGCATGAGTACTCATTGCCGTTGCCGTCAAATAAATGGATGTGATCCCCTGTTTTCATGCGCAATACTTTGCAAACATGCTGAACCACTGTGTCGCTTAGGGAGTGGAGTTGTCCTTCGGCTAATTGCGTGGGCTCGTAAAATCGGGGTATCCGCATGGTCGTTTTCCGGCAAACTAAAAGGGCTATTATGCCATTGTTAAGAGCGGGTTAGGCCACTTCTATGACTAAATTCTGATTATCCATCAGTCTTTCCAGCTGTGAAGCCATCAGGGGTTTGCTTAGCAAGAATCCTTGTACGATGTCGCAGTTCAAGTTGCGTAGAATGCTCAGTTGTTCAGTTGTTTCTACGCCTTCTGCAACGACGCTAAAGCCTAGTCCTTGTGCCATTTGAATAATCGCCTCAACGACTTTCTTATCGCCTGTACTGCCATCAAGATCCTCAATAAAGGCACGGTCAATTTTGACTTTGTTGATATCTAAACTACGGATTCGGCTGAGTGAGGAGTAGCCTGTCCCAAAATCATCTATAGAGATTGATAAGCCGGTTTTACGAATAGCTGCGATCTTTTTCTGTAATAAATCTACGGATTCGATAAGAACGCCTTCGGTTAACTCAAGCTCCAGCATTGCAAGGGGAAACTGATAGCGCTCGGTTATATTGCTGATTATCGAGTCCCAATCGCTACGCATAAAGGTTAAGCCTGATAAGTTAATAGCTAAATGGGGTGGTTCGATCCCTTGGTCGATCCACTGCTGTATCTGTTTGGCCGCAGCATTTAGCACCCAGTTATCTAAGCGGGATACCAAGCCACTCTGTTCAGCGAAGGTGACAAATTTGGCTGGTGAGATAAAACCTCTTGTAGGGTGCTCCCATCTCAGTAACACCTCTGCAGAAATCATGTGATTACTTTTAAGATCATAGAGCGGTTGGAATACGAGGTAGAATTGATCCTCTTCGAGAGCTTGTTGTATATCTTTCCAGAGTTCCAGTCTTTCATCTAGCGCGAAGGTTCTGAGCTGATTAAAAAACATATAGTCTAACTCTAGGCGTCTGGCTTCACCGAGCGCTTCTTCTGCATGACTGATCAGTTGTAATTCTTGTGAACCGTCCTCTGGTGAGATACTAATTCCTGTCCTTGACTGAAAAGACAGCTGCTGACCTTCTATTGTTGTGGGTTGCATGATGATCTCTTGCAGGTCATTGACAAAGCTGCTTATCTCATGAAAGCCCGCCACTTCGCTTTTTACGATGGCAAGTGAGTCGTCGCTATGTCTGGCAAGCAGATCATGTGTGTTTAACAACGTGTTTATTCTGTTCGTCAGGCTGTTAAGCACTTGGTTGCAGTACTCTGTTCCCCACTGTGCTTGAATATCCCGTAACAGTGGGATTTTTGTGATGATCAAGGTGCAAGGATTGGTGTTGTGGCCGACGAGTCTAAGCCGAGAGGCTAGTTGCTCGCTCAAAGCCTTGCGAGTTAACAACTGAGTGGCAGGGTCGAAAGTTTCGAGGTATTTGGCTTGCTCGTTTTCTTGTCTGAGTTTGGCGTTTTCCTCGATTTGTTTTCGATAGTGCAGGAGCGCTTGTGCGATTTTTCCTAATTCATCCTGTCTATCAGTATCTTGAATATCCCCATCAAATTCGTCACGCGTGATTCTTTCTATTTCATCGACGATTCTTGAAGCTGGTGCTGTAATGTTATGAGCGATCCAAGAGGCGATCAGGTACGCCAATAATAAAGAGACGATAATCGCTAGTGTATAAGTCATGCTACGTTGAGATAGGGTCTGGTCTAAATCATCAAGATAGATACCTGTGCCTAGAATCCAGTCTGTTCCGGGTATGAGCATGGCGTAACCCAATTTATCCACAGGTAAGTCTGTTCCAGGTCTTGGCCAAAGGAATTGCCAGTAAGCTTGCCCTGACGCTTTAATGCCTGTGAGCATGAGTTGTGTAATTGCGACGCCATTTTTATCGGTGATGTGGCTAAGGTCTTGACCTTCTAGTTCTGGCTTGATCGGGTGGACAATGTTGAAGCCGTTTAGGTTATAGAGGAATAAATAGTTGTCATCGTCGTAGCGTAAGTTGTTGAGTATTGAACGTGTTTGGTGGAGTTTTTCTGCCTCGCTGATGTTGGCATTTAGCATAGGCTGAAGGATGCTTGCAGTGCTCTCGACAACGCTTTGTATAACATTCTTATGGGAGTTTATAAGGTCCTGTTGGGAATATCTTAGAGAGAGTGTGTAGGACGATAAAATGCTGACTACCATCAGCCCAACAAGGCTTAGGAGCTTCCAGCGAATGCTGATATCTTTTAGGCGCATGAGTTCTCTGAATATCCTTATTAATCCTACTGCGTTTTACATACTGCTGTTAATCATTAGCTGAATTATCTGATTTTGCTAGTCTTATACTAGATTAAAGGCAACAAAAAAGGCGCTAATGCGCCTTTTCTTGAGAAACGTCAGAAGATTTAAAGGCCTGCGTCGGCTTTAAGTGCTTCAACTTTGTCCGTGCGTTCCCATGTGAAAGCGGTGAACGTGTCATCGTTTACCGTCATCTCATAGGGGTTGCGACCAAAATGACCGTAGGCTGCCGTAGCTCGGTACATTGGGTGAAGCAGGTCTAGCATACGTGTAATGGCATGAGGGCGAAGGTCAAAATGACGGTTGACCAGCTCGATGATCTTCTCGTCAGAGATCTTACCTGTGCCAAATGTGTTTAGTGATACTGATGTCGGCTCTGCAACGCCAATTGCATAGGAAACCTGGATTTCACAGCGATCCGCTAAACCAGCCGCTACAATGTTTTTAGCAACATAACGGCCAGCGTATGCAGCAGATCGATCTACTTTTGAAGGATCCTTACCAGAGAATGCTCCGCCACCGTGGCGTGCCATGCCGCCGTAAGTGTCAACGATAATCTTTCGGCCAGTCAAACCGCAATCACCCACTGGGCCACCAATGACGAAATTGCCTGTTGGGTTGATATGGAATTTGGTCTCTTTGCTGATCCACTCTGCGGGCAGAACGTGCTTAATGATCAGCTCCATTACAGCCTCTTTCAGGTCGCTCTGAGATACTTCAGGATTGTGCTGAGTTGATAAGACAACTGCATCAATTCCGGCAGGTTTGCCGTTTTCGTAACGGAAAGTTACCTGAGATTTTGCATCGGGACGTAACCAAGGAAGTAGGCCTGATTTACGTGCTTCCGCTTGACGCTCCACTAGGCGGTGTGAGTAAGTGATTGGTGCTGGCATTAGAACATCTGTTTCGTTAGATGCATAACCAAACATTAAGCCTTGGTCGCCTGCGCCTTGATCTTCTGGTTTGGCACGATCGACACCTTGATTGATATCTGGTGATTGCTTACCGATGATGTTGATAACACCACAGGTCTCACCATCGTAGCCTACTTCCGATGAGGTATAACCGATATCGCAGATTACACCACGTACTAGATCTTCAAGATCGACCCATGCGGATGTTGTAATCTCACCAGAAACAACAGCAACCCCGGTTTTTACCAGTGTTTCACAGGCAACGCGCGCATATTTATCTTCGCTGATAATAGCGTCCAGTACGGCATCAGAGATCTGATCGGCAATCTTGTCTGGGTGTCCTTCAGAAACGGACTCAGAGGTAAATAGGCTGTATTCGCTCATCGCGTGTGGGTATCCTCAAAAACTGGGTTAAGTAGATGTCGGTAAAAAGGTACGTACGGACATCATAGCAATATGAAATTCAGGGAAGCATTTTATCGCCCTTACTGAGGTAATGCATGATTTATGATTCAATTTTTAATGAAAATTTCATGAATCATCATGAAAATCCTTCACTTTTTGTTTTATTCCGGTTTTTTCGTTGAAGATAAACCGCATCTGCGAGAAAATTGCGCCAGTTTTTTTCCTTCCCCTTTACTGAAATTGGGTATATCCCAGGAGTTGATTGAATGTCCTCTCGCAGAGAACTGGCTAATGCTATTCGTGCATTAAGTATGGATGCTGTTCAGAAAGCAAAATCGGGCCATCCGGGCGCGCCAATGGGCATGGCAGATATTGCCGAAGTGCTCTGGAATGATTTTCTGAAACATAATCCAACTAATCCACAATGGTTTGATCGTGACCGCTTTATTTTGTCGAACGGTCATGGCTCCATGTTGATCTATTCTCTGCTGCACCTGACGGGCTACGATGTATCGATTGATGACATCAAAAACTTCC
>Ga0193954_1001513_pt1 | contig 11801 bp, 10 predicted proteins | sample BB_5_MG_FD_140340 | JGI IMG/M metagenome (GOLD analysis project Ga0193954, IMG submission 140340) | Microbial mat bacterial communities from the Broadkill River, Lewes, Delaware, United States - BB_5_MG | ecosystem: Environmental > Aquatic > Freshwater > River > Microbial mats | place: USA...
AAGTAACTCGGTTGCCAAACCACCTATCTAAATTGGGAGGTTCATGACCCAAGAAAAGCAGAATCAGTTCAAAAAAGGCAAGTACCATACCTAAAGGTAGCAAATAAAACCACGCCTCCTCTGAATCAAAAACAGGGCCCCAGCATTTAACAGCTAAGTCCCTGTTTTCATTATGGCGGAGAGGGGGAGATTCGCCCACTACAGCATCCGCATCACGCGGATACTTGCGTCGGCTCCCCTACGCTCGCTGTCGCGGCCATCCATGGCCGCTCTTCTAACATTAAGTCAGCGCTCACTACGCTTCGAATCTCCCGCGTCAAAATATAAAAGGCTGCTGAAATCAACTTTCATTTCAGCAGCCTTTTCACATTTATGGCGGAGAGGGGGAGATTCGAACTCCCGGTCCCTTGCGGGACAACAGATTTCGAGTCTGTCACCTTCGGCCTCTCGGACACCTCTCCGCAAATCAAATTTTGTTTTTTCTGGCAGCTTTTTTTTGTTCTCTCAATTGTTTAAAAAAGCGACTCAGTTGAGCACTACATTCTTTTTGAAGGACTCCTTCTCGAACTTCAACTTTATGATTGAAGCGTTCATCTTCTGAGAAGTTGTAAATGGAGCCAACGGCTCCGACTTTTGGGTCTCTGGTCCCATAGACAAGGTACGGAATCCGGGCCAGAATCGTTGCTCCCATACACATCACACAGGGCTCAAGAGTGACATAAAGTGTGCAATCTAGCAAGCGCCATGAATTGAGATGTTCAGAGGCCTGTTTGATCGCGATTATTTCGGCATGAGCGGTCGGGTCATTATTGCATTCACGCAAGTTATGGCCACGGCCGATCACTTGTCCCTCGTGAACCACGACGGCGCCGATGGGTACTTCTTTTAAATCTTCAGCAAGAGCGGCTTCAGCCATTGCTTCCTGCATGAAAATCTGGTCCTGCTCAGCGCTCATCATCGCGATAAAATCCCTGTGAAGTCAGGTGCGGTTTCTATCATGAACACAGAAGAAATTCAAGCAGAATGGATCTCTTTAACAAGCTTTTGCGGCCAGTCGGTGCAGATGAATGTTGCTCCCGCAGCGATAAATTCACGAGCTGTCTCCATATCATTGACGGTCCACAAATTGACACGGATTCCTTCATCATTCAATTGACGAATCAGACCAGTATCGGTCATATGCCAATCGGGGTGATAAGCCGCAACCTGAAGCTTCTTCAAATAATCAATCATGTCATCTGGATGGGCTCCCTCAACCAAAGCGGCGGTCTCAATTACGGGATTAATCTTCTTTATCTGACGCAAATAATCGTGATTGAAAGAAGAGACAAGGGTGAGATCTTCCATCCCGGTTACCTCCAACTGCTCTATAACTGCTGCAGCGACAACTTCGGGACTCAACCTGTCTTGCTGATCCTTAATCTCCAGATTGAACGGAAAATCATGCTGACAGCAATAACGTAAGACCTCTTCCAGGGTGACAATTCTCTGCGAACAAATCAGCTTGACACCTTCTTCTGAAACTTCATTTGCAGCGATCGTTCCATAGGGGTCGGCATCAAGAAACCAACGACCGGCATCCAAACCCTGCAATTCTTTCAGAGTAAAATCTGCCACAAACCATGGCTTGCGATCAACATATTCTGGACGCTCGGCAACATCTGTTGTCCGCTCTAATGTATCATCATGAAAAATAACCAGCTGCTTGTCAGCCGTAAATTGCACGTCAGACTCCCACAGGTCAGCTCCGCAGCGTTGTGCTTCTTCTAAAGCCAACAGCGTATTTTCAGGTGCAATTGAGCGGGCACCACGATGCGCACATACATAGCCATAGCCGGAAAAGCGTTCATTAAATTTCATCGTTCACTCTTGCTGAAATAGAGATTAACTAATGCCAGTAGCGATGTTCCAACAATTAACAGCAACGATATTGCATTGATCACCGGTGTACTGCCATCACGTACCTGCAGGTAAAGATTGATCGGCAAGGTCGGTTCAGACCCAACCAGAAAAAGGGTTGTGTTGAAGTTTTCGAAACTCATTAGAAAGGCCACCGCTCCGGAACTGACAATCGCGGGACGCAGGAACTTCAACGTAATATGCCAGATCACTTCAAAGCGATTGGCGCCTAAATTCAGAGCAGCTTCTTCTAATGTATGATCAAACTTTTTCAATCGAGCGGAAACCACCAAGGCAACGAAGGTGGTAATGAAAGAAAATTGTCCGGCCACAACCAACCAGAAACTGGGTCGAAACAAAGGGACATCAATCCCAAATCGATCTTCAAAAAACATTCCTGCCGTATTCGCCGCCAGCAGTTGAGATATTCCAAGAATAACCCCCGGAATAACCAGCGGTGCCAACATCAGAAAATAGAGGGCTCCTTTAAAGCGAAAATCTTCCTGCTCAAAGAGAAACGCTGCACAGGTTCCAACAAGAGTACTGAAAATGGCAACCCAGAAAGCGGTCTGAAAACTGGTCCCTATCGCTCTTAAATTCTGACTATCATTGAAGATACCAACTCGCTCAGGCCCGGAACCAACAAACCAGTCGAGGCTAAAACCATACCAGGGCAAAGACGGAAAGTCGGAATTATTGAACGCCAGAACACAGGTGACCAGCAAAGGCGCAAAGAGAAAGACAAAATAGCAGCCGACGAATAAACTATAGGCCCATGAGTAGCCTTTGCTGCGAGGGAGGGAGCGAATCATGAGGCGACCTCCCCAAGCTTCTGACGTGACAGCTTCAAACCGATCCAGATCATTAAGGAGCTAAGCACTAAGAGTAAGAACCCGAAAGCTGCACCCTGATTCCAGTTAAAACTGGCGATAAATTGATTATAAATTTGCTCAGTAAACCAGAGTGAGTTTTTCCCCCCCATCAAGTTTGGGGTGAGATAATTGCCGAGCACCAGCATAAAAACAACGATTGAGCCTGATGTGATTCCCGGTTTGCAATGAGGCAGAATGATTTTGAACCAGATGACAGTCTTGCTACTACCTAAGTCGTATGCCGCTTCGATAAGACTGTCATCCAGACTCTCCATCACTGACACCAGAGGCACGACCATGAACAACATTGAAGTATAGACCAGCCCCATAATCATAGTCGCATCGTTATAGAGCATTTCTATCGGTCGGTCGATTAAACCCAGCTTCACCAGGAAATGATTAATCACCCCCGATTCGCGCAACAGAATCATCCAGCCATAAACCCGAACCAATTCACTCACCCAGAACGGCAGCAGCAACATCAACATCATCGCTCCCCGTAATCGTGGCCGCACCACCTTGACGATGTAAAAGGCAACCGGCATTGCCAGAACGAATGTGATGAAGGTGGTGATCAGAGAAAATACGGCTGTCCGCAGAAAGGTGTTCCAGTAGATCGGCTCAATAAAGAAGGTCTTGTAATTCTGCAGTGTCCAGATCGCATCGCCGTAGTCATCCTCACCAATAAAACTCATACGCAGAAGATCAAGGTGCGGCAGAACAATCAGCAACAGCAGCCAGCACAGCACAGGTGCCAGAAAAACCCACAGAGCGGCTTTTGACGAACGAGCAACCATCACGAAGCCTCCGCCTTGAAACAAACACCTGCCTGTGGATGCCAACCGACCGCAATGGTCTGTCCTGGCTCGATATGGTCAAAATAACGATTTTGCGGTAATGCCACCAACAACTCATGCTCTTGAGGAGTCACCGTCAACAAGCGGCTGTTGGCTCCATCGAACAAAATCGCTTTAACGGTTACCTCAAAGATGTTCAATTCGTCCTTGGTATCTGGTTCAATACGGATAGCTTCGGGACGCAAAAAAAGATCGGCGCGTTGACCAACGGCAATGGCTTCCTGGGCTTCACTGTGGAACAAGAAACCATCGTCAGTTTTAATCACAACCGTATCACCACGCAGTTCTTCAATGGTCCCGCTCCAACAGTTATTATCTCCAACAAACTGAGCAACAAAAGGGGTTTCAGGCTGATGATAAAGGTCCTGCGGGGAACCGATCTGTTCATAGCGACCATTGTTCATAACCGCAATCCGATCCGACATCACCAACGCTTCAGACTGATCATGGGTAATATAAACAAAGGTAGTCCCGACCTTGGCTTGCAGGGTTTTTAATTCGACCTTCATCTGCTCACGCAGTTTCAGATCAAGCGCCCCCAAAGGCTCATCAAGTAACAAAACCGATGGTTCCAACACCAGACAACGAGCGATGGCGACACGCTGTTTTTGACCGCCCGAGAGCTGATCAATTTGACTTTTAGCGTATCCAGGCAGACCGACTCTTTCCAGAATTTCATCCGTCTGCTTCTTGATTGTTGCACTATCAATCTTCCGCCGCTTCAGACCAAAGGCGATATTTTCTGCAACATTCATCATCGGAAACAGAGCCAGGTGTTGAAATACCAGATTCACCGGGCGTTGATTTGGTGCCACCCCTGCCATATCTTTGCCGCGAATCTCAATCGTCCCCGAGGTTGGCGCTTCAAATCCAGCGACCATCCTCAAAAGAGTTGTTTTCCCACAACCGGAGGGGCCAAGAATTGAGAAAAAAGATCCTTGTTCAACTGAAAATGAAACATCGTCAACCGCTGTAAAATCACCAAATTTTTTTACCAGACTGACTACTGACAGGTCGTTATCCATGAAAATCCTTAAAAAAGAACAGGGGCAGCCGCAGCCACCCCTGGATTGAACAACTCAAATGACTCTATCTCGCAGCTTTGATTTTATCGAGAACCTTACCTTCCATGCTCTCTAACTTAGCTGGAACTGGTGGATACCACTTGATATTATCAATGGCTGATTGCGGGAATGAACGCTCAAAATTAGCACGGACTTCTGGTGAGATGAAAGCATTAGCGCCCTGAGAAGCAGTCGCGTACTTTTCAGTCGTGGTGAAATAGCCTGAATTTTCTGGCTTCAGCATAAAGTTGATCCACTTGTAAGCAGCAGCGGTATTTTTAGCTTTGGCAGGGATGGCAAAGGTGTCAATCCAACCAAGGGCCCCTTCTTTGGGAGCCACAAAATCGATCGCTTTGTTATTCGCGTTCAGCTTCCAACCACCGGCATCCCACGCCATAGCGACAAAGACTTCTTCTGAACGCATCGACTCAAGCAGTGCATCACCATTAGCCCAGTAGTTTTTGACCAAAGGTTTCGCAACGATCAGGGTATTGGCAATCGTATCGAGCATCCCTTTATAGGCTTTAGGTTTACTATAGAGAGAGAAAGGATCATAGCCCAGGGCAAAGCCCATTGCGATCAGAGTTGGGCGTTTGAGACGATAGCTGATCCGGCCAACATATTGGGCATCAAGCAATGATTTCCAACTGTCGGCAGCGGCCGCCTTGTCACTGTTGACGATCAGACCGGATGTTCCCCAGCAGAAAGGCACAGCAAAAGACCTCCCTTTAACCAGGGTGTTCTTTTTGACCGCATCGAACATTGATGGGATAAACAAAGCTGTGTCGATTTTTGAATAATCGAGCGGCTGATAGATTTTATACTTGGCCTGAACCGATGAAATCCGGTCCTGACTCGGTTGAGCCAGATCAAACCCTGCTCCACGAGTGGCCCGCAGTTTGGCAATCATTTCCTCGTTGTTGGAAAAGGTCACTTCAACCTTTATCCCTGTTTCCTGTTCAAACTTTTCAATCAAAGCCTGTGGTGCATAGCCCTTCCAAGTCAACAGACTTAAGGTCTCTGCCTGAGCAAAACCGACCAGAGCAAACAAACATGACATCAGCAGAACAATCTTTTTCATAATCTCTCCTCGCACGTTAATAAGGTTATAAATAGAGTCGTGCAATCAATCCTGTTAAAGAATAGCAGAGGGTGAGAAGATTGTTAGTTTCTGGATAATTTTTTAGGGCCTGGGATGTAAGTCATTTTAAATAATGGACATTATGCATCTAAAATAGATGCGACTTGGCTAAAAAAAAGCTTACTTCAGTACATTATTTCGGTGAAATTACTTATTGCTATCCAAAATAGCGCGAGCAGACTTTACCATTCCAGGAAGATTGACCGGCTTTAAAAGAAACGCTTTCGCCCCGGATTCAAGAGCTTTAGCTTCGGTGACTGTGGCACTGTAGCCAGTACACAAAATTATCGGCATATCCGGCCTGAAGGCCAGAACATCCTGAATCAGTTCCAACCCAGTCTTCCCAGGCATTGTCTGATCGGTGATGATCAGATCAAATTTTTGTGGCTCTTGTTCAAACAATTCAACAGCCTTCAAACTGTCAACTTCATAAGTCACAGAATAACCATAGTCGATAAAGTAATCACTGATTGATCGTGCCAACGTCTCTTCATCATCAACAAATAGAATATGCTCGTTGCCACCAAAAGCCTCTTCCCATATTTCTTCGTGAAAATCAACCGTCACATGTTCACTCAGCGGAAGGTAGATAGAAAATGTACTCCCCTCACCAAGAGAACTGTCGACAGTCAGGATTCCATTGTGACGGCTGATAATGCCGTGACTGATTGCCAGCCCCATTCCAGTCCCAGACCCTTCTGGCTTGGTCGTGTAAAAGGGATCAAAGATTTTTTCAATCAATTCTGGTGTCATGCCGCTACCGGTATCGGTGATATCCATATGGAAACAATCACCCGTCAGCGATGATGGTTGCATCGGGAACTCTCCACCCTGCAGAGATTCCAAGCTCAAAGAGACCGTTAAAAGACCTTTCTCTCCCATGGCATATGCAGCATTGGTACAAAGATTCACCAAGACCTCCTCAATCTGAATCGGATCGGCATCAACCATGACATCTTTGACACAATCATCAATATTTTGAAGTATTTCAATACTGGCCGGGATGGTCGACCGCAGTAATCTCATGGTATCGGAAATGTCTTCGGCAAGCTTGATCGGTTTCAGGTTCTGTTCCCCCTGGCGGCTGTAAGTCAAAATCTGCTTGACCAACTCACTCGCGCGCAATGCAGCAGCCCGGGCCTGTTCAATACGTGGTAAAAGGGGATTATCTTCTCTTGCCTTACGGTTCATCAACTCAAGATTAGTCATGATCACAGCAAGAATATTATTAAAATCGTGAGCAATACCACCTGCCATAGTCCCGACAGCTTCCATCTTGTACTTCTGGCGCAGCTGGTTTTCCAATTCCTTCTGCTTCATGGATGCGTCTTGTCGTTCGGTCATGTCACGGGCAATCGATAAAAAGTACATCTCACTTTGTAGTTCGACCACCGTCGTACTGATCTCGACAGGAATATGATCCCCATGCCGGGTCACCAGTAACGATTCATATGTCTGATGACCGCGGTCCAAAATCATACTAAAATGTCCTGAATCCCGCTGTTCTTTCAAGACCTCAGGGGCGACAAGGTCTTCAACACTCATTGTCAACAGCTCTTCCCGACTATAGCCATAACGCTCAATAACCGCGTCATTCACTTCGACAAAAGTCGAAAAGTTATCTTCTACAGCCTTATGCAGGTAGATTGCATCATTCGGATTGTTAAGCAGAGCTCGATATTTTTCTTCGCTTTCGCGCAAGACAAATTCAGCCTGAGTCCGTTCAGACACATCATGAAAAATACCAAAGATGACATCGTTCCCTTCACGGCTAAAACAATTTGCCTTAATTTCGACCGCAACCTCCCGCCCACCTTTTGTCATGAGTGTTGATGGCAGAACTGATCCCGACTTTTCTCTTCGATGCCGCAGAAAGGTCTCTGTCTTGCCATCAAGAATCGGTTTTTCCGCTTGAAGGATACTTTGTGATTGTCCCATCAGCTCATCAACCGAACGCTCGACCATTGTCGCCAGAGCCTCGTTGCACTCCAATATCTCACCACTTTCAGCATCAGCCAGACAAAATCCAACGGTGGCATCATTGAAAAGCTTGCGATATTTCTTCTCCGAGGACTCCAGCAACTGTTTGACATTATTCTCACGCTGAAAATACCTTCGAACAGACACAAAACTAAAGAGAATCAACAACGAACCAATGCTCCAAATAATCACCTGATGGAGCAAAACGGCACTATTATTAGCTTGATAAGCCTTATAATAAGGTCGCAGAGGAATAGAGAGACTAATCCCCCCTCGGATATCACCGACTTGATATCCTTGATGGGCGTGGCACTTCAGACAAAACTCTTCCGTTGTCATGGCAAACATCATCCTCAGATACGACACCCCATCTATCAGAGTTTTTTCAGAGAACTCTGAAGAACCTAATTCGAAAGACGCCAGAACTTTTCTCTCCCAATCATCAGGTGCGTTTTCTGGCCGAAGAGGATCTAAACTGGTGATATGGCCTCTGGCACCATACTGCGTTGCTGAAAGCTCATGGACTTGTCTGGTCATATAGGCAGGGTTGATCGGAGTCAGATCTCCCCCTTTGAGAGTCGATAAATCTCGATTGGCAAGATGCTCAAGATATGGGTTGGGTGGCGTATGTTCACTCGGATGAACATAGAGACCAGCTTGCTTTGCCGCCCATCGGCGACAACTTAACTCTTTGTTAAAACTTCCTCTGGCCTCAGCCTCTGCCAATTGATAAACAAAACGCTCCCCTGCACCAGTTTCCTGCCAAGAAAAAAGAGCGACAAGGCCAGTCCAAAACATAAAAGCCAACAACCAGTATAGGTAGATCTTTTTCGGAATAACCGTTTTTTTAACTTCGGATGACATCAACGCTATACTCCATATCGTCGATTCTCAGGAGTACCGATTCACCTGCCTTCTCAGCAGAAATTAAAAAACGAACCGTCCTGGGACCAATAACCGTATCTAAATCCTGACAGGCAGGTTGCAACAAACAAGGTTGACCATTCTCAAGAACCTTCGTAATTGTATTGCGAATTGTACAAGTGCGACAATGAATAGTCTCACCACATCCACTGGGATCTTCAGCGTGAAAACATCCGAACACGTCTCCCGTTAATTCCCCACGCATATCTTCAAGATCTTTTGCAAACAAAATTTGACCAGATTCATTGGTTGTAACAATACAACCACGCGAGTCCACGACAAAAACGGGGGTATCAAACCGGTCGAGGTAGCTATCCAACGATTCACCACGCCCTTCCATTATTCCCTCTAAACAAGAACGACACAGGCCGTGACTCACCAACCCATCAGCCCCCCCTTGCTCAGAGCACAGTTCAACATGGCAATTAGTACAAATGGTCTTCATTAATCCAATCCGATTGCCAGAGATCAATAGCAGATCCCCGGCATCTAGAGTTCAATATTAAAACTTTCCGAAGTCAGCATCATCAAGTGAAATTTTCAGTTCAACCTGCTTCTGTTCCTTTTCCTGCTCCTGTGCTTGTGTTCTCACATGATTCCATCCATTCTGAGGAGCAGTCATAATTCTGGGTGGAGCAGCATGAGATAGAGATGAAACCTGACGGTTAAGGGTAAACCGCTTCAACATCTCATTCAGCTGAGTTGCCTGACCAGAAAGCTCTTCTGCCGCAGCAGCGCTTTCCTCAGCATTAGCCGTGTTTTGCTGGGTCACAGCATCAATCTGACTGACACCTTGACTGATTTGATTCACTCCTTGAGCTTGTTCAGAGCTAGCGGCAGCGATTTCAGCAACCAGATCAGTGACTTTACTGATTCCACTGACGATTCCACTGAGCGCGTCAGCAGTCTGATTCGCAATTAAGCTACCGTTTGCAGTCTTTTCGACCGATCCCTCAATCAACTCAGATGTCTCTTCTGCAGCCTTGGCACTTCGGGCAGCCAGATTACGAACCTCTTCAGCAACAACAGCAAAACCTTTTCCATGCTGACCCGCCCGCGCTGCTTCAACCGCAGCATTAAGGGCTAGGAGATTCGTCTGGAAGGCAATTTCATCAATCGTCTTTATGATCTTCGAGATATTCTGACTGGCCTCATTGATTTCAGCCATCGCTCCAACCATCGCCTGCATTTGCTGACTTCCCTGCTGAGCAGAGTGACTTGCCTCTGTGGCCAAACTGTTTGCCTGATTGGCATTTTCTGCGTTGGTTGTTGTCTGAGAGGCTAATTGATTCAATGAAGCAGAGATCTCCTCCAAAGAACTCGCCGACTCTGTCGCTCCCTGAGATAGCGATTGGCTGGCATCTGAAACCTGACAACTTCCTGCCGCAATCTGTTCTCCAGAAACCTGAACCTGACCCAGAACTTCATTCAGATTAGCAGTCATCCCCTGCAATGCAATCCCGAGAACATCGCGCTCAGAGGACAATACAACAGAGGTCGTCAAATTTCCTTCGGCGATCTGTTGCGCCAGTCCGGCTTTTTCTTTCAACCTGTCAACCATGCGTCGAATCGCTGCATAGAGGCTGGTTTCAGATTCTCCATGATGCGGCAAATCAATATCCAGATCTCCATGAGCAACATGAACGGCAACATCAACAACGGCCGCAGGATCTCCCCCCATTTGACGGAGGATGCCTCTGACAATCAACGTCGCAATGACAATCCCCAGCAGGATAGCAGCCATTGAAAGACAGAGAATCAGCGTCTCTGAGTTTTTATTGTTGGCCTGAAGTTCCGGTCCTAATCGATCTTGAGCAGACTTGATATCAAGTTTAACCTTTTCAATTGACGCAGCAATTTCCGGGCCTATCTTTTCAAGAGAATTTCCGATAATTTTATTACGTTGTTCAATAACAGAGACAACATCCGTGAACGCTTGCCCGTATTCTTTAATTCCTACGATAACCTCTGACAGTAATCCCAATCGTTCCGAGTCCTTGAGTTGCCCCTTAAGCATAGTTAATTGTTGGTCAAGGAAACGGAATTCCTGCCGAACCTTTCCAGCGGCATCCTGCGAATTTGATTCAAGAAACTTCACAACATAAAGGCGCGCCAACAATAAATTCCGCATAGCCATTGAAGCACCATAGGCTGCTATCATATCTCCATCTTCTTTTGCTGAAATCAGAATCTGCGACAACGTATTTTCAATATCAGCTCCCTGAACATTAAGGATTTCGCTGACCAGCCGCTGTCGCTCAGTTTTAAGTCCCACAACCTGTGCAAAATCTCTGGCATAATCCTTAAGGGACTCATCAATATGACGCATAATTTCAATGCGTCTTGGACTTTTGATATCTCGTAATGCTGTCGTTACAAAGTCCTCTGTCTTTTTAAGATAAGATTGAAATCCATCCAAATCCTGTTGTTTTCCTGTCAGAATGAAATCTTTGACATTCATGCGGGTCATTAACATATTGGCCTGAACTCGCCCTGACAAATTGGCATCTCTAGCCATCTCTCGATATTCGACAAAACCATCCTTCGCCGTTTCCAATGCACTCAACGCAATCATCCCAACGCCAACGAGAAGAACCAGAACCAAACCAAACCCCAGTGTGAGTTTCTTTGCTAAACTAAGTGTCCTAAACATATATACTCCCTAATGATAAAATAAATCACAAATCCAACCATCCCCTCAATAAAAGCCTTAGACTACAGGTTGGCTCGTACTCTTCTTTCATTAAAGCAACGTTAATGCCAAGTAATAAAAAAAATCCTTTTGTAACGTTTATAGTATTTTATGCGACATAGCGCTTAAGACGATATGTCTACTGATCTGTAACAAAAGTTGCCATCACTCCCATAAAACGTCCTCAACCATCAGCATTTACGAGCTATTATGGAATTTCAACCTAGGTTGAGTTATCAACAAAAGTTGTATCCCTTTTGATCAATCAAAGCACCAGACAAAAGGCCCTTTATAATGACAAACGATCAGTCCATTAACTCAATAACCGATTCATGGAAGCTTAATACTACTCAGCAATCCCATTATCACTTA
>Ga0193954_1001517_pt1 | contig 11788 bp, 10 predicted proteins | sample BB_5_MG_FD_140340 | JGI IMG/M metagenome (GOLD analysis project Ga0193954, IMG submission 140340) | Microbial mat bacterial communities from the Broadkill River, Lewes, Delaware, United States - BB_5_MG | ecosystem: Environmental > Aquatic > Freshwater > River > Microbial mats | place: USA...
TACGCTTTATAAAAATATGCACTTAATGCTTGAAAATAGACTACTTACAGAAGTAAGTGTAAAAAACTCAAAAACACTATATGAGATCACAAAAGATGCACACGCTCATATGCACTGTGAAAACTGTGGAGAAGTTTATGATGTAGACTTTGACTTTTCAAAAGTCCAACTTCAAAACAGTGATTTTAATATAAAAGATACACAGGTTATTTTTAGCGGTATTTGTAAAAACTGTAGCTAAACTGTTCCTATTTTTGGTAAGAGATGGATTCAATCCATGCTTTAGCTTGAAGTGAATACTTTTTATTATCTAATAAAGTTTCAAATACTTTTGATGATTTAGAAAACTTTTTTTGCTCTGCCAAGCTGATCGCTAAAAGTATTTTTCCATCATCACTTGTAACTTTTTTTGAGTACTCTTCACAGTTGTTCCACTGAGCTAAATCAGCGTATAATTTTGATATTAGAAGTGCCACATCATTACTTTTATTTAATTTATACAGCTCTTTAAGTGTTTTTAACGCAGCATCTTTTTCCTGACTTGAGAGTTGCAGTTTATATAAAAACTCAAGTCTCTCTTGTTCTTTTAAATCATTTTGCTTATTTCTTTTTAGTATATCTATAGCTTTAATAGTAGCACCTTGATAATGCAAAAGTTGAGCTAAAAGCATTTTATCACTATAATCTTGCAATAGATCCATCTGGTATGCAGATTCAAGTATAGCCGCAGCTTTTTTTTCATCCCCTATTTTTTGGTACAGATAACTTAACTGTTTAAAATATGTAACATCTGCATCAAAAAACTTTATGATGTTTTGTAAAGTTTTAACTGCATTTTTATTAAGGTTTAACTGTTGCTCTAGTGCAAGCTTGTTTTGATACAAAGACAACTCCGGTTTTTTTGAGAGTTTTATAGATTTATTTGCCCACTCTAGCGCACTTTTTGGCTTTTTGAGAGCTATATAGTTCATCATCATAATTTTTGAACTAAGTCCACTTATACTATTTTTTGAATGATATTTTTTTAAATATAAAATACTCTGTTTATACTTTTCAATTTGGATACTTAACTGAGCTATCGAAAAGACAGTATTTGATTTCATATCTTCTGGAAGTACATTGTATGAGATTGCTTTTTGATAAAGTTCTATCGCTTTTTCATAATCACTTGTCTCAATACTCAAATATGCCAAAGAGTTATACAAAAATGCCAAGTCATATGTTTTTTCTTCTGATGTGGCTAAGATCTGTTCATCAAGAATCTTTTTAGCTTCTTTAAACTTATCTTTCTCGGAAAACTCCATGCTTTTTTGGATAGCCTCATATGTAAACTTGCTCATACCTTTTTGTGCATAAACACTTGTGAGCAATAATGACAATGTTAATATTATCTTGATAATCATTGAGTATTTCCTAAAGTAAATCTAATGGTTTGTTCACCAATCTGCTCGACTGCTTTACCATTTACAACCTTTGGTTTAAACTTCCACTTTCTTATAGCTTTTTTAGCTGCATTGTCAAAGAACCTACCTGGTTTACTCTCAATGACCTCAACATTATGCACCCTTCCATCAGGGTCTATTGTAAAGCGCATTTTTACATACCCTTCTTTTCTCATTCTCAAAGCTTTTTGAGGATATATTGGTGCAATTCTAACAAGTGGTATAACATCCATATTTGCACTTCCGATACTAGCACCTGCTAACAAATCTCCTTTGAAGTTGTTTGATAGGTTTATTTTAGGCATATCTATATTCGTAGGTTTTAAAACAGGTTTACTAACTTTTTGATCAACCATACTTATATCTGGTGTAGTTAAAAGTGGCTTTGTCTCAGGTTTTTTAGGCTTAATACGTTTTTTATGTTCAAGTTCTGCTTCACTTTTATTACGTATAAAATCAAAGCTTGTAGTCTTACTTTTTTGTGTATATACTTCATCATCTTCAGATACTAAGAGTGAAAGTATATAAAAAAATATAACTACAAATGCCACACCTAAAACTGTTGAAACAATTTTAATATACATAAAGACTATTCCTTTAGTCCTGATACAGATACATTACTTATACCTGCTATCTTTATCTGATCAACTACTTTAATTAGCATTCCGCTATTTGAGTCTTTGTCTGCTTGGACTATAACTGAGCTCTTTGGCATCTCTGCATGAAGTCTTGCTATATTTGCACGAACTGCACTTATATCTATCATACGTTTATCTATCCAGATCTCATTGTTTGAGTTAATTGCAACTAAAATATTTCCATTTTTTACTTTAACTGCACTTTTTGCATCTGGGCGATTTATGTCGATCCCGCTCTCTCTAACAAAACTTGAAGTTACAATAAAAAATATGAGCATAATAAAAACTACATCAAGCATTGGGGTAAGGTCTATTGAACCTTCATCTTCTACTAACTCTTGGCTGTTATACCGACGCATTGTATATCTCCTGTAGTTTTTTTAATGTATGGTTCATACGTTTATTTGCAAGTGTCTTTACTATGTACATAGTTAAAATGCTAAGCACAGCTATTGCCATTCCACTCATTGTAGGGATGATTGCTTTTGAAACACCAGAAGCCATTAGTCTTGGATTTGAGTTTCCAAATATTGCCATAACATCAAATACCTCTATCATTCCACTAACTGTTCCAAGCAAACCAAAAAGTGGAAGCATGGCTATAGTCACTTTTATAAGGCTTTCATGCTTAAAAAACTTCTCTTTTGCAATAAACTCTAGCCGTACTAGTTCATAAAATATATTATTTTTTTTAAGCGAATCAATCAATTCTGCTTCTAGTTTTCGAGCCTCTAAAAGCAGATATATAAACCTTTGTGAAATAAGAGCAAAGAGGTAGAAACTTAAAAATAAAATACCCCATAAAACTAAACCACCTTTGTCTAAAAACTCAACAAAAGCAAATACAAGCTCATCTAGCCACATTTTATTTTACCTGATGCTCTGAAAGTAATTTCAAAGAAGCTTTGTCTAGATTTTCCATGGTCTCTTTTGCACGAGATAACAAAAGTGTATGTGCAAATAAAAGAGGAATTGCGACTACTAGTCCTTCAACAGTTGTAACAAGAGCTTGGGATATACCACCTGCCATAAGTTTAGGATCACCTGTTCCAAATAGTGTGATCGCTGAAAATGTGGCAATCATACCAGTCACTGTTCCAAGTAACCCCATCAAAGGGGCAACAGCTGCTAAAAGCTTTAAAAGAGGTAATCCAGAGTTTGTTTTTTGTTTAAAAGTTGTTAAACGCTCTTGAAGTGCCAACTCTACATGATCAACCTTTTGATCTTTAACTTTGTTATATGTATTTTCCAAGTCAACAATAAAAGAGTTTCTTTCTTTGTTTTTAATGGCAAGATGTATAATAAAGAGTTTAACACTCAGATATAGTGCATATAATAGTCCAAAAGCACCTAAAAGTAATATTATATATCCTATTGTAGAGCCTTGTTCTATTCTGTCTTGCAAGCTAGGTGCTTCTGTGTACATACTTAAAAGTTGTCCCCTTGTTGGGTCTATAACAGTTTCATAAGTATCACTATTTGAGTTAAACCCATCCATAGCAATAGATACATGAGAACTAGAGGGTTGTTTACTTAATGTTGCAAACATATCTGCATCTGGAATATACTTAGCAAACCCTTCATCTGTTATGGCATTAAACAACCCTGCTACTTGAACATCTTTTTTAACTGTTTGACCATCCGAGTTTATAAAATGAAGATTTTTTTTGCCTACATAACCTTGTAGAGTCAACTCTTCAAGCATGATATACCAAAAATCAGAGAGTTTTATTATATTTGGCAACTCTTTTGTTTTTGAGAGCTTTTTTAAAAACTCTATTCTTTGAGAGTTTTGTGTCGTCGAACTCAAAGAAAGCTGTGCTGCCATATCACCAGAACTTTGTCTAACAACACCATATAGTTCACCTAAGTTACCAGTTCTTAACATCAGTTTCTCTTCTGCTTGTCCTAGCAATTTTTCATTTTCATCTATTGTGTTATTAAGCTTTGCACTTTGTTCTTTAAGTTCTTTTACCTCCTGCTTTATACTCTTTAAAAGTTTTTCCTGTTCATTCAGTTGTGTTAAAAACTTTTTCTCCCTTTTGTAATTAACAGTCTCTTGAGAGGAGAAGCTATTTTTTGCCTTTTCGAGCATCTGTGTAACATCACTAGATGTAGCGTATGAATATACAAATAAAAAAGTGATAAGAATTAAGTGTTTCATCTATTAGCCCTTTGTAGCTACAACTGGCAGCTTTAACAGTTGAGGAGCAGATTGTTTTCTTGCAATCTTGATACCTGTTTTGATCTGTTTAATATACTTTGAATCCAGTTCTTCAAAAGTATTTTTACTTGTGTTATACATACCTGCCCTTTGTTCATTGTGAGATAGATAATAAAGCCCAGTACGACCTATACGAAGGAAGTGAACACTCTCACCACTCTCAAGCTTACCCTCATAAGTTTCTATAGTTCTTCCATAGTCAAGCTCTATCTCATACGCTTCTACAATATATCTATACTTTTGACTAACAGTCAGATTTGACTTTGCAAGCAGTTCATTTAATTTTTCCCTTTTTTTCTCTCTAAGTTTTTCTAAAAAAGGGATATCCTGCTCAACAAACTCATTAAGCGTTGAGATCATCTTACTCATCAGGGGCATAATTCTTTGTTGAGTAATTTCGATCTCTACGATCTGCTGATCAATATTTTTCATCTCATCTTTTTGTGCTTTTATAACTTGTTCCAACTGCTTGTTATATGTTTTAAGTATCTCTAACTCTCGTAATTGAGCTCTATATTCCATAAACAATTCTTGGTGTTGTTGGCTAAGTCTATCTATCTTTGTTTGAGATATTTTAGTGTTATTGTTGCTTTTTACATTTGTCTCAATAGTATCTGAAACAGAAGCAAAACTGGAGGTTACTACAAAAATGGTAATTATAAATCTAAGCATTTTTTCCCTTTGTTTTTGATCGTGGAATGTTACTTTGTTTCAAAAATTTTGGCAAGAAATTTCGTTACCTTATCGTAATGATAAGTAGATATTATTGGCGAATTTTATTTTAAGGTTTTTTATGAGTATCAAGATTTTAAGTTCAGTTCTATTTTTATCGAGTGCTCTTTTTAGTAACTCTATAACTAAAGTAGAGTTTAAGGAGATAGATCTAGCAAAGAGTGAAAAAGAAAAAAAAATGTTTCGCTTATCTGAGTCATTAAGTCTAACAAGAGATGGTAAAAAAACTATCTATCCAATAAAGTATGAGACAATTATTTACAGTGCTGATAAGATAAAAGGTTCAAAATACCCTTTTGGAACAATATTAAATAACAACGGGGAAGCTCTAAAGCAAAAAGATGGCTCTTTACGCATAAGCACATCTCAAGATTCAAACTCTATTATTTATGATAAAGAAGATGTATATCTCATCACACACTTAGAAAACAGCATAGGTGCTATGGCTAAAACAAAACTAACCGTAAAAGACAACAAACTAAAAGTGTTATCTTCATCATCTATGGATTTTAGCCAAATTGATGGGATCAATAATGTTTGTGCAGGAAGCACAACACCTTGGAATACACACTTAGGTGGAGAGGAATCAAATGCTGAGTCTATCTATGCAGATAAAAAGAGTCCACTGTATTTGGATTGTAGTGATCCTATAAACAGCTCGGAGCGTTTTTGTAAAACAAAACTTCAACTCCAAAAGTATTTAAAAGATAAAGAGTTTAACGTATACAATTATGGATATATAGTTGAAGCGGCAGTTAGTGATTCAAAAGATATATCTGCAAAACACTACTTAACTGGAAAGTATGCTCCAGAGATGGCAACTGTAACAAGAGATAATAAGACCATTTATATAAGTGATGATGGTGAAAACTGTGGTTTTTTTAAACTGTTTTTAGATAAAGAGGTAAACTCGTTTAATAAAAACTGGAGTGGGACTCTTTATGCTGCAAAACTTGTATCTAAAGATAAAGCTAACTCATATGATCTTAAATGGATAAAACTTGGACAATCAAGTGATCAAAAATTAAAAGAGATCATATCATTAAAGCCTGGAGTAACAGACTTCTTTGATATAAGTTTATCTGCTAAAGATGGATATACAAAGATAGATGGTGAAGATACTTACTACATAAAACTAAAAGACTATAAAAGCTCTAAAAAATTCAAAACAAAAGAGGAATTTATGCAGGGTCTTGCATTTTTAGAGACTAGAAAATACGCTACAGTCCTTGGTGCAAATGTAGATATAAGAAAAGAAGAAGGTGTAACTTACGATAAAAAGAACAATAAGCTATTTCTTGCAATCAGCCGTATCCCAAATAATGAATGTGGAGCAGTTTATGAATTAGACCTAGATAAAAACTTTTCGGCATATAATATGAACGCAATAGCTGTTGGAAAAGTTCTTAAAAAAGGCAACAAAGACTACGATAAGTATAAAGATGAATACTACTGTCATCCAGACTATGTTGCCAATCCAGATAATATAGCATACATTGGTAATGATATCTTACTAATCGGTGAAGATACTAGTCTTCATTTTAACAATATGGTTTTTGCTTACAATACAAAAGATAGAACTCTTACTAGAATTGCTACACTTCCAAGTGGTGGTGAAGTGACAGGACTTGAAAATGCATTTGTTAAAAATAAAAAAGTTATTTTTATAAATACTCAACACCCTTTTGATGATGTATGTAGCGCTGCAAATACTAACAGCAACTGTAACAGCGATATACTAAAAAATGCTACTCACGATGATCTAAGAGGTTTTACTGGTTACATAGATGGTTTACCTAAAGATGTTTTTTAAGATAATATTTTTTTTTATACTTCTTAAGAGCAGTATATACGCAGTAGAGAACTACGGGGCATATATAACCCCAATGTGCTATACAAAAACAGAACAAAATGGTCGCATAACAAACCCTTGTTATGCTTGCCACACGAATGGAAAAGCTCCGAACTATTTTAATGAGTTAAATCTTCAAAAAGAGTATCTTTTTCCAAAAAAGATGATGAAAAATCCCTATAAAAATCTTTTTATTGATCGACAGGCTGAGATTAGCTCCATATCAGATTATGAGATTTTAAAATATATATCAAAATCAAACTACGATAATGATCTTAAAGAAAAATACAACTGTTATTTTAACTTTGACAAAGATGGGTTTGATAGGGATGAAAATGGAAAATACACTCTATGGCGTGCATTTGTGTACAAACCGTTTTTAGGTACTTTTTTCCCAACAAATGGTTCAGTTGATGATGTGATCATAAGACTACCAAAAATATTTGCACAAAATGATAATGGGGATATAGATATAGATATATATAAACAAAACCTAGAAATACTGCTTCATAACATAAAAAATGAAGATGGTATTGTAAAAAACTATATAGCAAAAGCATCAGGTATAAAAACAGACCTTGGCTTATATCCGATTGGAGTTGAACTTTTACACTCAGTAAGATACATAGACTTCAACTCATCAAAACTAGTTGGATCAAATAGGTTTAAAGAGCTAAGGTATGGAGTAAAAGAAAGATACATGAACTACTCAGAACTAGAGATACTAGCAGATGAAGAAGCGTTGGAGGAGCCGGACAAGGATGGTCTAGTATCTATGCAAAGTTATCTAAAGTCAAAAAAAGATGGGTTTTACAATGGTCTTGGATGGAGATATTTAGGTTATATAGAGGATAAAAAAGGAGATCTAAGAATCCAAAACGATGAAGAAACTCTTAGTTGCATGGGGTGTCATGCAAAGCTTGGAGCCACTACAGATAGTACATTTTCTTTTAGTCGTCAAGTTAAATGGGGATATCAAGACATATATGGACTTGATGATAAAGATGGTGAATATAGACAGTATCTAGAACAAAACCCTACAGGAAATGAATACGGTACAAACGATGAAGTACTAAAAAAGTTTTACCATACAAATGGTAAGAAAAATAAAAACAGCTTCAAAAAACTTCATGATGATATAACTACACTTTTAGTACCATCATTCAAAAGAGCTATGAAACTAAATAAAGCTTACTATATTTTAGTCAAAGAGCAAAGCTTTATATATGGAAAAGAAGCTGTAATAAAACCCATGAAAAATGTCTTTAAACAGATCGATAGTCTTGATACAAATATAACTGATATTATCATATCAGATTATAAGCAGTAATTATAAAAATAAGATAATGTAATCATTTTGATTACTTTATGATACCAATATGTCTCTAAAAGGTAATTTGCAAGTAATATCTCTTTTATAAAGTTTCAAAAATTTATTTAAGAGGGTTGTTTAATGAAAAGTTACATTAGTGTAGCATTGCTAGCAAGTGGTTTACTTTATTCAGTAGCTAATGCTGAGGAAGTAAAAGACGTAGAGGTACTAAGTGAAGTAAAAGTTGTAGATTCATCTACAAGTAGAGAGAGAATGAACTCTATAAAGCCTGTTTTAGCTTACGACAGCCGTTTTTTTGACAAGTATGAACCTAGAACGGTCGGTGAGATGTTAAAAGTACTTCCTGGTGTTGCATTTCAAGGTGATATTGGAGAGTACGACTTTGTAAAACTTCGCGGACTTGGGAGTGCTTATACACAAGTACTTATTAATGGTAACCGTGTACCTGGTACAGAAGCTGATGGTAGTGCAAGTTTAGACCTAATCCCTGCTGAGATGGTTGAGCGTATTGAGATACTTAGAAGCCCTAGTGCATCTAATGACTCATCTGGTGTAGCTGGAACAATAAATATTATTTTAAAAGAAGCAAGTAGTTCTTCAAAATTTTCTTACCGTTTAGGTACAGCTTACTACAGTAATGGAAAAGCTGGTGGAGATGCTAAAAGTGATCAAATGGATCGTAATACTGTAGGTGATATTTATGGTAATGTAGATGTAACAGATGATAAATTTAAAGGTTTAGCTTACCTTTCATATACAGATGTGATCGGTGAAACTGCATTTACTTTTTCTGCAAACATTGATGATAAGTATACTCCAAAAGACAAAGTTACTATCATCAAAGACAGTAATAAAAACCTAAAAGAGTATGAAAATGAGTATGACAACCGTGATACTCTTACTACATCTATCTATGCAAAAGCGGTAACTCCTATATCAGACAATGGTGAATTGATGATTGCAGCAACATATTTTACTATTGATAGAGAAGAGGAACAAAGAGAGATAAAATATGAACATGATGGAAGTGTTTGGGAGTTTGATGAGATCCAACACCAGATCATGGATATAGAAAAAGATGCTACAAATGTACAAGTTGAATATACACACGACTTAGACAAACATAAAATTAAAGTTTATGCAGCTTATGACAAGTTAGATTACTCACTTCACGACTATGAGGCTAAAAGTGGTACAAACTTAGCAGAAGTTGAGAATATCAATGCATGGATGACTGAGCGTTCAGATGAAAAAACAAATACAGAAGATACTCAATTTAATGCAAAAATAACAGATATTTATCAAGCTTCTGATAATCTAGTAGTTGAATTTGGCTTAGATCTAATGAATAAATCTCGCGAAACAGTTCTTACAGAATTTGAAGTTGAAGATGGAAATACAACTGGTACTGCAGTACTTGATAAAGGTACATATGAAGTTACTCAAAACCGTATCGATGCTTTTGTTCAAACTAACTATGAAATCGATGCAATGCAAAGTATAGGTGCAGGTGTGAGAGTTGAAAATACTGACAATGAGGGTAAATCTAGAGCAGGTGTGGAAGAATCTAAAAACTATACTACGGTAAATCCATCACTACACTACTTAGCAAAAGTAACAGATGATGATCTTATCAGAGTTTCTTTAGCTCAAACAGTTCGTCGTCCATCTTTAGACGAGATCGTATCATATGAGCAACAAGAAGAGCCAAGAGAGTTTGATACACTTATTGGTAACCCTGATTTAGAGCCTGAAAAATCACTTGGATTTGACCTTGGTTATGAGCACGCTTTTAAAGCTGGTGGAATTTTTGGACTTAACGCATATTACAGAAGCATAAGTGATCTTATAGAAGCTTATCCAACTGGTGGTACTACGAACCATGGTGATGAGCCAGGTAAAGAGTATATTGTTAAAAATACTGGCGATGCTGATGTATATGGGTTAGAACTTGATATTAGTGCACCTTTAGCTGTTATTGGTCTTCCTGATGTAACTTTTATAGGTAACTACTCTTACCTTGACTCTGAAGTTACAGATTTTTTTACAGGTGAAAAAAGAAGATTTAACGATCAACCAGATTTTGTTTATAATGTAGGCTTAACTCACAATGTTAAAAGCATAGGTCTAACATATGGATTTAACTACCAAAAAAGAGGTGAATCAATTGCAGAATCAGTTGATGAGACTGAAGTAACTACATATGGTGCAGACTTAGGTCTTTTTGCTCAGTATAAACTAGCTAAAGAAACTATACTTAGATTTACAGTAGATAACGCATTAGATGAATCTGTTGATGAAAGCATGACAATATATGACAGTGCCCAAGATAAACTTGATGGTATCGTTGATGAGTATGAAACTCAATCAGAAAAAGCTGGTGCTAGATATATGTTAACACTTAGTGGGAGCTTTTAATGAACAAGTTAGTATTACCAGTTGCACTTATTACAGCCACTATATTTAGTGGTTGTACAAACAATAATTTTTTAGATGTTAAAGCAAAAGCTCAAACAGAGTCTGTTTCTAGAGAAGGTGATGTAGCTGATGATCCTGCAATCTGGATAGATCATAAAAATACAAGTAAATCACTACTTTTAGGTACAAACAAAAAAGGTGGCGGTTTAGAAGTTTACGATCTTAATGGTAAAGCGCTTCAAATATTTAAAGACGGTAACTTTAACAATGTAGACGTTCGTTATAACTTTAATTATGATGGTAAAGTTATAGATATTGCTGTAGCTTCAAACAGAACTGATGACACAATGGCTGTATATGGTATTGACAAAGAGAAAAACATCTTATTCCCTCTTTCTCTAAACTCTCTACCAACTCTAAATCAAAGTTATGGTTTATGTATGTACAAAAATGGCGATGATTTTTATGTGATCACAAACAATAAATCTGGAAATGTCGTTATGCAGAAAATAGAGTCTAATGGCAAGAAAATAACTGCAATACCGGCAGGTAAGGCAAAAGTTCCTACCCAACCTGAGGGTTGTGTTGTAGACGATACTACAAAAACTCTCTACCTTGGTGAAGAAGACTTTGGTATATGGAAGTTTGATCTATCTAATGGACTTAAGGATAATGGAATTGTTTTTGAAACTATCAAGAACAATGATAACTTAGAAGCAGACATTGAAGGTCTTGCTTTATACAACAACTATCTGATCGCATCTTCACAAGGTAACAACTCATATGCTGTTTATGATAAACTAACTGCTAAATACCTTGGTAGCTTTGTAATTGGTGATGGAGAATTTGATGGTACTAGTGAAACAGATGGAATTGAAGCTACATCTGTAGAAGTTGGTAATTATAAAAAAGGTGTTTTTATTGCTCAAGATGATATAAGTGGAAAGACTCAAAACTTCAAAATTGTTGACTTTGAAGATATATTAAAAGGTCTAAAACTTAGATACTAATTATTCATGCTCTACTTATCTTTTTTTAAAGATAAGTAGTGTTTTATCAAGCTCAGCATAAAGTGAAAATGGTTGGCTCTCAATAAGTTTTAGAGAGTCTAACTTTTTAAAAAACTCTGTCTTATGAAAGTGTTGAACA
>Ga0193954_1001524_pt1 | contig 11731 bp, 3 predicted proteins | sample BB_5_MG_FD_140340 | JGI IMG/M metagenome (GOLD analysis project Ga0193954, IMG submission 140340) | Microbial mat bacterial communities from the Broadkill River, Lewes, Delaware, United States - BB_5_MG | ecosystem: Environmental > Aquatic > Freshwater > River > Microbial mats | place: USA...
CCAGATAATAGACCTATTGCCATTCAAGACAGTTTCCAAATTGAGAGCAATACAACACTTAATAATCGAGTAGATAGCAACGATAAGTTAAGCTCAGATGCTCCAAATACTTTTACGAAGATCACTGATCCAAGCAGTGGAATAGTTACGTTTAACAGTGATGGAAGCTTTGAATATATACCCAATGATGGATTTAGTGGAGTTGATAGCTTTAACTACCGCATTACCGATAACAATGGAGATCACTCAGAAACAAAAGTGAGCATTATCGTAGATGATCCCAACAGCGATGATCAACCCCTAGCCCTAGATGATGCTATGAGTATGGATGCCAATACAACACTGCAAGGCTTTTTACAAGACAACGATACCCCAAGCAGTGATGGAGGCAATATTTGGTCTAAAGTAAGTGATCCAAGTCATGGTAGCGTTACAATCAATCCTGATGGAAGTTTTGAGTATATCCCCAATGGTGATTTTAATGGAAGTGATATCTTTAGATACAAAATCATCGACAGAGATGGGGATATTTCACAAGCAACGGTTACAATTGAGGTGAGAGCTATCCTGCAAGGCTACAGTATTGGTAACTACATTTGGTTGGACAGCAATAAAAATGGTATCCAAGACGATGATGAGGTACCTTATGGTGATGCAGACATTACTATCTCTTTGCACAAACGTGACAGTGGTGTTGAGATTGCTCGTACACAAGTGGATGCCAATGGTCAATATCAATTTGACAATGTCCCTAATGGAAAATATTTTGTGCAGTTTCATGTGGATGAACATCATCTTATCTCAGAGAATAGTGATGCCTTTTGGGGTGAGTATCCACACTATGCTCACTTGGATTTAGATCAATATATGGCACTTGAAGCCAAGATATTAACAGCACTAAAGTACCAAAGTGAAATCAACGAGGGCTTTTTAGAAGAGCTACTTTTAGATCAAGATTTAGAGAGTCTTGATCTAAGTAACATTGAGTTTATGCCCTATGAGTTGTCTTTTGTGGATGAAGATATTATGATCTATAGAGCCAAGAGAGTCACACGAGCCAACGGTGCAAATAATAGTGCCAAAGATAGTAACCCCAACAGCAAAGGTTTGGCTTTTGCAAGTGTCAAAGATGATCATAATATGAGCATCGATATGGGGGTCAACCCTGTATCCTCCCGTCCCGTAGCCCAAGACGATACGCAAAGTACACCCAAAGATACCGCAGTATCGATTTTGGTACTTGGCAATGATTATGACCCAATGGGAGGAGATGTTGAAATATCCGCACTAAGAATGCCAAGCAATGGAAGTGTGTCGTGGAGTCGAGATGGAAGTGTCATCTATACCCCTCATGCAGGATTTGTTGGTGTTGATCGCTTTGAGTATACAATTATTGATCAAAATGGTGTGAGTGACAGTGCTATGGTTACTATTAGCATCATCGATACACTTATTGATACCAATTCAAGTAGTGAAAACAAAGGGGATGTTTTAATCGATAACAGCGTTACCGCTCTATCAGATAGTGCCAATACCGCACACAATACAGCTGTGAGCATTCCTGTACTTAATAATGACTACGATAGTCAAAACGATGACTTTAGTATCAGTGATTTTAATGCAAGTACAGCCAATGGAGGCATTATTGTACAAATAGGCAATCAACTCCTCTACACACCCAAGGCTAATTACAGTGGTACTGACATCTTTAGCTATGAAATCACTGATTCCAAGGGAGCCAAAAGCAGTGCTAGTGTGAAAGTGACGGTACTAGCCCAAGGAGCTGATGGTGTCCCCAATGCTCTAGGTGATGGGGTAAGTACCTACAAAGACCAAGCTGTAGATATCAAGGTAATGCAAAACGATACGCATACCTCAGGTGATAGTATTAGTGTAGAATCAACGACCAACCCTGCCAATGGAACCCTTGTAGTGAATAGTGATGGAAGCATTACATATACACCAAAGAGTGGATTTGTGGGAGAAGATCGTTTTATGTATACCATTATTGATAGCAATGGGGATAGAGCAACGGCAACGGTGAGGGTGATTATCGCTGATATGATACCGCCACAAGCCAATGATGATCATCTTAAACTTCAACCCAATATGAGCGTAGGGGTGATTGATGTGGTGGATAATGATCATGGTGGTACTTTTGCACTTGATCGTAATAGCATTGAACTTACTTTGGAGGGCTTACCCAAAGGAAGCACACTTAATGATGAAGCAACAGTGCTTAGTGTTCCTAATGAGGGTGTGTGGACTTTGGATAAAACAAGTGCTAAGATAAGCTTTACGCCCAATGATGACTCTTATCAAGACCCAACACCCCTAGAGTATCAAATCCGTGATACTTACGGCAATATTGTTACTGCAAGTGTCTCTTTTGACTATCCTCCTGTAGCCATTGCAGATGTGGCAGAGGGAAGACGTGATGAGGTGGTAAGCATTGATGTTCTTGCCAATGATATTACGACGGAGCGATTTGACATTACTACCTTACGCTTGATTGATGAAGAGGGCAATGCCGTTGAGTTTATTGACAATCCCAATGAGGGGACATGGATTGTAGAGAATGGACGTATTGTCTTTACTCCCATTACAGGTTTTAAAGGTCAAACAACCCCTGTAGGCTATACGGTAAAAGAGGAAGATGGCGACCCTGTGACATCAACCACACTCATCTACCTATCCTACCCAGAGGTCAAAGATGATAACAAAACCGACCCCAATGCCATTGCAGGGCAAGATAGTATTCGTGTTGATATTTTTGATAATGACCCCATTGTTGATCCAAATTTAGCTACTTTGCAAATCAAAGGAACCTCCAATGCAGGAGAATCTCTCTTTGTTGAGGGTGAGGGGAGATGGAGTATTGTGGGCGATACAATTATCTTTACTCCTCTTCCTACATTCTTGGGTGATCCAACTTCTGTTGAGTACAAAGTGGCCAATTTTGATGGAGAGTATACCAACTATGCCAAGGTGAGTGTATTTTATCCTCTGCAAACACGCGATGATAATGCCAGTACCCCTGCAGGTAGAAGTATCTCAATCGATATTTTTGAGAATGATAATGGTAATATTGATACAAGTAAAACCCAACTTGGGATTCCACAAGATTTCCCAATCCCCAATACAACAATATCTACCGATAAGAAAAAAATTAGTGTGCCAGATGAAGGAGTATGGGAACTTGATGAAAATGGACTTGTAACCTTTACCCCTGCTAAAGAATGTAAAGAAGCTCCAACTCCAATTACCTATACTGCATTTACACCCGATGGCAACCAAAGTTCTACCTCAAGCATTAGTATAGAAATTAGTGATGAGTGTGCCTATTGTGGGCAAGTTGACAGTGCCAGTTCATTTACTGTTTTTAGCATACTGTTTGCCTTTTTTGCAACTTTTGGAGTACTCTATTTTATGAGAGAAGAAGAGCATTTATAGAGTATTTAAGCTTTATTGTATTACTATAGATTTATAATATAATAAATTTATATTTCTCTTAAGATAACTAAGGAAAAGGTATGCTACAGATGGCAAAAGTATTGGTAGTTGATGATGTCGTAGCCAACATTACGCTCTTAAAAGATAGTTTAAAATCAAAATACGAAGTTATTACAGCCAAAAGTGGGCAAAAAGCACTGGAGCTTGTAGGCAAAAAATGGTTGCCTGATTTGATACTTTTAGATATTATGATGCCTGATATGAATGGCTTTGAGGTATGTCAAAGACTTAAAAGTAATGAACGCACCAAAGATATTCCTGTAATATTTCTAACTGTATTGGATAAAACCGATGATATTTTGGAGGGCTTTAATGTTGGTGGGGTTGATTACATCACCAAACCTTTTGTTCACTCTGTCTTACATGCACGGATAGAGAGTCACCTCGCCCTCTCTAGGCAAAAAAAGATATTAGGAAGTTACAATAGAAACCTTGAAAAAGTTATCAACAAAAAAACACAAGAGATTGAACAACAATACATTACAGACTACCTAACCAAACTTCCAAATAAGATCTTTTTAGATCAATTGATGGCAAGTGATAACGATCAGACAATTATCTTGCTAAACCTTGATAACTTTCGATTGATCAATCAAAACTTAGGCTACCATATTGGGGATAAAATCTTGATTGAAATTGCCAAAAAACTCAAAAAATATCGCTCAAATATCTTTGAGTTATGCCGATTGCAAGGAGATGAGTTTGTCTTTTTAGCCAATGGTAGACATCTTGACTTTGCACAGGATATTGTCTCTGCGATCAAAGAATATTTTATTAATAATGCCATTAGGGTTGAAGAGATAGAACTTGATGTTACCTTTACCATAGCCATTGATTATGGCACAGGAGAAGATCTTCTAAAATCGGTATCCACCACCATACAAGTACTCAAGGAGTCGGGGAAAAATCGTGTAGGAATCCAAGAACATAACCGTGAATTTAAAGCACAACAACAAAACAACCTCTATTGGATCAAAAAAGTCAAAGAGTGTCTAAGAGAAGATCAAGTGGATGTTTTTTTTCAACCTATTAAAGCCGTTAATGCTAATGGAGTAAGCCGATATGAGGCATTAGCACGTATTATTTTAAAAGATAATGTTATTATTTTACCTGAACGTTTTATCAAACCATCAATTCTCGCTGGGGTCAGTAGCCAAATCACCAAACGGGTCATTGATAAAGGTTTTTACGTACTCCAAAACACTAAGAATCATCTCTCCCTCAACATTACACAAGATGACCTAGAAGAGCATTACCTACTGGGATATTTGGAGCTAAAACGTAAAGAGTATGGGATCACAAGCAGCCAAGTCACACTCGAAATATTAGAGTCTATCAGTGTCAATACTGCCTCACAATCAATTAAACAACTCAATGAACTCAAAACCTACGGATATCAAATTGCTATTGATGACTTTGGTACGGAGATGTCCAACTTTAGTCGACTGCTCTCTATCAACCCCGATTTTATTAAAATTGATGGAAGTTTTATCAAAAACATTGATAAAGACCTCAACTCACAAGAGATTGTCAAAACCATTATCTCTTTTGCTCATAAAGTTGGTTCGCAAGTGATTGCAGAGTTTGTTCACAATGAAGCTGTTTATCAAAAAGTATGTGAGCTTAACATTGATTTTGTACAGGGCTACTATATTGGTAAACCTCTGCCTACATTTATTACATCTACAGGTTAAAATAATACAAATGCGATACATTGCATTCATCTTACTTTTTTTCTCCTACCTCTTTGCAAGCAACGCCACACAACTCTTGACCCAAGAGGAGAAACAGTGGCTAAAACAAAACCCTCTTATTAAAATAGCTGTAATGGACTATTGGGCAGATGATCCCTCAGGAGAATCACCGCATACCTCACTTTTAAAGCTTTTAAATCAATATGGTCACCTCAATCTTGTCCCTGCTAAGTATGATAAATGGAGTGAGGGCTTTAGTGATGCAAGCCAAGGAGAGAAACTTCACGGTATTATGGGCATTGTCAAAAATGATCAACGCGATAAAGCATACTTTGATTTTACCCAACCCTATGAGTACATTCCTACTTATATCGTGGTGAGAGCCAATGAAGAGCATATTCACACATTAGCCGATCTTCAAGCAAAAAAGCTTTATGTCAAAGAAAACTCCATTACCCATACCATGCTCAAAGAGTATGCCCCAACAAGCCAACTCCTCTCCCTTCCTTCCATTGAAGCGATGTACCAAGCTTTAGCCAAAAGTGATGAAGCCAACGCTATTGTTGCACAGTATATTGACAAAGAAAAACTTAAAAAATATCAGCTCAAAGTTGTCAAAGCACTCTACAACCAATATGGTGAAGTTTCAATAGGCATACACCACAACTACCCTTTGCTCTACTCCATTATCAATAAAGCATTCTCCAAAATACCAATAAAAGAACTCTCCGCTTTGCATGATAGGCAAACCATGTTATCCTTTACCCCCAAAGAACAAGCATGGATACGTGCTAACCCAAGAGTAAAAGTTGCTCTGATGAGTTTTTATCCAACGAATGATCAAAATAGTAATATTCATACAGAACTTTTAAGTTTGCTAAGCCACTATAGTGATTTGGAATTTATGCCTGCCTATTTTGACGCATGGAGCGATGGTTTTGAGTCAGCACGAAGGGGAGACAACATACATGGTATTTTAAATCTTAACTGGAGTCAAGAGAGAGAGCAAAGGGACTTTCACTACACCAAACCTTATAAACTCAACCCTTGTTATTTGGTTGTTCGCCAAGCTTCACAAAACATCACCTCTTTGGAAGATTTGAAAGATAAAAAAGTTTATCTAAAAGAGCGTTCCATTACCCATAAAGTAGTCAAAAGTATCTCACCTAGTATTGAGGTGATTGATATTGCACGTGAAGATACTATGGTGCAAAAGCTCTCTCACTCCAAAGAAGCAGATGCCCTTCTTACCTACAGTATCAATCAAGCCACCTTAGATCAATACAAACTCAAAGTGGTTCAAAAAGTTTTTAATAAGTACAGTGAAGCCTCACTTGGCGTAAGCCACAGACACAAACCCCTACAATCCATCATCAACAAAATCTATGCCAAAATCCCAAAAAGTCAACTGCTAGCCATTCAAAATAAGCGTTATCAAAAAAGCAAGAATCAATACTCAATTACCTTAAGTGAGCAAGAAAAAGCATGGCTTAGAGCCAACCCCATGATTAAAATTGCTTTTATGAATTACTGGTCAAGCGATGATCAAGGCAATAACATCCACTCTGATTTATTAAAAATGCTCAATCAATACAGTGGACTAAATTTTGTATCAACACGTTATGATGTATGGGAGGATGGTTTTGAAGATACCAAAAAGGGGAATACCATTCATGGCATTATGAATCTAAGCTGGAGTCAAGAGCGAGAAGCCAAAGCATTTTATTATACTAAAGCCTACAACTTTATTCCCAATTACCTTGTAGTGCGTCAAAATGAAACAAAGATCAAAAGCTTAAAAGACCTAAAAGAGAAAACCATCTATTTAAAAGCCAAAGAGATTAGTCTTGAGACGATTAAAAATCTTCCCTTTGATGTGAATGTGATCAATCTCCCTGATGATAGTACGATGATGAAAGCACTCTCAAGATACAAAAAAGCAGATGCTTTTCTCTCACATAGCATTGACCCTCAAAAACTAACACTCTACAAGCTCAAAGTAGCCAAAAAAATTTATGATCGTTACGGTGAGGTTGCTATTGGTGTAAGCCATAAACATCAACCCTTACAATCTATTATCAACAAAATTTATGCCAAAATCCCCAAAGAAAAACTCACTCAGCTGCGTACAAAGCTTTACAAAACAGACCAAGAGGTACACTCCATCAAGCTAAGCCAAGCTCAAAAACTCTGGATAGAAGAGCATGGAGCGAGCATAAAAATGTGTATTAACCCCAATGCAATGCCATTTGAAAAGATTGATAAACAAGGTAAGTATATTGGGATAGGAGCAGAGTACATACAACTGTTTGAAAAACGTTTGGGTTACCCTATAAAGCTTGTTAAAACTGCAAGTTGGGGTGAGTCACTGGCAAAGATCAAAACAAAAAAATGTGATATTCTTCCTATCGCGATGCAAACCCCAAAACGCAATCAATACTTAAGGTTCACCACCCCTTATTTAAGCTTCCCTTTTGTTATTGCAACCAATAAAACACAACTCTACATCGATAATATTGAAGAGATTTTGGATAAGCCTTTAGGAATCGTGCAAGATTATGCCTATATGGAACTCTTACAACAAAAGTATCCTACGATCAACCTTATTGAGGTCAAAAGTGTCAAAGAAGGATTGCAAAAAGTAGCCAAAGGAGAGCTTTTTGCTCTACTTGACGCGGTAGCTCCCATCGCCTATGAGATTCAACACTCCAATCTCAGTGATCTTAAAATATCAGGAAGAACAGGAGAACAGTGGGAGTGGTCCGTTGCGGTGCGTAAAGATGCCCCACTGCTTTTAGCAGTTTTTGAAAAACTTTTGGCAGGCATCAACCCCCAAGAAGCCAAAGAGATCACCTCCAAATGGCTAGCGGTGAAGTTTGAACATGGCTTTGATTACCACTTATTTTGGAAAATATTGGCTGTGTTAGCATTGATTATAGCCATTTTTGTCTCTAAGAACCGCAAACTCTCAGCCGAAATTGCCCATCGAAAGAAAATTCAAGCCCAACTCAAAATTCAAAAAGATCGAGCGCAAGCCGCTACACAAGCCAAATCGATGTTTTTAGCACGAATGAGCCACGAGATACGTACACCGATGAATGCTGTCCTTGGGATGCTCTACCTTACCAATAAAACTTCGCTTAGCCCAATTCAAGCAAATTATATTGAAAAAGCTGACAATGCTGCCAATTCACTACTGCATGTTATCAACGATATTTTAGATTTTAGTAAGATTGAGGCAGGTAAGCTTGATATTGAACTTATAGAGTTTGATTTTCATGAGATGATGAGTAAAGTTGGTAGTATCATGAGCTTCAAAGCCCAAGAGAAAGGTTTGGAGCTTCTTATCAAATACGATCCCAATATTCCTCAGTACCTTATTTCCGATGCGATACGGATTGAACAGATCTTGATAAACTTGATTGGAAATGCCCTAAAGTTTACTCCCACAGGAGAGGTCATCGTCTCTCCACGAATCCTCTCTCAAGAAGAGGATCAATGTATGATTGAATTTTGTATCAAAGACAGTGGGATAGGCATTGCCCCACACGATCAAAAGCAACTCTTTAGAGAGTTTTCACAGGTAGATGAATCAATGACAAGACGTTTTGGAGGCAGTGGTTTGGGGCTAGTGATTTCTCAAAAATTGAGTAGACTTTTAGGTGGGGATATTTGGCTAGAGTCAAGCTACAAAGATCAAGGGTCATGCTTTTGTTTTTCTGTTTCTCTTAAAAAAGCAACAACACTCCCAACACACAAAGCTATACTCCCCGATCATTTAAAAGAGTTAAAAATATTGATTGTTGATGATAATCTACTTGCTTGTCAGATACTTAAAGAGATGTTAAACTCTTTTGGCATGGAGACCAAAATACTCCACAGTGGGGAAGAAGCATTTATCAATATTGTCCAACAACAACATCACTACGACATCGTTTTTATGGATTATAAGATGCCAGGAATTAATGGGCTGGAGTGCTACCGTCGTATTCATGCCCAACTTGGGGATCAAACTCCCAAAACCATTCTTATAACCGCCTACGCCAAAGGTGATGTTATCGATAACTTACACGAGATGGGAATTGAGTCGATACTTAGCAAACCAATACACCCCTCACTACTCTTTAACAGCATACTCCACACCATTGACAAAGAAAAGCTGATAAATAAAAATCAATATGAGCATCGCAAAGAACTCTCCTTAATAAGCATACACGGTGCAAAAGTATTACTGGTTGAAGACAATGCGATCAATCAAGAGTTTGCCACTATGCTACTTGAAGGACAAGGGATAGTCATTGAGATTGCCAATGATGGCTTAGAGGCTTTGGAGAAGATCAAGACCAAGCACTACGATATGGTATTGATGGATATAGAGATGCCCAATATGGATGGACTAGAAGCCACCCAACGTATTCGAGCAAAACAAGAGGAGTATTATCAAAAAGTCCCTATTGTAGCACTCAGTGCTCATGCGATGAAGGGTCACTATGAAAAATCTCTCAAGGCAGGGATGAACGATCATATTACCAAACCCATTAATCCCAATAGACTTTTTGAGACAATGCTTCAATATATCCAAACAAAAAATACTCATGTAAACTTGAATAAAACACCTACAAAACTCTTTGTAGATACTCAAAATGAGTGGATTGACTTTAAAAGTGGTATTGAACGAGTAGGAGGCAATGAAGTAGGCTATATGAAGGTACTTAAACGTGTTGCCAATAAATACAGAGACTGTGTAGAGGTAATAGAGGAGTTAGTTGCTGATACTAAACTAGAACTTGCCGAAGCAAAAATGCATGAACTCAAAGGAGTAAGTGGTAATATTGGAGCCATTAAACTTTTTACATTAGTGCAAACAATCGATAATGGACTCAAATCCTTCATCCCCCCAAACCAAGAGCAACTCAGAGAGCTTAAAATAGTTTTGGATGCTACCTGTAAGTGTATTGACGAATTACATTTTCATGAGCCTACAGAGCCTTATAAAATATTTGATCAAGAGAGTGTGCTGAAAATTTTGGATACTATAAGTGCGAATCTAGAAGTCAATATCATCCAATCAGAAGAGGCATTAGAAAAACTCAAACCCTACCTACAAGAGAGTATTTATGAACGAGAAATTCATACAATTGTTGAGCAGATAGAGAACTTTGATACCGACTTAGCTATGAAAAGTATCGCAAAATTACAACATATGATCCAAAAGCCACCTAGTGAATAAGGCTAAAATTTTAATTATCGATGATCTATTACTACCCCAAGAAAGCCAAACAGAAAATTGCAACACAGATTAAGCCAAGAACATATAAGAAGAGCAAATATCCTCAAGAATAAAAACTTTTTATAAGATATCTAAGTAACATTTGGATAAAATACTAATCTTCTTTAGAGAGGTGTCCGAGTGGTCGAAGGAGCACGCCTGGAACGCGTGTGTGGGGCAACTCACCGAGGGTTCGAATCCCTTCCTCTCTGCCATCAACTTTTACTATATCAATCAAACCCCTAAATTACGAGCTTTGCAACACATTTAAAGATTTTTACTTTACTCATTTAGTCACCTATTAGTCACCATTTCCCCTATTTTAATTTATCATACGCCCCATTAATCTTTTGAAAAATAACAGTATGCTTCTCTTTCTCAAACATCGTTAAATCAGGATGATAAATTTTAGATAGATTCCTATAGGCTTTTTTGATCTCTTGTTTGGTTGCATCTTCACTTATCCCCAACACTACATAAGGATTGCTTGAATCCCATCTTGATTCCTCTTTGGGTTTTTCTTGTTTTGTTTGTTGCTGTTTTTTCTCTTTTTGTTTGCTCTTATCCTCAAACCTCTTTTGATTTTGGTTTGCCTGTTGCCTCTCATACTCATCATATTTTTGTTGCTCTTGTTCATAGTGATATTGCTGTTGTCTTTTAAACTCTTCTGCTTCTTCTTGCTGTTGCTGTTTTTTGTACTCTCTTTGCTCCTTTTTGCTTTGAAAGAAAGAGAAGATTTTTTGCATGAGATTGTAGAGCCATATAAAAGGGCTTAGTATCCAAAGAATAAAAGCTTTGATTTGATCGTAAAGGTAGAGGGTTCTTTCTCTAATAATAAGATAGGTGATTTCAACTATCTCAACATGAGGTAAAAAGAGTCCTATACTTCCATAAAAATCTATTGAAAAGATTATTTGATCTCTTCCCATCACATCATAAAAGACAGCAACACCAATAATAAAAAGAGTGGCTCTAAGTAAATAAGCTCTAAACCACTTTGAGGGGAAATAGAAAAAAGCAAACCATAGTAGCCCTACTATTAAAGCCTCAATAGGTAAGGGGTTTAGTTCACTTGTAATAACAGTGATAAAGTTTGATACTCTACTGGGTAGATTGGTGATAAACTCTATGAGACTTGATAGCACTTTTAAAGCTCCACATCAATATCAATAAATTCAAGCTCATTATTATCTATAACTGCCTCTTTTTGCACTGGGGCATACTTGGTATAGGAGTTAAGTAATAAAGACTTGTA
>Ga0193954_1001527_pt1 | contig 11709 bp, 9 predicted proteins | sample BB_5_MG_FD_140340 | JGI IMG/M metagenome (GOLD analysis project Ga0193954, IMG submission 140340) | Microbial mat bacterial communities from the Broadkill River, Lewes, Delaware, United States - BB_5_MG | ecosystem: Environmental > Aquatic > Freshwater > River > Microbial mats | place: USA...
ACCAGGCGGAGCGCGACGTCGGGCGCGCCCCCGTCGACGACGTGGGTCATGACGTCGAGGGCGAGCCCTGGATCGGCGTCGATCAGGGCGCCTGCGTTGATGCTCAAGTGACGCAAGAAGTCCTTCGGTACATCGTCCCGGTGCTCAAGGTGGCCGGTTTGGGCCTTCGGCTCAGAGTGCTTCTTGGCGCTCATTGCGCGAGCAGCCTAGCAGGCAGGGATGGCGGTGGCGCCCCCTGCGAAGAAGGCGCCAGCGGTTTTCGCGCCGACCTGTACCAAAAGGACAGGCGTGCGGCCCCGCAGGGGAGAGCGTGACAGGCAACCGCAGTTGCCGAGTGAGGAACCCGCGGAGCCGATCCGGCGGCTTGTCGCGGCGCTGGATCGAAGACTCGATGCCGAGCCGGTGCGCGCAGGGCAAGCGGTGAGGCTTCAGTCCCCGAGAGTGTCTAGGGAGGCCTCGGTGCACCCTCCTATCCACGACCTCGCCGCCGGATGAGGGGCATGAGTAACAGTAGGCCGACGAGCGGCAAGCGGTCAGGGCCTGGGTGGGCGCACCGGCAGCCGGGCTGGGGCGGTCGGACCGGGACCTCGACAGAGCCCGCGTCTGGAGTGGGGCCCAAAGATGGCGGGTCCGATACGCCTGCGTCGGGTCGCACGCTGGGCTCAGCCATGCGCGGCGAGGGGTCGTCCTGGCAGGTATCGGAGCGGCTTCCTTCGTCACAGGCGGCGAGCATCGTGCCCACGATCCAATCGAGGTAGGCGTCTACGCGCGCTTCGGTGCTCGCGGAGTCACAGGTTTGAAACCCATAACTATTGACGCTCACGATGCGCCGGGGGGGCTCGAGTCCGTCGGCCACATCCATGAAGGTGGGGCCACCCGAGTCACCGCTGCAGCGGCTCGGGGTTGGCGCGGTGCCGCCGGTTCGGATGACTTCGTCACCGACGAAGGAGATCACCGTCTTTGCGCTTCGCAGGGGACCGGAGTGGTTATTTTGGTCTTGTCCATATCCGACGATGTGCACGTCGGCGCCGGGCCTGAGGTGGGGCGCTATGCGCGCATCGGCGACGGCGGGAATTTGCACGCCGAGTACAGGCGCATCGAGGAAGAGCAGCGCCAGGTCGTGTGCAATGTGGCCTTCGGACGCGGACACATAGTCCGGGTGCAGGACCCAGCTTTGTACCCGTGACCACCGATCGTTGCGAAAGCTAAGTATCGGGAACGCGGTCAGCTCCCGCGCGAAGTAGATCTCATGGGTAGGCTGCGCGTCCTCAAGGCAGTGGGCGGCGGTGAGTACGGTATCGGGGCTGATCAGGCTCGCAGTGCATAGTGGCCCCGCAGATCGACCATCCTCGAAGGTCGGTAAGAAGCCGATCGATGGGAAGTCACCGACGCGCACCTGCTCCCCAAAGAGAATCGGTGAGGTGCCGTTCGCGGCGTCGAGGGTGCCGGCTGGGTTGCAGGACGCCAGCAGGACACAGAGGCAAAGGGGCACTCGCAGATTCATCGGAACACCCCCGAGCCTACCCGAAGCTTGAGATAGTAGGTGCCTAAGACTGAGCCGCGCCGGTCGACCTCGAGCGTATAGCGACCGGGGGGCAGGGCAGCGAGCGCGGGCATTTCAGTGGGGGTGAGGTGTTGGCAGCTGAGCAGGCCGCCGACCACGTCCTCGGCCACCAGTGCGCCCAAGGCGTCGGTGAGTCGCAACGTGAACCGCTGTGAGCACGCGCCGTCCTCCTCGGCGTAGACGTCGAGCCACATTGGCGCGCCGCTGGCATTGTCGATGACGAAGAAGTCCGCGGGGTCATCCGCGCGCTGGTGTCCCGCTAAGGTCACGGACTGCTCGGCCGTGCTGGCGGTGCGGGTCAGGAGCAAGTTAGCCTGCGCTGCCAGATTATTGGGCTCGGACTCGACGCTCAACCCCGCCTCGACCTGGCACAGGTCGTCGCAGCCATCTCCGAGCGCGAGCCCTCCGTCGTCGCAGGCCTCATTGCGAGATGCGGTGAAGACCCCGTCCCCGCAGGTCGGCGCGATGAAGTCGAGGTCGATCTGCAGGTCTCGGACCGCGGAGCGGAAGTCGTTTCGCACCACGAAGCAGTGATCACCCGGCCCACGCGCCCGGGCTCTGCCGGAGCGACACTGCCCGTTGTTATTGAGCAGCTGGGCGCCGACGATATCGAAGGTCTCGTCCAGCAGGAGCATATGAAAGGCCTCCTCACAGAAGCCGTCGAGGCCGGGGCTGGGCGTGAAGGTGACCTGGGTATCGACCTCGGTCACCGTGACTGGGTAGGAGACGGTCTGCCCTCGGCGCTCGAGGTCGGGCACGCTCAGGGTCGTGGGCTCGGCGATCGCAGGCGTGGACATGGGCTCAAGCCCACAGCTACTGGAGCATCCATCCCCCGACAGGAGGTTCCCGTCATCACAGGGCTCGCCGTCGCCGTACTCGGGAATCAGATCGCCGCATCCGGGGTCCGGCGGCAGCAGGCGCGCCACGATGGTGAAGGCCCCGAGCCGCTCTCCGCTCGGCTCCACGATGAGCCGGTGCACTGCGGGCTCGCCCTCGTATTCAATGAAAGTGTCGGCGGCCGCGCACTGGCCGAGCCCGCCGTCGTCGGACAGCAGCTCGCCGTCGAGACGCAGCCGTACATCCTCATCGGGGCCTTCGCAGCGCCCCTCGCTGGGCACGAAGGTATCTACGAGCAGGCCGGTCGGCGCATCGACCTCGAGCTCGATCAGCGTAGCCATGCCCGCCTTGAGCGGTCCCCCGGTCAGTACGTAGGGCTCGATCCGGGGCGTCCACCGGGCCGCCGCTTCGAGGGCACACGCCGCGTCACAGCCATCACCATCGACGAGGTTGCCGTCGTCGCAGATCTCATCGGCCTCGAGTTGACCGTCTCCGCATACCGCCGCGACGACCGGCTCTACCTTCAAAAAGTAGCGGGGCACGGTCGGGCCCTCGAGGTCGACGAGATCAACCACGATAAAGTACCGACCCGCTGGCAATTCACCTTGCTCATGGCCGCTGATACGTCCGCACCATCGTCCCAGCTGATCTGTCGCCGCCACCTGCAGCGGGGTCCCGTCCTCACTGCGCAGCGCGACGCCGCCGAGTACGAACTCACAGCCGCTCAGGTAGGGCCCGGTGGCGCTGATCTGAAGGCGGGCCGGTGTGCTGAGCTGCACAGCATAGACGTCGACGTCGCGAGCGCCCGGAGTATCGACACGGCCCACGACCCGCTGGCCGAGCTCGATCATCTGTGCGTCGCGATCGCGGTCATTCGGCTCCACCTCAGTGATGACATCGGCGGTGCAGTCATCGCGACACAGAGCCGGGTGGGACGCCGGCTCGCAGTGCTCGCCCGCCCGGGACTCCACGACCTGATTGCCGCAGCTCGGGGCCACAGCGGCCGCCTGCAGCAGATAGTCTGCGGTCTCGAGGCCGCGCACCTCGATGAAGTAGGTGCCGCTGGCGAGGTCGCGGTTGCCGAGCGAGTCCTCGGGGCCCAGCTCGGGGCAGCCGTCGGGGCCCACCGCCTGGGCCAGCACCTCACCCGCCACATTGAGCAAGCGCAAGGCACCTGGCACAATGCAGCCCCCTTCTTGGTCGCGCAGGACGGCTTGCACGTGTCCACCGTCGACGACCTGTAAAGAAAACACATCGATCTCGCCCAGGCCGATGGACCCGAGCACGCCATCATCGATAGCCTGGGCCTCGGCGGCCGTATCATTGGGCTCCTGCTCTTGTGCGAACACCATGACCGCGAAGGTGGAGGTCTCGGTGAGCGCCCCCGAGCTGGCCACAAACTCGATCTCGACGGACCCGGGCGGCCCCTGGGCCACGCCCTGGTAGCTACCGAGCTTGGCCGCGCTGAAGTCCGAAGCCTGAACCTCGCCCACCTTCAGTTGCCATTGGCTCGCGCCCAGGGAGTCCCACCGCAGCTCGAAGCGGGTCTCTCCGGGTCCATATGACAGCGCACGAAGGTCTGCCAGGAGGCGCGGGCTGGCCTCGACCCGTTGTCGGGCCTGAGTATCTCCAGACTCGAAACGCGCGACCACCCGAATCTCGGTGCTCTGCAGGATCGCGACCTCAGCCTCCCCGGTCGCGGGTGCCGCGAGCCTGAGCGCCCGCGCCTCGCTATCGGTGAGGTCCACCGAGGTCGCCCCGGGCGCGTTCCAAGAGACACGCACCGACGCGCCCGCGACGACCCGCTCAGCGCTCACCTCCAAGCTGGGGCTGGGCGGCAGGGCGTCGGAGCAAGCGAGCCCGCCGACGAGCAAGAGTGACAGCGCGGCTGGAACGCGATGCAACAGGACCATCGCCGATGATTGTCAGGGCGACCGGCCCGGCGGCGCAAGCCGAGGCCCCGGAATAAGTGCCGGCCCAGCGTCGGCGGCGTGTGGCACCGGGGGCTTGTGAGGAAGTCAGCCGTCGTCGGGGGTAGCGCGCTGCAAGTATCAACCTAGCCTCACGCTCCGTACCTTTACCCTTCGGTGTTCTGAGCCGACTACCGTGTAGGACTAGAGAACGACGAGGCCGTGTCGTGGTGTGGTACAAGCCGGATGGTTCAAGGTATGCAAGCCATCATTTTCATGGGGATCCCCGCGTCGGGAAAGTCGAGCTTCTATAAAGACCGCTTCGCTGACACACACGTGCGCATCAACCGCGACATGCTCGGGACTGCGCACCGTCAGCGTGTGCTGCTCGAAGCATGCTGTGGGGCAGGCATTCGCTTCGTACTCGACAATACGAACGTGGCGGCTCAGGAGCGTGCTGGCGCCATCTTGGCGGCAAAAGAGGCGGGATTCACGGTGACTGGCTACTTCTTCGAGTCGAAGATCGAGCCCTGCGTCGCACGGAACGCACTTCGGGCGGTGCCGGTACCCGAGGAGGGGGTGCGTGGGCGCCGCAACGCACTGACCCTGCCCCGACGGGACGAAGGTTTTGATACTCTTTGGTTCGTGCGCATCTGTGATGACGGGACCTTTGACGTGTCTGCCTACGAGGATGAGGTGAGTTTGTGAGTCTCGATGCTCTGGGCGACCGCATGAAGCGGTACGAGGCGGCTGAGGCTGGGCGAAGGCTCATGCCCCTGCTGCCCGTGTTGGCGCGCATTGACGGACGTGGGTTCTCGAAGTTCACCCAAGGCTTGCAGCGGCCTTTCGACGCGAGGCTCTCCGGCCTGATGGTCGATACCACCCGTTTCTTGGTGCAGGAGACCGGTGCGCGGGTGGGCTATACCCAGTCCGATGAGATCACGCTGCTGTGGCAGTCGAGTCACGCCAAGGAGCAGGTCTTCTTTGATGGGCGCATTCAGAAGATGGTCTCCGTTCTGGCTGCCATGACGTCGGTGGCCTTCTATCGAGGTGTTGTCGACGTCTTGCCCGGGTATGCGGCAAGGCAACCCGTCTTCGATTGCCGCGTTTGGCAGGTGCCTACTCAAGAGGAGGGCGCCAACGCCTTCCTTTGGCGCGAACGGGATGCCACGAAGAATAGTATCAGCATGGCGGCACGTGCTCACTTTACGCACGAGCAGCTGCTGTCGAAGTCCGGTACCGAAATGCAAGACATGTTGCATGGTATCGGCATTAACTGGAATGACTATCCGGCCTTTTTCAAACGCGGCACCTATGTGCAGCGGCGACTGGTGCGGCACAGGTTCAGCACGGAGGATATTTCGGAGCTTCCCCCTCAGCATCTCGCTCGGCGACAGCCGGACCATGAGTTTGAACGGCCGGAGATACAGGGGCTTGAAGTTCCGCCCCTTGGGCGCGTGACGAATCGCGTGGCTATGCTCTTTGATGGTGACGAGCCGCTGCGGGCTCCTGCTTAGTCGGACCTTGTCCGACCATCGCTGCAGGGACGCATGAGTGGGCCTGGCATGGGTTTGGCGCGGACTCGAACCCAGCAGCCTTGTTACGCTCCCTCACGTCTCGGCCCTCAGTCGCCTACTGGTAGTTCTCCTCCCACCAGCGCAGCAGCTCGTCACGAAAAGCCTCGTCGCTCTGAAGGCGCATGCCCGCCGCGATGAGTGCTACGGCCTCGCCGGGCAGCTCTTCATCTTCGTCCATCTTGGGCAGATGCAATTCGAAGCCAGTCGTGGGCGTGAAGCAGACGGCAAAGCCATCCTTGGGCAGTACGGTTTCTTGTTCGTCGTCGGACATCGTCTTGGTCTCCTCAGGGCCAGGGTGGGCGCCGGCCCGACGCCCCACAGTTCGAGCCTAAGTCCTGCGTTGGGCAAGCAGGCGTTCCGGACAAAAAAAACGCCCACCCCCGAAGGGGCAGGCGCATGGAGCCGGTGGGAATCGAACCGCGAGGTTGTGATCAGAGATTGGCGTGGCAGCACGCGCACTTAGGCGAGAAAACTCTCTGATTCTAAATCGTTGGCGTTCCGTTTCCCCCCGGCGCGTGCCGTCTGGTCCCAGGCGGTTCCGCAGGGTCATGGCACTATATTGGCACTCCACTTGCGGCTGGCAGATCGAGCTTCGGCCTTCGCCGCGCCGCTGATGCGATGCAAGTGGCCTCGGGCGAGCTGAGCGTGCACGTCGACGAGAGCCTTGAACTCGCCCTCGTCTGCGACTGGATCCAAGGCAGGTCGAGGACGATGAGGACCACACGGTTCTGGAGTCGACGTGGTTTCACGGCCCCTTCATCGCCCGCTGGCGGAGGCCCCCGCTCACGAGGTTCACGTCATATACTACGTGCAGACACGTGTTTTGGTTGACGAACACACGACACGGCGCTTGGTCCCCCATGGGTCACCTCGAGAGTGACGTTGCCTCACTGTCAACTCTGTACCGAGGACTTCGCAAACTGGGTAAGGATGCGCTTGCTCGGGAAGTCGGACAGCGAGACGAGCTTGTTGGCCAACGCCACGGGGATGAGAGCGTTGTCGTACATGCTGCAGCGTAGCTCGCCGATGAGTGCGAGAATCTGGTCGAGCCGCGGGATGTGGCCGGGCTGCGGGTTCCCCGTGTACTGCTTCGCTGGGATCGTTGCGACGTGCATCTCACCGGTCTTCGCACGGTAGAAGACCTTCTGGCCGTAGTACGTGTTCTGCCCGAAGGTGGCCGACGCGTCGCTCCCCGGGACGATGTACTTGCGGATGTAGTCGTCTCCGACGACGAAGTACGATCCTTTGGTCATCCGGTCCTGGATGCTCGCCGCGTGCTCGACGAACGCTCCACTCTTCTCCAAACCAGCGAGCCTCAGTGTGGGGCCAGACGCGCCCCCCGGTTCGCCCAACAGGTACTCGACGAGCTCGCGCATCGGCTTGTAGAGCGGTGCCACCAGGCCGAAGAACGCGAGTGGGCCATCCTTGATGAAGATGATCTGCCGGAGCAGTGACGCCTTCATGTCCATGATGTTGTGGATGAGATGGACAAGGACGAGCTGCTCCAACATCGTCATCACGTAGGCGGCAATGCCCGACCCACCGGTTTCCTCGTCCACGCGCTCATGGAGCCGGAACACATCCGTGAGGTAGACAGGCTGCCCACAAGTAGGACAGGACCGCTGAGGCGCATCGCTGTACCGAAATGCTATGACCCCCTGCCCACAGTCGTACGGGCAGTGGGCAATCTCGGTTTCCAGGGCGTCGTCCGGGGACTTCTTCCAACGCCGGAAGAGGAACCAGCGCAGGCTCTTCATGAGCTGGTCGTTGTCGTTGCCTCGCTTCGCCTCGAAGAAGTCGAACACGGCCCGACGGATCGTTGCGGACAGCGACGGCTGCCCTTGATGCCGAATGCCCTTGGTCGGCAAGACCAGGGTGTATCGCTCGATGTTCTTGAGCTTCTGAAGGTCCTCTGGGGCGATGAAGCGCTTCGTGTCCAGTTGCCGGAGGTCTGAGAGGCTGAACAGGAGGGGGCCGAAGGTGAAGAACGTGATGCAGGCCGACGGGTAGTCTTCCCGCACGAAGGTCTCGGTGTAGCCGCCGTCCACGGCGATCACAGTCGAGACCTCAGAGGTGTCGATGTCCTTCATGCTCTGGAGCAACGTGGATAGCGACGCCGGGTCCGGGGGGGCCGGTAGCACGCACTGCGCGATGTAGGCTTGGACCTCCGGGTTCTTGATCACCTCGACGTGCGAGATCTTGCTCGCGCGCTCGATGGGCTTGCGCCCCTTCGACGAGTACCCCATGAGACGCCTCAGCTCTGCACGGCGCTGAAGCGCTCGATCTGCACCGGTACGATGAAGGCGTTGGAGTACGTCTTCATGCGGATGAAGCCCTTGTCGGTGGTCCGTCGCAGGCTCTCGACGAAGTCCTCGAAGTCGTAGTACTTCGCGACCTCGCGCAGCTCGTCGTTGTTGTTGAGGTGCGACACGAACCAGTTCTGCGTGTTTTTGAGCACGTTGGCTGAGATTGAGCTGACCTCCTGCGTAGCGTAGATCAGTCCGAGATTCAGCTTTGCGCCTTCCTTCGCGATGCGGTTGTAGATGACGGTGAGATCGGAGTCGCTCTTCTTCGGGAAGAGGTTGTGTGCCTCCTCGAAGTACATCTGGATGAAGTTGGACTCCTGGTTCCCGATGAAGCGCTTCATGCCGTCGCGGAAGATCGCAATGCACAGGCGATCGGAGTACGTGCGCTGAAGCCCTGGGTCGCCCTGGGAAAGGTCTATTATCACGATCTTGCCAGCACGGAGGAGGTCGACAACCTCCTCTTCGTACGACTGCTGCAGCGTCGCCGTGTGGTGGTCCCGCATCGGAATAAGCTTCCGGAAGCCGGCTTCGGTCGCCTGGCCGCCTGGCTTCGCCTTTCGGGTCAGGAAGCGCATGAGGCTTTTGAGGTCCTCATCGGCCCACTCACGTCCCCTCTTCTGCTTGTAGTTCGAGAAGAACGGGTCGGAATCGTAGTTGTTCCACACCCAGGTGAACCAGGTGATCGCCTGCTCGGGAGTGACGCCCAGCTTGGGGTCGATCCCAGTGGGACCGTTGATCTCCTTGGCTCCGGTGAACTTGATCTTGAAGTTCTGGGGACGTGCGAATCCAGCCGCAGTTAGGATGGCCTGATAGCAAGACTTCCGGCGGTCGAATCGCGTAGACGCGCTCTTGTCCATGGGGTCGGCCGGCTCCCAGTCGACGTTCATGAACGCCTGGGTGTAGATGGCCTTATCGTCTTGAAGGCTCGAACGCAGCATCTCGAAGCCGGCGACGACATCCTCGAAGAAGTTGAGCTTCATCACTTTGAAGCCTGGCTTGTCGAGGATGCTATACCGGGTCACATCGGCGCTGTGGAGCTGGTAGATCGCCGTTCCCTCGTCCTGCTGGTTGTCGTTCGCGTACTCGCCGTTCACGTCGAAGATGATCTGGCCGATCGGTTTCACGGGCTTGCCATCAAGTTGGGCGCCCGAGGGTGCGAGTTCGGCAGTGGCCTTGATGACCATCTTCACGGTGTTCGACTTGCCAGTACGGGTCATGCCGAAGAGGGCGGTGCGCTTACCGAGGTAGTCGAACGCGTTGACGTAGACCGGCACTTCGGCGGCGCCGGCATGGCGACGACTCGAAGCATAGCGAACGGCTCCGATGCGCTGGTCGCCCTTGCCGCCGGGGATCGCCTCTCCGTCCCGGAAGTTGACGATGTACTCGAGCACGGGACCGGTGGGTCGGTACACCGAGTAGTTGTTCGGGCCGTAGAAGTTGTCGACGTCGGCGCCAAAACACGTCTTTCCGCTGAGGTCCTTGTAGAAGGAACCCAGCACTCGGCACTCCAGGCCGGAGAACTGGAACTCGAAGCGGGTGTAGCTATCGAGTTTGTCGGCGGCCGTATCGGCCCCAGCATTCTCCTTGTAGTGCTCGACCATCGACGCGACGACGTCGGAGTCCGACGGGAGCATGGTGGGCCCGAGCACTCGAAGCAGGACGATCTCTGGGTTGTCACCGGCGTTGTCGTAGACCGCCACGAGGAACGTACCGGCTGCGATGCCGCCGACCTTTTCCTTCCAGTGGTCGTTGGACAGCAGCTTCATCCGAGAGAAGTCAAAATAGAACGGCCGCCCGACGAAAGCGTCTTCGGCAACCGCATCCTTGAAGAGGTCACCCGTGGCCAGGGACTTCAGGTGCTCAGTGATGGACATCAGTTCTCCTCGTGCGGCCCTGCGGCCCAAGTATCGGCCGCAGCCCACCCATAGCCACGGCTCGCGGAGGGTAGCCTGTGTGTGCTTCCGGGTCGTGCCAAGATCAGGATGCGATCAACCTTGGTGGCATTGCCGCGCTTTCGCTTGCCCCAGATACGACTCACCTTGTGCTCTTCTGGCAGGCGATCGTTCACCATTCCCAGGCGCCGCCAACCCGTTGGCTCGGCGACGCTCTGCCACACTGTCTCCGCGAGGTTGAGCGTTATCGTCTTGTCGGCCTTGTCGGTAACGTCTCCGATCATCAGGCAGAGATATCCATCATTCGCCACCGACCGGCGCGCACCATCCAGCAGCTCGGCCATGAAGGTGAGATACTTGGCGAGTGAGGCAGTCGCCACCAGGTCACGGTCGACGTCCTTCGGCTCACGGCCGAGCATCCACAGCCGAATCCAGTTGTACTTTCCGTACTTTATGACGCTGAGGTACGGCGGCGAGGTGAATACCAGCTTCGCCGGTGCCCCGAGTGCGTCCGGGTGCCTCGCATCGACGAGCCAGGCCCGCCCGCGACTAGCGGTCGGGCCGGGGATCGCCATCCGCTTCGCTTTCGCCGCTACCATGTCGAAGACATCCACGTCCGGCGGCCGGAGCCCGTGCTCTTCGATGTAGCGACGCACGTACCCGGCCGACATCGAGAAGGTGTTCGGCATGCTGATGGAGAAGCCGCGCGCCGGGGAGCCCTTCTTGTAGTTCGCGTGCATCATCCCGAGGACGGTGGCCATGATGAATCGGTCCGTCTGGTCCTCGATGTCGAGTTCCTGGCGGAGCCAGCACAGCTGTCGGAGCACCTTCGGGGAGTAGAGCATCTTCACGTCGTCGCGCACCTTGGTGCGACGGCGGGCCGGTTGGCCCTCGCGCAAATCCTCCAGGCGGGTCTCCACTGCGTCGAGCGTGGGCGGGTCGACCTTGGCACCCGTAAGGACGTAGGCGAGCGGGTTTGCATCGGTACCAACGCCGACGCGGCCCAGGCGGCAGGCTTCCAGAGGCGCCGTGCCCCGGCCGGCGAAGGGGTCGTAGACGACATCTCCCGGTTGCGTCAGCCACTCGATGAACACCCGCGGGATGTGGGGGGGGAACATCGCGAAGTAGGAGCACAGGCTGTGGAGGGGATGGCCCCATCGACGAGGCGCACTTCGCCACTCGTCGGCCAATGCGTCGAGCCCACGCGCTGGACCAGCAGCGCGTTCATCGACGAACACCGGCCGCAGTGGAAGGCCCTCCAACGTCAAGACTGGCGATGCGTAGCGCATTGGCGGCCGCAAGTGAAGGCGATACGTGACTGAGTCCATCAGAGGCTGTGGGAACCGGGCGGTCCTTGGGTCTGCTGCCATGACATAGGTGACACATCTATGCCACGATATGGGTAACCCATTAGCCCCAGGACGCCGGACGAGGCGGCCTGGTTTGCTCCGAGCATGGCTTGGGGAAAGACGACGCTCGTTAATGCGCGCTATGAGGTTGTGCTCGCGGCAATGGCTCCCGATGCAAATGTTGCGGAGCTGTGCAGAGACGCGGGGACTAGCCGGTAGACCGCCTCCAAGTGGATACGACGTTTCCGGGAGAGGGGCATCGTTGGGCTTGAGG
>Ga0193954_1001529_pt1 | contig 11686 bp, 13 predicted proteins | sample BB_5_MG_FD_140340 | JGI IMG/M metagenome (GOLD analysis project Ga0193954, IMG submission 140340) | Microbial mat bacterial communities from the Broadkill River, Lewes, Delaware, United States - BB_5_MG | ecosystem: Environmental > Aquatic > Freshwater > River > Microbial mats | place: USA...
ACAGAAATTAAAAGTCCTAAGTTTATTGTGTAAAATATTGGTACAAACCACCATAGAATTTTACGCCATGGTAAGATAAAGGCAATAAAAAATCCAATAAATGCTACGGCATAATAGAGCATCTGCTTGTTGTACAGTGAATATTGTATCTCTTTGACAAGTAAAGCAGAGACAATCCATAATGGAAGCATTTGCAATATTAATATAAAGTTAAAATTTTTAAGTAATCGGGTATCAATTTCTAGTAAGTGTTGTTTCATTTAATCCATACTTCATTTAATATTACGGTATTATCTCCAATTATTGGTTAGACTTTGGTAAAAACCAACTCGCCATCAATGTAGACACGACTCACCCCATTGGTATGTAAAATACTCCATAAAGAGAGATCACTCATATCTTCTATTTGATTTGGAATATAGAGAACTACCAAATCGGCATCTCGCTCTTTGGCGATAATTCCTGCGTTGAGGTTTAAGACATCATTGGCATTTTTTGTTACCGATTCAATGAGTTTATCGGCCAATAGATTAAGCTCAATATCACTGTGCAACAAGAGAGCTGATTTTAACTCATCAAAGATATTGAGCGAATAATTTGAACTCAGTCCATCGGTCGCTGTCGTAAACTTGATGCCTTTGTCAATAATCTTTTTTAGTGGCATAGGTGCTGACCCCAAATAGCGATTGGAACGAGGACAGTGGGCGATGCTGTGTTGATATTGAGATATATGTTCCAAATCAGCATCATCCACTTGGGTTGCGTGGGTCAAATGCGTGGGGGTTGTATTAAAAAGAGCCAAAAATTCCTCTTTGGTAGTAAGTGCTTGTGATTGACCAAGATATTTTTCAAAAAAGGCTTTAAACTCTCCTTGGTTCTCTTCTAGCCACTGCTTTTCTGCAGATGATTCCATAAAGTGTGTCGAGACCAAGAGATTGTTCTCTTTTGCAAAATTTAGTGCTTTTTTGATCGCAATGGGGTGTACAGAGTAGGGGGAGTGAATTGCCATAGCGGGCGTGATGTTTGGATAGTTTGATGATTGTGCAATACGCTCTAAAAAATCATTGTACAAAACATCAATACTTTGAGGGTTACTACCAATGAGTTCATTGAAAAAGAGTGCTTTTTGTTTGGATTTGGCAACCTCTTCAAGCTCTCCACCATAGCTACTAATTGCTCCAAAAGCAGTAATGCCTGAACGTAGCATATCATGTAGGGTGGCACGTATTACACGGTTATTAGAAGCATTGATAATCTCTTCACGAGACCCAAAGACACTCTCTAGCCAGCGTACAAAAGAGCCATATTTTAGGGTAGTTTGATTGGATGAAAACTCCAAATGGACATGAGAGTTGATAAAACCAGGAAAGAGGACACTTCCCTCTCCCAATGCTTCTACCTCTAAATTAGGGTAACGTGTTGTGATCTTCTCAATGCTATCGACATCAATAATCTTATCCTCAAACACAACGCCATAATCTTCATAATATTTACCTTCAATATAGGTATAATTGGCTTTTAATAGTTTCATTTTTCTACTTTCCATTGTATTGCTTCTTCCCAATTGGCTTGTTCATAAATATCAGGAAAGCCATCGAGTTTCTCTTGGGGGCTAAAGCTCTCTTTGTAGGCAAATGCCTTGCATCCATCGACCCAGTACCCAAGATATATCCAATCCAAGTCCAGCTTTTTGGCAAGATCAATCTGATAGAGCAAAGAGTAAACCCCCAAAGATAAGCGTGAATGATCCAAGTCATAGTAGTAATATATTGCTGAAATACCATCATCGAGAATATCAATTAAATCCACACCTACTAAATTACCATCTTGAATATAGAGTACCTCTTTACCAAACTCATACGCCCCATCAACAAAGTTTTCATAATACTCTCGTTGACTAATTCGCTTATGACTCCATCCATCTTTTTGGGATTTTTGGTAGTGGTATTTGTTGTAAAGTGCCAAATGTGCTTGGGTTAAAGTAGGCTTTTGGACAATAATCTTGGTCTCTTTGTTACGTTTGATCGCTTTTTTTTGCGATTTGGATAATTTGAAATTTTTGACATCAATACGAATACTTTTACACTCATTACAACCCTCACAGATAGGATGAAAAAAATACTTCCCAAAACGTCTCCATCCACGGTGGATTACCGCAGTGACAAATTTTTGGTTGGCACGATGAACGTATTTGTAATTCATACGTGTATTGTTACCAGGGATATACGAACACTCATAATCCAACATCGAAAAATCAATCGATTCAGGCTCTAAGGCATTGATACTGTTATTTACACTGTTTTTCATAATTGGGATTTTACCTTAATTAGATAAAATTACATAAAAATTTGGAACATCAATGCAAATCTATCAACCAAATGAGGGGTATCGCTACAATAGTGATTCTATCTTTCTCTATCAATTTATTGCTTCATTTAAGCCCAAAGGAGAACTTTTGGATGTGGGGTGTGGTGTGGGGATTATTTCACTGCTTTTGAGTCGAGATTCTGCTCTGAAAACAAGCGTTATTGATAAACAACGTAAAATGATTGACTATGCAAGGCAAAATTTTGAGATACATTCAACAAATGTCGATATAATACGAAATGATTTTGTAAACCATGATTTTGATAAAAAGTTTGATTTTATAGTATCCAATCCACCTTTTTATCACAGTGATGTTACACAAAGCCAAAATGAGCATATAAATATTGCACGTTATGCTCAGCATTTGCCCATCAAAGAGTTTATCTATAAGGTCAAAAGCCTACTAAAACCTCAGGGTTGGTTTATATTTTGTTACGATGCCAAACAAGTAGATACACTTTTGTTTTATCTAACACAAGCCAAAATTAATCCTGTAGAGATGCAATTTATACACTCTAAGATGAGTAAAGAATCCAAGCTTGTGATGATAGCAGCACGTTATAACTCAAAGTCAATGATGAAAATAGACCCTCCTTTGGTGGTCTTTGATGATCAAAACAACTATACAGCAAAAGCTTTAAAAGCATTTGAACAAGCCAATACCAATAGCATAAGGGGTGATTTTGAGTGAGAGTATCGCAACCAAAGAGGGATATGAGTTTGGCTTTGATAGTAAGGAGTGCAATAGCTGTAATGGATTTTGTTGTCGGGGAGAGAGTGGTTATATTTGGATTAACTACCAAGAGATAGAGACCCTTGCACAACATTTGAATATGAGTATGGATGAACTCTCTTTTAATTACCTCAAAAGAGTTAAACATCGCTACTCCATCATAGAAAAAAAGCTTGGTCTTGATGATTATGCCTGCATCTTTTTTGATGAAACACTCAATCGATGTGGTATTTATGAAGCACGACCCAATCAATGTAAAACTTTCCCTTTTTGGGAACAGTTTAAATGCAATAAAACGGAGGCAAAGCAAGAGTGTCCTGGAGTAAGATAGTTATTATAGCGGTGCTTTTTCTTAGCACGCTTCATTCATTAGAGTTGTCCAAAGATGAAAAACGTACATTTTCAAAGATGAGTGAAGACTCACTTATTGTCTCAGCGATTTTTTATCAGATGCGTGAGAGTTATATGCTCTCTCAAAAGCACTACTCTTATCTCTATACAAAAACACTCAACCGTGAATACCTCTACAAAGAGGTCGCCAATTCTATCTTTACCAATATGGATATTGATCAAAATATTTTAAAGATGGAGCAGTTTAAAAAACAATTCCCTGAAGACCTAGAACCTAAACGACTGCTGATTTCCCTCTATATCAATATCCAAGAGTATCAAAAATCCAAAAGAGTTTCAACGGAGCTAATTGAATACTCCCAAACTCAAAATGATTTGGAGTTTGCGGCAAATCCCTACATCTACTTGCAAGAGTACCGCGAAGCCATCAAACTCCTAGATCGTGCTTATGGCAAAAATTTTGATGAGACCATTTTATTTCGCACAGTTGCTATTTTGATCGTCAACGAGCAAGATTATGCAGGGGCTATTACGCGACTAGAGACGCATAAACGTATGGTTGATAATAGCCAAGAGGTACTCAAATACCTTATCAATCTCTACGCATCCATTGATGATGTTAAAAACCTACTCAAAGTCTACACAGAGTTTTATTTGCAAAATGGTCTTAAAGAACACCGTGATAATATTGTAGAAATCTACATTGCAACTCCCGACTATCAAGGGGCAATTAAATTTTTAGAAAAATATGCGGATGATGAGGGGAGTTATGAAAAACTCTTTAATATTCATAAAGAGGTCAAAGAGTATCAAAAAGCGATGCAACTTGCTCAAAAACTTTATGAAAAATATAACAATCCAAAATGGTATGCAGAGATGGGAATTTTGACCTTTGAAGAGGCAAAAGATAAAAAAGATAAAAAAATGCTTAGTAAAGTAGAAGAGTATTTTGAAAAATCGCTTAAGCTTGGTATGAGTGAGAGCATTTACTTAAACTATTATGGTTTTACTCTTATTGATGGAGAGACCAATATTGACCGTGGTATTGAACTGATCCAAAAAGCACTCAAAGTGGAACCTACCAATGCCTATTATCTTGACTCCTTGGCGTGGGGATACTACAAAAAACAAGAGTGTTCCAAAGCCTATGATATTATCAAAAAAGTGGTTGATAAGTATGGTGAATTTGAAGATGAGATACGCATCCATCTCAATAAGATCAAAAATTGCAAAAAATTATAGAAACAGAGGTAAATTGTGATATTAGATGAAATTATCAAAAAAACAAAAGCAGATTTAGAAAAACGAAAAAAAGATTTTCCATTGGAGTGGTTAGGGCGTTCTTTGGCATTTAATCCTTTTATGCCCAAAGATGTTAAAAGTATTTTACGTTCAACAGAGGAAAACCCTTACAAGATCATTGCTGAAGTCAAAAAAGCAAGCCCAAGTAAAGGGGTAATTCGTGAAGATTTTGATCCTGTACTCATTGCCAAGGCATATGAAGAGGGAGGAGCCGATGCCCTCTCTATTTTGACTGAGCCTCATTTTTTTCAAGGGGATAAAGAATATTTGGGTATGATCCGCCGATATGTCCCAATGCCTCTACTTCGCAAAGATTTTATCATTGATCAGTATCAACTTGTAGAGGCTCTTGCTTATGGAGCAGATTTTGTACTCCTTATCGCCAAGGCTCTCACACGCAAAGAGCTTAAAGAGCTATTGGAGTATAGTCGTCACTTAGGGATGGAAGCCCTTGTAGAGATTCATGACAAAGCCGACCTCACCAAAGCCATCTTTGCAGGAGCAGATATTATCGGTATCAACCATAGAAACTTGGAAACTTTTGAGATGGATATGCAACTAAGCGAAAAGCTTATCCCATTGATTCCTAATGGTAAAATTATCGTTGCGGAGAGTGGTATCAATGACCATGAGACCGTCGTAGAGTTAAGCAAAGTAGGTGCAGATGCCTTTTTGGTAGGTGAACACTTTATGCGACAAGATGATATTAGTGGAGCATTAAAAAAGCTTAAATACGGTAAATAAACCTTCTCTATCGGGACACTCTCTCCCGATATTTTCTCAAAATATCTTATTAGTCTTAAATTAACTTAGTTACACTATAATAGCAAAACGAAAAATGAACAATAATGGAATAAAAATGAATATTGATTTAAAAAATAAAAATGTAGCATTAGGGGTAACAGGAAGTATCTCAATTTATAAAGCGTGTGAAGTGGCACGCCTCTTTATCAAAGCTGGAGCCAACGTCCATATCATCATGAGTCCATCAGCCAAAAAGTTTATGGCTCCTCTTACCTTTGAGGCACTGACTCGTAACCCAGTGTTGTGCGATGAGAGTGAGAGTTGGGCAAATGACCACAACCATATCGATATAGCCAAAAAGTGTGATATTTTACTCATTGCTCCTGCAACTGCTAATACACTCAACAAACTCTCAAAAGGAATTGCTGATAATATTTTATTGCAAGTGGCTCTTGCCTTTAAAGGTACGATATTGGTAGCCCCTGCTGCTAATACGCAGATGCTTAGTAATCACCTCACCAATGGCTCACTTAAAATGCTCAAAGTCAATGATGTACGTATTATTACTTCGCAAAGTAAATTACTAGCCTGTGGAGATGAGGGGGATGGTGCTTTAGCAGAGCCAAGTGAGATATTTTATAATGGAGCCAAAGCTTTGCTAGAAGAAGAGTTTTGGGTGGATCGCAAAATCGTCGTCACAGGTGGAGGCACACGTGAAAAAATCGATGAAGTGCGTTATGTCTCTAATTTTTCAAGTGGCAAGATGGCAGCTTCGATTGCTACAGCACTCTATTTCAAAGGGGCGGATGTATGTTATATCACCACCAGCGATGTAAGTAAACTCCCCAAGGATATTTACACCATAGAGATCGACTCTGCCCAAGAGATGTATGACTATACCATTGATGCGGTAAGAGTGGCTAAAAAAGGCAAGATGAGTACAAGCAGTATGAACAACACAGAGGCTCCTTATATGATCATGAAACAGCCTTATCTCTTTATGGTTGCGGCGGTGGCAGATTTCACTCCAAAATATCCTCAAAGTGGTAAGATTAAAAAGGATTCAATAGGAGAGGAGTGGAATATCTCTCTTAAAGAGACCCAAGATGTACTCAAAAGTGTCAATAAAGACAATCTCATTACCGTAGGATTTAAAGCCGAGATGGACGCTGAGAAAGGTTTGGAAAATTCCAAAGAAGCTTTGATTTCAAAAGGGACTGATGCCATTTGCTACAACCACCTCACAGATAGCTCTAGCTTTGGCACAAATGAAAATGCCATTACCTTTATCACAAAAGAGAATCAAAGTGATTTACCCAAAAAGAGTAAACTGGAGTTGGCATTTGATATATTGGATGAGAGTATGAAACTAGAAGGAGTCTAAAATGTATGCTACAGAGTTTAAAACCATTATTGATGAACCCTATATTAAGATACCTGAGTATGAAAACTTCAAAGGTCAAGAGGTTAGAGTCATTTTATTGAATATTGATAAGCCAACAATAGCAGAGGCAGAAAAAAAAGAGGATTTTTTTGAACGCATTACAAAAAATCCAAAACATATCAAAGATGTAAAATTTTTATCAAGAGAAGAGGCACATGAGCGATAGAGTTTTTATTGATTCTAATATCTTTCTCTACGCCTTTAATGATGACGACCTTAGGAAACAACAATTAGCAACTGATATTATTATGAGTAGAATCAATCATTGCTATATCAGTATTCAAGTTATCAATGAAGTCAGCAGTAATATGTTACGAAAACTTCTCTCTACCAATGATGAAGTAGAAGAGTTTGTCAGAGATAGTTACAAAAGATTTAGTGTTCAAAATATTACACAAACAGTATTTATCCAAGCTTGTAGTTTGAGAGAAAAATATAATTTATCGTATTATGACTCTATTATTGTCTCATCTGCAATTGAAGCAAAATGTACCATACTCTATAGTGAAGATATGCAACACAATTTACAAATCAAAGAGCTTAGCATTATCAATCCATTTCACAACTAAAAGGAATAGAATGCTAGCTAAAAAGACACTTCTTTACTCTAATCCCTCAAAAAAAGTTTATGTAGATTCGATTTCATCGAACTTCCGTAGGTTTGGCACTGCCAAACGTCTAAGGCAAATTTGGGGTTTAAATGACTCTAGTTTTAACCTAATCATTTTTAAGAGCTTGAAGCTTTTTTATCTAATCAAACACTATTTGACGTTTGGCAGTGCCAAACCTACGGGAGGGAAATAATGGAATTGGTTTATCTTTGGGTAGAAAACTACAAAAATATAGAAAAGCAGGGTTTTAATTTTTCTCCTAGGTTTGAATATGAATTTGATGATGAAAAATTAATTTACAAAGGTGAAAAAGATTATGTAAATATTTTTCCTGAAAACATTAATATTACAGCAATCGTTGGGAAAAATGGGAGTGGGAAAAGTGGTGTGCTCAAAGCATTTTTAGAAAGATTTATTAGTGAGAGTAAATCATTGATTGAAAATGATAATAAGAGTGAAATGTATAGAGACAGATATCCAAACGATAGATTTCATAATGGTGATTTATTTTTTAAAGATAAGGAAATACTTGAACTTTCTAAAACTAATAAAAAAGATGTTTTTACTGTTTATTGGGATTACTCAATTACAGATGAATCATTTAAGGATATTAGAATAGAAGATGATAGAGATTTTTATGATTTTAAAGAAAGTAGAAACTATTTACTTCAACCTACAAAAATTGATTATGAAAATAACTCTAATATTAATATCCAAAAGGATATACAAGATTTAGCATTTAATATGATTGAAAATGATTTTGATTTTGATTTGATTAAAAACTTTTTTAATCCAACTCATATAATTATAAACGCATATGATGAATTGCATAAAAGTTACAGTACTGATAGTGGTGAGATAGTAAATTATTTTAAAGATTATTATTCGGAATCAGGTGACAACTATTATAAATATAAAATTGATAAGTTACCATCTTTAAAAAGACTAATTAAAAAGAACAAAATAAAACATGACCATACAATAAATAATTTAATTATTGATTTCTTAGATAGTAATGATAAAGGATTAATATTTTTAAGTTTTGGTGAAATTCAGCTATTAAAAATTCTATACAACTTATCTTCTTTAGTTAAAAAAATTGAAAATGAAACCTACAAAAGCATAGTCTTTTTATTGGATGAATTGGAACTAGGATTACATCCTGAATGGCAAAAAAAAATAATTTCATTTTTAGTTAATATTGAATCTAAAATACCGATTCATTATATACTAACAACTCACTCACCATTCTTACTCTCTGATTTACCTAGAGAAAACATTATATTTTTAGATAGAGATGAAAATGGAAACTGTAAAAATGTAAGTAATGAAATAAATATAAATTCTTTCGGTGCAAATATCCACACCCTTTTATCCAATGGATTTTTTATGGATAATGGATTGATGGGGGAGTTTGCCAAGAACAAAATTACTGAAATTTTAAAATTTTTAAATGGCGAAGAAGAATTACAAACTATTCAAGAACATCAAATCAAACCAATTATAAATAGCATTGGTGAAGACTTTTTAAGAAATAAACTTTTGAATCTCTATGATAAAAAATATTTACAAGAAGCAAAAGAGCAGAAAAAAGAAATTATAAAAAGACAAATTGCTAGTTTGCAAAAAGACCTTGAAGAGTTGGATAAATGATAGCAATACGAGAAAATAACAGTTTAAAAGAAACTCATTGTGATTTTTTGAAATCAAAGTTAGAAAGAAGAATAGAAAAAGTTGCTGAAAAGGATAAAATTTCAATCAAAGATAAAAATATTATTATAGATGATGAAATTAAATCATGCTTATTTTGCATAAAAAGTAATTTAAACAAAATTCTTACAGCCAATACACATGAGCTAAGAGCAATCATCAAATGTTTTGAATTGAATTATCCTAGTCTTACTAAAAAATATAAAGAAAAAAAAGAGCAACCACCAATATATACTATTGTTTATAATATTTTTGTTACATATGGATATGATAATTATTTATCTGAAGTTTATGATACTAAACAAAAAAATAGACAAAGAATAAAAGTTGAAAAAGAATATCATGCCTATAAATTTGTAAAAGAGTTAGGAGTAGATTGTTGCCCGTATTGCAATAGAAGTTATATCTCATTTGTAAAAAATAAAGATAAGCAAACGAGACCTCAACTAGACCACTTCTACCCAAAAGCTATTTATCCATTTTTAGCTTGTAGCTTTTATAACTTGATTCCTAGTTGTAGTGCTTGTAATCATATGAAAAGTGATGATGACAGTTATAAAGATGAAAAAGATGGCACACTTATTAATCCTTATGATGTATTAGATAATGACTTTACATTTTCATATACTTTAAATGATTTAAAATTACCAAAAATAACAAATAAAAAAAATATAAAGTTTTATGATAGTGAAAATGTAAAGATAACTCTTGATACAAAATATACAAAAAATGATGAATATTTTCAACTAAATACTATCTACCAAAATCATAAAGATATCGTTATCGAACTTATTTTAAAAGAGATTAATTATCCGAAAAGCTATATTGAAGAACTCATCAAAAATGGCTTTGGAACAGAAGAGGAGATATACCGATTTTTATTTTCAAACTATTTAGAGTTGGATGATTTACATAAAAGACCATTAAGTAAATTGACTAGAGATATTGTTAGAGAACTTGATATACTCTATAAAATTGAAATGATTATTGAAGAGAAAAAAACGAGGAGTTAAGGCTGATATGAAACATCTAATCAATCGGTGGGTGATACCCACTCTATAGGAGCAAAAAACATGAACAAAAACACCCTAAAACATCTTGCCATCATTATGGATGGTAATGGTAGATGGGCGAAAGAGAGAGGGCAAAAGAGAGTCAAGGGGCATGAGAAAGGGGCAGAGGTGGTAAGGGAGATTACGACCTATTGTGCCAATCACCCTAGCATTGAGACCCTTACGCTGTATGCCTTTAGTACCGAGAACTGGAAACGACCCAAGCTTGAAGTGGAGTTTTTGATGCAGTTGCTTGATAAATGGCTTAAAAATGAGCTGGAAGCCTATCAAAAAAATGGAGTTCGTTTCCAAGCCATTGGGGATATGAGCCGTTTTTCAAAAAAATTGCAAAAACGCATTGAGACAACCCAAGAAGAGACTAAAAATAATAAAAAACTTACCCAAGTATTGGCACTCAACTATGGAAGTCGGGCAGAGATAGTCGATGCTGTCAATCGTGCATTAGAAGAGGGTCAAGAAATCAGTGAAGAGAGCATTGGTGAGTATCTGCAAACGCCTTACTCTGATGTTGATTTGCTGATTCGCACAAGTGGAGAGATGCGTATTAGCAACTATTTACTTTGGCAATTAAGCTATAGTGAGCTATACTTTAGCCAAACTTTATGGCCGGACTTCAGCCCTGATGAGCTAGAGTCAATCTTAAAAGATTTTGAGAGCCGTGAACGACGATTTGGAGGAGTATAGATGGAGTTAATTTTTGTATTTATAATTGGGATTGTGATAGGATCATTTTTGAATGTGGTGATTTATCGAATCCCCAAAGGTGAAAGCATTGTCTTCCCCTCTTCTAAGTGTCAAAGTTGTCAAACACCGCTAAAGTGGTATCATAATATTCCTATATTTTCATGGCTATTTTTGAAGGGTCAATGTTGCTATTGCAAAGATTCTATCTCCAAACAATACCCTATTATAGAAGCTCTTACAGGTCTAATTTTTGTGTTGGTCTTTTGGAAAATGGGGCTTACAATCTTTGCTCTTACGACGAGCATTGTCTTTACAGCTCTCCTAGCACTCACAATGATTGACTTTAAGTACATGGCAGTACCCGATAGTATCAACTTTTTTGCTTTTGGTGTGGCACTTATTCAGCCTAACTTTTTTGATGCTCTACTCTATGGACTTATTGCAGCAGGAGGGCTTTATTTGGTGGGTGTTATCTCCTCATTTATCGCTTGTCGTCAAGCCATGGGTGGAGGTGATGTGATACTAGCAGGAACCATGGGGGCACTGCTTGGATTTCCCAACTTTTTTATCGCCCTTTTTCTCTCCGCCATTTTAGCTTTCATCCCTTCCCTCATTGCATCCTATAAGATGAGAGATCAAGAAGACACAAGCCAAGAGAGTAGTGAGG
>Ga0193954_1001535_pt1 | contig 11669 bp, 9 predicted proteins | sample BB_5_MG_FD_140340 | JGI IMG/M metagenome (GOLD analysis project Ga0193954, IMG submission 140340) | Microbial mat bacterial communities from the Broadkill River, Lewes, Delaware, United States - BB_5_MG | ecosystem: Environmental > Aquatic > Freshwater > River > Microbial mats | place: USA...
CGCCTTATCTGAATGCCTAGAGGTTGCCCCTCTCATTAAGACAGCGCCGGTTTTCGGCGCTGCGTTGAGCTGCTTAGTATTCAGTGTACACACAAGTGCTGAGCATGAAATCTCATATGCTCCTCAATAAAACTCGCAATAAAGTAATAGCTATGGTCATAGCCTTCCTGAATTCTTATTTCAAGAGGGAAGTTGATGCGACGGGCAGCGGACTCTAGCCTGTCTGGCATCAATTGCTCTGTTAAGAAGTTATCTGCGCTGCCTTGGTCTACCAGTGCGGGTAACGGTTGAGTTGCCTGCTCCATCAACTCACAGGCATCATATTGTTTCCACGCCTCTCTATCTTTTCCTAAGTAAGCAGAAAAGGCTTTTTCTCCCCAAGGGCAGTTGCTTGGATTGCAGATAGGGCTGAAGGCTGAGACAGAGCAGTAGCGGTCTGGGTTTTTGAGGGCAATGGTTAATGCACCATGGCCGCCCATCGAATGGCCTGCAATGGCCCGCTGTGTTGTGACAGGGAACAGGGATTCAATCAGGTCGGGTAGTTCCGTCACAATGTAGTCATACATCTGATAATGATCACGCCAAGGTGCTTCTGTCGCATTCACATAGAAACCTGCACCCATCCCTAAGTCATAGCCTGAATCATCGGCTACGCCTTCGCCTCTGGGGCTAGTGTCTGGGGCAACGATGGCAATACCTAGCTCGGCCGCGATTTTTTGTGCGCCAGCTTTTTGCATAAAGTTCTCATCGGTACATGTGAGTCCGGATAGCCAATACAGAACAGGTACTTTATTGTCCGCGGTCGCTTGTGGTGGCAGATAAATGGCAAAGCGCATATCGCAGTTGAGACGTGATGAATGATGACGATATTGCTTGTGCCAGCCGTCAAAGCTTTTATTCTGACTTAGGTTTTCAATATTCACGAAAGCTCCTCGCTAGCCTCCTTACGTGAAGGAGGCTTAGTCAGGTCAGTTTATTTATCGAAGTGAATAACACTGCGGATACTCTTACCTTCATGCATCAAATCAAAGGCAGTATTGATCGCATCAAGCCCCATGGTGTGGGTGATAAAATCGCTGAGTTTGAACTCACCGTTGAGGTAGCGCTCAACATAAGTAGGTAGCTCAGAGCGGCCTTTCACGCCGCCAAAGGCAGTGCCACGCCACACGCGGCCTGTCACCAACTGGAACGGACGGGTAGATATCTCCTGGCCTGCGCCAGCGACGCCAATAATAACTGACTCCCCCCAGCCCTTATGACAGCACTCCAGTGCGGAACGCATCACGTCGACATTGCCAATACACTCAAACGAGTAATCAACACCGCCATCGGTCAGCTCGACAATTACTTCCTGAATAGGCTTGTCGTAATCTTTTGGATTTATACAGTCGGTTGCGCCAAGTTGACGAGCCAGATCAAACTTGCTGTCGTTAATATCGATAGCGATAATACGGCTGGCTTTTGCCATCGTGGCGCCAATAACCGCAGAAAGTCCAATGCCACCAATGCCAAAGATAGCAACGGTTGCGCCTTCTTCCACTTTGGCTGTATTCATCACCGCACCCATACCGGTGGTGACACCACAACCGAGCAAACAGACCTCTTCAAGTGGCGCTGTCTTATTCACTTTAGCCAGAGAGATTTCTGGCAGAACCGTGTACTCAGAAAAGGTTGAACATCCCATATAGTGATAAATGGGTTGGCCATCTTTGGAGAATCTCGTTGTACCGTCTGGCATTAACCCTTTGCCTTGGGTTTCGCGGATTTTTTGGCAGAGATTGGTCTTTCCTGATTTACAGAATTTACATTCGCCGCACTCTGGGGTGTACAGCGGGATCACATGATCACCCACGGCTACGCTAGTGACCCCCTCGCCGATGGATTCTACGATGCCGCCGCCTTCATGACCTAAAATGGCAGGGAATATGCCTTCTGGATCTTCACCTGACAGGGTGAATGCGTCGGTATGGCATACGCCAGAAGCCACGATGCGAATGCGGACTTCCCCTTTTTGAGGTGGCATGACATCCACTTCTTCAATGGATAGTGGCTGGCCAGCAGCCCACGCTACTGCGGCTTTAGACTTGATTATTTTAGCGCTCATGATGCCATCCCTCTTATTCATCTTTAATCATTTGTGGGTTTATTGTAGTTGTTTCTAATGGAGTGATAATCTATCTAATATGTAAATTACTTTTGCAGGATAGTAATAATGTTGGGTTGGGAAGGTGTAACGGAGTTTGTGGCGGTTGTTGAGTCAGGTAGCTTCACAGGGGCCGCTCAACGGTTAGAAATATCGGTTGCGCAAGTAAGCCGCCAAGTCAGTGCCTTGGAGAAACGGCTTGCTTGCCAGCTATTACACAGAACCACACGAAAAGTGTCGGTGACAGAAGCCGGACAGCTTTATTATCAATATGGCCGGCAAGTATTAGATGGGCTGGCGGATGCAGAGCGAGCTGTCAGTAATTTGCAGAGTACACCGAGCGGCAAGATAAAAATGACTGCACCGAACACCTATGGTGAAACGAAGATAGCACCGATTCTGAATGATTTTGTAGCGCAATATCCAGAGATCGAACTCCATTGCGTTTTCACCAATCAAAAAATTGATCTGATTGACGGTGGTTTCGATGTTGCGATTCGTTTAGGACGGCTTGAGGACTCAACGCTGGTGGCGAAGCGGCTTGGTTCTCGACGTCAATATGTCTGCGCATCGCCTGCTTATATCTCAGCAAATGGCGAGCCTCATCTGATAACCGAGCTAAATAGGCATAACTGTTTACAAGGCTCCTTGGAATACTGGCGGTTTCAGGAGAAAGGGCAGGAGCGTAATATCAAAGTAAGCGGTAATATTCACTTTAATAGTGGGATTGCCCTGCTAGATGCCGCACTTAAGGGATTGGGTGTTGTGCAGCTTCCGGATTACTACGTGCAGGAGTATATCAATAACGGGCAGTTAAACGTTGTGTTGCAGAGCTTTCAGACAACGGATGAAGGTATTTGGGCGCTCTATCCTAAGAGTAAGCACCTCTCTTCAAAAATTCGCCGATTGGTGGATTTTCTCGGCGAGCGACTAAGTTGACTCCTGTGGATGCGCGTCTTGATAGGTTTCTGCAATATCAATAAACACACCCTCCAGAGATAAAAAAGCATCCACAATGGCAGGATCAAAATGACTACCTCGTCCTTCAAGGATAATCTCTTTGGCTTTTTCATGACTGAATGCGGGTTTATACACACGTTTAGATCTTAAGGCGTCATAAACATCGGCCAGTGCCATAAGGCGTCCGGAAAGTGGTATGTTCTCTGCTTTTAAGCCAACGGGGTAACCACTGCCATCCCACTTTTCATGATGAGTTAGGCTGATTTCACGTGCGATTCTAAGGAAAGAGTTGCTACCTAGCTGATCTTCAGCCACTTGCAGAGCATCGGCTCCAATCTGCGCATGGGATTTCATAACATTGAACTCTTCATCTGTTAGCTTACCCGGCTTGAGCAGAATACTATCAGGAATACCTACTTTACCTACGTCGTGAAGTGGGGCTGATTTATAGAGTAGATCAATGGTTTCGGCGTTTAATTGGGGGCGGTATTTTTCCTGCAGGCTGAGGTGTTCAGCTAATACGCGTACATAGTTTTGGGTACGTAAAATATGTGCCCCAGTTTCATTGTCACGGGTTTCAGCTAGGCTGGCTAGGCCGAGAATACTCGCATCCCGTGTTAGGCTCAACTCTTCAGTTTGTTTTGCTAATGCTTTTATCATCACGTTGGTGTGCATGGCCATTAGGCCAAACTCATCATTGCTGGTCACAGGAACTTGAGCACAAAGATTGCCTTGAGATACCAGAGCTAACGCATGATTTTCAGCACTAATAAACAGCTTTAGATTACGAGAGTAGCTGATAATAATGGCGAGTATATAAAACATCATCACGGCTACAACAAATACGATTTCCCCTAAAATGTACTTGCGTGCTGTTTCTAATGAAACACTTCCACCTGTATGTATCAGCCACTCTAGATCTTTGCTGATGACTAAAAAAACTACCCCGACAACTGATACTGCGCAGGCGGTGGCAAACCAGACAAATTTTTGCGTTAAGGGGTAAGGGTTTTCATCGGGTTCTAAATGCTGCTTTGTTTGTCGTAGTTGTTCGGCGAGCCTGTACTCACGATACAACGCTTGCTCACAGGATATAAAAAAGCCAAGTACGCTCATACCTATCAGGACTTTACTACTACTTTCCATTGGGAAGTTGTGAGCGAGGAAGTTGTATAAAGCAATCAAAACACCGAATGTTAAGAACAGAGAGAAGTCGGCAATAAACTGAGACTTAACTTGTCGTTTAGGAGATTGTTGCGCAAGAGCCTTCTCTATCTGCTTACGGAGAACCCACATAATGACGAAAGAAATAGCTATGGGGGTAATCAGTTGCCCGGTCGTTAGGGAATCAAGAAAAGGGCAGACTTGAACACCATAAAACGAGAAGAGAACAAGGGCTATGAAATAGTGAAAAGATGTTCTGATCATTAGCGTCTGCATCATATGTCTCTTGAGCTGTAGGTGTTCATTTTTCGTTAGAAAGCTTAGGAGATAACCAAGCGATGCAATGCAGTATAGACGTTTCCTTAGCTTTTATGAGGGCTGGATTTATTCTTTGCCTCGATCCACTGCGCCATATACTTCGTACTTTTTTGGTGGTGGTGGCGTAGCATCAGTCCGGTGAAATTGCGGCGTCGATGTGCTTTGAGTTGCTCAGGCTCAAGTAAAGCTAGAATACGTTGAAGTAAGCGCGGCTGAATATCCTGTTTGTTATAGCGTTCTGCTAGCAGCGTGTATCCACTGGCTTGTGACGCCATCCAGAGTGGTTCTTGTGTATAGAGATTAATGGCTTCTGTCGCGAAGGTTTCAGCGTTATCTGTGCAGACTCCTCCCCAGTGTTGAGACTTCCCCCGCATCCCTTCAACACCCATAGAGGTTGTTATAGAAGGCGTTCCGTTGCGCATGGCATCCACTAACTTACCTTTGATACCGGCACCGAATCGAAGTGGCGCTAAGAGCACTCGAGCATGTTGCATCACACTATGGGCATCGTCTGCCCAGCCTTTAACGATAAAACCTTCTCTGGCGTTATCCAACGCTGTAGCTTTGGGGGGTGGATAAGCGCCATAGACATGCAATTCGGCATCGGGCAATTGTTTGCGGATTAATGGCCAGATTTGTTGGTTGAGCCAGAGTACGGCATCCCAATTTGGTGCGTGACGAAAATTGCCAATACTAATGAAGTGTTGGCGCTCCGAGAACGCGGGCAGTCTTCCGGTTTGATTCGTGGATAAGCTCGGCAACATAAAGGGACAGTGGATAAGCAAGTTATCGGGTACTGTAAACGCTTGTGTCAGTAACTGTATTTCAAAGTCAGAGATCATCAAGGTTAGATCGCAACGATAAATAGATGCAATCTCTCGTTGGGATAAGTCGGTCTCGCTCATACGCTCATACAGATCTTTCTGTGAGGAGAGGGGAGTAAGGTCTAAAGTGCCATGTTTCAGCTGCTGTTTGACCCATTGGTGGCGTGCATCTCTTAGACTGTGAAGGTCTTCTGTATCTAAGATACGAATCGCGTGGGGGCATTGTTGCTCTACACGCCAGCCAAACTGCTCCTCCATCATAAAACGATCAAATAAGACGATGTCAGGGTTCTGCTGCAAGATCCAATCATCAAACGAGGCGGAGTTAAGCTCGATTGATACCTCTTTAACACCCATCGCGGTTAAGTCTGCCCGGTGTTCGCTAAGTGCGGCGGGGCTTGCAAAAGTCACATGCCATTTCTGTTCAAGAAACAGTTCGATAAAGGACAGCATGTGATAACCCGCAGCAGATGAGCGAGGTTCAGGCCATACATATCCAATAATGACTAATGTTCGCATGTGATCCCCTTTTCGTTATTGCCGTGAATTTTAAACTATTCTGTATTACAGGCGTCATAAAATAAGGTTTTGATGAAGTTTTTTGTCAGATTTTTGGGTAACGGAACGACTTGTTATTGTGTTTGAATAAAAGGAATGACACTTTTTGCCAGTGATCTTGGCATCTTTTGTTATTGGTGAGGTGGGGCTTTTCGTCCATTCTAGCAGTCAGCCAATAACGGATGTGCGCCTGTAGTGATGATATGTGTCGGGCGGATAATGATAAGAATTGAGGAAGATAGCCATGCCAGATTATAAAGCGCCTCTACGTGATATTCAGTTTGTGATGAATGAAGTGTTGGAATCAGATGAACACTATGCATCACTCCCCGGTTGCGAAGATGCAACGCCAGATATGATCAGCGCTATCCTTGAAGAGGGCGCAAAGTTTTCTGAGCGTGTATTAGCCCCCCTAAATCAAGTAGGTGATCGTGAAGGCTGTCAGTTTAATGATGGCGAAGTGACTACGCCAACCGGCTTTAAAGAAGCTTATCAGCAGTATGTTGAAGGTGGATGGCCTTCACTGGCGCATGATCCCGCCCATGGTGGCCAAGGATTGCCTGAGTCCATTGGTACCGTCATCAGTGAGATGGTAGGTACGGCTAACTGGTCATGGGGTATGTATCCAGGCTTGAGTCACGGTGCGATGAATACACTGAGCGAACACGGCACTGATGAGCAAAAACACACCTACTTAACCAAATTGGTAAGCGGTGAGTGGACGGGCACCATGTGTTTGACAGAGCCTCACTGTGGTACGGATTTGGGGATGCTTCGCACTAAAGCCGAACCTCAAGCAGATGGTAGCTACAAAATTACTGGAACGAAGATCTTTATCTCAGCTGGTGAGCACGATATGGCAGAGAATATCGTCCATATTGTACTGGCTCGATTGCCGGATGCGCCAGCTGGTACCAAAGGTATCTCTTTATTTATCGTGCCAAAGTTTATGCCCGAAGGTGACGGCATTGGTGCGCGAAATGGTGTGGCGTGTGGATCTCTTGAGCACAAGATGGGTATTCATGGTAACGCTACCTGTGTGATGAATTTTGATGCCGCTACCGGTTACTTAATTGGCCCGCCAAACAAAGGCTTGAACTGCATGTTCACCTTTATGAATACGGCTCGACTAGGTACAGCGCTACAAGGCTTGGCTCATGCTGAGTGGGGTTTTCAAAACTCACTAGTTTACGCCAAAGAGCGCTTGCAGATGCGTTCACTGACAGGCCCTAAAAACCCCGAAGGCGCTGCGGATCCGATCATTGTTCACCCCGCTGTGCGCAACATGCTATTAACTCAGAAAGCTTTTGCTGAAGGTGGTCGAGCACTGATCTACTTCTGTGCGCAATTGGTCGATAAAGTTAAACTGGCAAGTGATGAAGAAAAAGCTGAAGCGGATGCTTTATTGGCGTTCTTAACACCGATTGCTAAAGCATTTTTAACCGAAGTGGGCTTTGAATCAGCAAATCACGGTGTCCAAGTCTTTGGAGGACACGGTTTTATCGCAGAATGGGGAATGGAGCAGAATGTGCGCGATGCGCGTATCTCCATGCTCTATGAAGGTACAACCCAGATCCAAGCATTGGATTTGTTAGGTCGAAAAGTCCTAATGAGCCAAGGCGAGTCCTTGAAAGGCTTTACAAAAATTGTGCACAAATTCTGTAAAGCCCATGCTGAAGATGAACAGATGAAACCGTTCATCGAGCCGTTAGCCAAGTTGAACCAAGAATGGGGTGAGCTAACGATGAAAATTGGCATGAAAGCCATGCAGGATCGTGAAGAGGTAGGTGCTGCTGCTGTCGATTATCTGATGTACTCAGGTTATGTGTCATTGGCCTACTTCTGGGCACGTATGGCGGCTAAAGCGCAGAACGCTGTTGCCGAAGGTACCGATGAAGAAGCTTTCTACAAAGCAAAAGTCACAACGGCAAATTTCTATTTCCAGAGAATTCTGCCCCGTACCCGTGGGCATGTAGAGATCATGCAATCAGGTGCAGCAAATCTGATGGATATGGATGTTGAGCATTTTGTATTCTAAGTGAGAGAGCAAAGTGCGCATCTTAAAATATAGGGCAGGCCGTTGGCTTGCCCAAAAATACCTGAACTATAAAGCTAAACGTTATCAACATAAGAGCAACCCAACCGAGGTAAGTAACATGTCTGATCTGAGCAATATTTTTGAAGAGATGAAAGGCCGTTTTAATAGCGAAGCGGCTGCGGGCCTGGATGCCGTGTTCCAGTATCAGCTTGATGATGGTGAGCCTTACTATGTGGCTATTAATGATGGGGCATGTGATGTTGCTCAAGGTGAACATGATGAACCAAGCGTTACCCTGTCTATGGATTCAGCCACGTTGCAAGAAGTGTTGTCTGGTGAAACGGATGGTATGCAAGCGTTTATGACGGGGCGAATTCGTGCCGACGGTGACATCATGCTGGCAACACGCTTGACTGCCTTGTTTCCTTTTGCTTAACAGGCAGAGCGGTTTAGGGACAATGCCCTTGGGTATCGTCCCGCATTTTCACAGTATAATGACAGCTTCGTAGGGAGGCTGTTGAGAACGGAATAATATCCGCCCACTCATAAAAATAATGACTTAAAGGGGCAATCTATGGATCACCCGCGCGGGACTTGGATCCCAGATGAACTGAATCCTCATGGCTACCAGACCATACTTGATGTTGTCGCAAGACATTGTCGGGTTTATGCAGACAAACCCGCATTTACCAGCTTTGGGAGGACGCTCTCCTATGGTGAATTGGACCAGTTAGCGGACGCGTTTGCAGTTTATCTACAAAAAGAAACAGATCTTAAACCCGGAGACCGTTTAGCGATTCAACTACCTAACCTGATCCAATATCCGGTTGTTCTGTTTGGCGCTTTGCGAGCGGGATTAGTGGTTGTGAACACCAACCCGCTGTATACCCCGCGGGAGCTAGAACACCAGTTCAAAGACTCTGGTGCCAAAGCGTTAGTGATACACGCAAGTATGGCGCACAATGCTGAGCGTATTATTGATAAAACTGATGTTAAACATATTTTTGTGACTCAGGTTGGAGATTTGCATGGGTTCTTAAAACGCACCCTGCTCAATACGGCCATTAAATACATCAAGAAGATGGAACCTGACTACAATCTCCCCATGGAGAAATCGCTACGCCAAGCGTTGATGGCATATATGGGAGAGAAACCAGCACCGGTAAGCGTACGCACAGAAGATACCGCGGTACTGCAATATACCGGAGGTACGACCGGCGTCTCTAAAGGCGCTGTATTGACGCACGGTAATTTGGTCTCCAACATGCTCCAAGGAAGCGAGCTTATCAGCCGCGCTGAAGCTGGCTGGGCAGAGACGGCTATTTCGCCGCTACCGCTTTATCATATTTATGCTTTCACCCTCTCGCTCATCATTATGGAAGAGGGCGGTCACAGTGTGCTGATCGCAAATCCACGGGATATTGCCGGTTTTATAAAAGAACTTAAGCGTTGGAATATGTCTGGATTCATGGGGCTTAATACGCTTTTTGTCGCACTGTGCAACCAAGAAAGTTTCCGCGCGCTCGATTTTAGCAACATGAAAATCACCATCTCTGGAGGCATGGCGCTAACCCATGCAGCCGCTAACCAATGGAAAGAGGTGACAGGTTGCGAAATTATGGAAGGTTACGGACTAACAGAGACCTCACCGGCTGTGGCCATCAACCCGCCCGGCGAAGTATCCATAGGAACCATTGGCTGGCCACTCAAAGCAACGGATGTGCGTATTATTGATACCACAGGAGGAGAGGCACCTATTGGCACACCGGGTGAACTTTGCGTGAAAGGGCCGCAGGTCATGAAAGGCTACTGGCAGCGAGAGCGCGAAACGAATGCCTGTTTTACAGATGATGGTTATCTCATTACTGGGGATGTAGCTGTTCAGGAGGAAGATGGTCGGCTACGCATTGTTGATCGCGCTAAAGACCTGATCATAGTCTCCGGGTTCAACGTCTATCCGAACGAGATTGAAGACGTTGTGACCTCCCATCCGGGTGTGATGGAGTGTGCTGCGATTGGTATCAAAGATGAGCGCAGTGGTGAAGTGCCAAAGTTATTTGTTGTGCGAAAAGATGCTGAGCTTACCGAAAAAGAGATCATCAAGTGGTGTAAAGAACATTTGACTAATTACAAAGTGCCGAAGACCGTCACCTTTGTTGAAGATCTACCTAAATCCAATGTAGGCAAGGTGCTAAGACGTATGTTGAAAGATGATGATACGTCACATGCGGCATGAGGATAGCTTATGTCCCTGAGCAAACCTACCCGGCGACGACATGCCCACCGTCGTACAATTATAGCCGACGGTTATGAACGTGAAGATGGCCTGTGGGATATTGAAGCGCGCATGACGGACGTAAAGTCTGAAACGGTAGATAATCCCGAAAGAGGTGGCTATGTCGCATCGGGCGAGGCATTTCATGATATGAAATTGCGTCTAACGCTGGACAGAACCTTATTAATCCATGAAGTTGAAGCGGTGATTGATGAGTCCCCCTTCACCATGTGTCCCGGTGCAGTTCATATCTTTAAAAGACTCGAAGGAACTCGCATAGGTCCAGGGTGGCAGCGCAAAGCTAAGGATCTAGTGGGAGGCGCGCAAGGGTGTACCCATCTCCATGAGCTATTACCTGTTTTGGCAACGACTACTGTACAAAGCCTATGGCCAAGTATGGAGGAAGATGTGATGACCGCAGGTTCTAAGATCATGTTGAATACCTGTCGTACATGGGCACAAGATAGTGATGTGATTCGCCGTTATGTGCCCGATTTATACAATCCAGAGCCAGCCGATTAACGCATCTAATAAAGGAGATGACTATGAGTTTGCCTGAATCGTTTCGAGAAACACTCAACCTGCCTGTCATTGCCTCTCCCATGTTTTTAGTATCAGGCCCAGAGCTCGTCATCGAAGCCTGTAAAGCCGGGATTGTAGGCACGTTTCCTGCGTTAAATCAGCGTACCAGTGAAGGCTTTGAGTCTTGGCTGATTGAGATTCAGGCAGCGCTGCAGGCCTATGAAGAAGAAACAGGCCGTAAAGCAGCCCCTTTTGGCGTTAATCTGATTGTACACGCCAGTAATCCTCGTTTGGCAGCGGATTTGGAAATATGTAAGCGTCATAAGGTCCCCTTAATCATAACATCACTTGGTGCAGTGCCAGATGTCGTTAAACAAGTCCATGCGTATGGTGGCTTGGTTTTTCACGATGTAGCAACGGTTCGCCATGCTCAAAAAGCTGCACAAGCTGATGTCGATGGCCTGATTGCCGTATGTGCGGGGGCGGGTGGTCATGCCGGTGTTCTCAACCCTTTTGCGTTTGTGAGTGAAATTCGTCAGTTTTTTAATGGCACATTAGTGCTGGCAGGGTGTTTATCTACGGGGCGTGATGTTGCAACCGCACAAGTGATGGGTGCGGATATGGCGTATATGGGCACTCGTTTTATTAGTACACAAGAGAGTCAGGCGGTCGCAGAGTATAAACAGATGATTGTGGATAGCTCTGCTGCTGATATTGCTTACACCTCTGAGATATCGGGCATTTCTGCGAATTTTCTTAAACCCAGTTTAAGTGCCGCAGGACTTGACCCCAATACCGGCAAGCCGCTCGATGCTGAGGTTGTCACGGCTAAAAAGGAATTAAATCTGGGGGAGGAACTGACCGCAC
>Ga0193954_1001536_pt1 | contig 11666 bp, 9 predicted proteins | sample BB_5_MG_FD_140340 | JGI IMG/M metagenome (GOLD analysis project Ga0193954, IMG submission 140340) | Microbial mat bacterial communities from the Broadkill River, Lewes, Delaware, United States - BB_5_MG | ecosystem: Environmental > Aquatic > Freshwater > River > Microbial mats | place: USA...
GAAGCAAAAAAAATATTTCAGGAATCTTCTCTAAATTCAGACTTTTTAAGGGTAATACAGACAAAACGAGATGGTTATACTATTAAAGATGAAGAGTTTAAATTGCCTTTTGAAGATAATTTTTTTGAGTATGTGATTTCTTTTCAAGTTTTTGAACATATTAGCAACTTAGAAGAAGTTATCAAAGAACTTTACCGCGTTGTAAAAGTCGGTGGCAAAGTTTACTTGGAATTCCCCTCTACTTACACAATAGTTGAACCGCATCTTGAAATCCCCTTTGTTCAATATTTGAGATACTCTAAATTTAGAGAAAACTATATTTACTTTTTTGCAAAACTGGGAAAAATAGATGAGCCAAGAAAATATGCCAAGATGCAAAATAATTATTTAAAAACATCGTGCTTTTACAAAAGACATAGTAAGTTTGACAAGATGTTTGAAGATGGTGGTTTTTCTAAAAAAGACTACTCATACAAGAGGCGTTCCCTTAGAATGCAAAAAGATAAGGTTTTTACATTAAGAGAACTTCTTTTATATAAACAAAGAAGATATGATAACAAGAGTAGTTTAGAAAGTTTTAGTTATGCAATGACTATATACTTAAAACTGCACTCATTTTTTTATTCTATGTTAACAAATAGAATGTTAGTTTTTACAAAGGAAGCTAAGTGAATATACCTATATCTAAACCATATTTTAATGAGTGTGAAAGCAAAAGTATTATTAAACCACTTCAAAGTGGTTGGGTAGTTCAGGGTAAGTTTGTAAAAGAGTTTGAAAAACTTTTTTGCACACATACAAAAGCAAAGTTTAGCCATGCAACAACAAGTTGTACAACTGCTTTGCATCTAGCTTTAGTCGCTTTAGAGGTTGGCTTGGGCGATGAGGTAATTATCCCCTCTTTTACATATATAGCTACAGCAAATGTTGTAGAGCAAGTAGGGGCAAAGTCAGTTTTTTGTGACATAGAACTTGGTAGTTTTAACATAGATGCTAAAAAAATCGAAACGCTCATAACAGAAAAAACAAAGGCTATCATAGTTGTAAACCTCTTTGGTTTATGTGCTAACTTAAAAGAGATAATGAAACTAGCAAAAAAACACAATCTAAAAGTCATAGAAGACTCTGCTTGTGGATTTGATGCATGGTTAGATAGCAAACACTCAGGAACTTTTGGAGATATAGGCTGCTTCTCTTTTCATCCAAGAAAATCTCTATGTACAGGAGAGGGTGGGATGTTGATTACAAATGATGATAATCTAAACTCTAAGATATCTCAACTAAAAGACCATGGTGCATCTAAAAGCGATATGTTGAGACATGAAGAGGGTGGTAGTCTGCTTCCTGAGTTTAACTTTGCAGGATTTAACTATAGAATGACTGATATGCAAGGTGCTTTGGGAGTTTGCCAGATGCATAAAGCTGATGAAATCATGCGTAAAAAAAGAGTTTTAGCAAAAAAGTATGATGAAGCTTTAAGAGAGTTTGGCTTTTTACAAACACCAAAATATGATGAAAACTATATTCATGGTTATCAGTCTTATGTTTGTTTGTTTACGGATGGACAAAGTATGCAAGGTATAACTAAAAAAAAGATAGATGCCATAAATATAAAACGAAATACTTTTATGCAAAAACTTGAATCTTTTGGCATAGCAACTAGACAAGGTACACATGCCGTTCACACTTTGGGGTTTTACAAAAAGAAGTATGGGTTAAAAGATGAAGATTTTTTAATGAGTTATGCTGCAGATAGACTTAGCATCGCTCTTCCGCTCTATCCTCAAATGAGTGATGAAGAGTTTGACTATGTAATAGCTCAGTTTAAAAATTATTATTTTTGGCTATCTTAAATAAAATATTTTCAAACTTGCTATGAATATCACTATATTTATCTAGTGAAGAGTAAGCATTTTGTACAAGACTACTTAAATCATTTTCTAAACAATATAGTAGTTTATCTACTAAAGTATTTACATCGTTATCTTTAAAGAGTACGCCGTTTTCATTGTCTTTTATTAGCTCTTTTATGGGTTCAATGTCTGAGGCTAATACTAAAGTATTTTGAGAAAAAGCTTCTAAAACAACATTTGGCTGACCCTCAAACCTAGATGCAAGTATCATTAAGTCTGCTTCTTTTAAATAGTGTAAAACATCGCTTTTATATCCGTGAAAAACTACATTTTTATTAAGTCCAAGAGAGTTTACATCTTCTAAAAGATGAGCGTATTTATCTCCATCGCCTACGATATGTAAACATAAACTCTCTAAATAATCTTTTTTTAACTTTGATAAAGCTCTTATAACTAAAGATATGTTTTTTTGTATGGCTAATCTACCAACTATTACTATGTTTTTTTGCTTTGCATCAAAGATGTTTTTTTGTTCTAAACTTTTTACCTCTATAGGATTTGCTAAAACATCTATTTTAGTATTTTCAATATTGAAGTTAGTAAGCATATCATTTTTAATAAATTCTGATTGTACTAAAATATTTGAATTTGACAAGATAGATGCCATTAAGTCTTTGTTTATATCTGTATGCTTAGGATATACCTCTATCTGTTTACTTAGTTGATTTCTAACACAGAGTAGAACAGGCTTGTTATATACTTTAGCAGATATATAAGCTATATAGTTAACTATAAAATCGCTAAAGCCAACTATAACATCTGAGTTTTTCGCATATAGACTTATCTCTTGCAAAATATCAAAAATATGAGTAGTGATTTGTTTGTTAAAATCAATAAGCTCAATGTACCTGATCTTTTTGCTAAATCTGTACTTGTTTGATTTTTTTAAACTTATGAGAGTGACTTCATGGGAGTGTTTTACTAGATGCTCACAGTGTGAGAGTAAAACTTTTTGAGCTCCACCAGTTGACATAGTGTCTATGATAAATAGTATCTTCATTTTGTAAAACACATATTGTTTTTATCTTTTAAATATCTGTTGATGATGGGCTTGTAGAGATTACTAAAAATGTTTTCTAAAGCCCAGTTTGTAGAAGATGCATACTTTGCCTTTAGCGGAAATTTATACTTTTTTAGTCCAACACTATTTGCCATTAGTTCTAAGTTTTTTGGATTAAAGCAGTTTAGATGCTCTAGTGGAAAGATGGCATTAAACTCATTTTGAAAATCTGATTCATGGTTTATCTCTGTAACTTGTAGTTTTTCATAAAGAGCATCTGTGTTTGGTACTGCAACTCTAAGTATTGCATCTTTGTTTAAAAGGTTTGTTAGTTGTTTGAGCAATGTTTTTGGACTGCTTAGATGCTCAAAAACTTGGTCACTTCTAATATAGTCAAATTTGATGTCGCACTCTTGAAGTGAGACTACTTTTATGTTGTTTTTTTGTAGGTTTTTAAGACGAGCATCTGATAGCTCTACTGCATAGACATCAAAACCATGAGCTTTGGCTAAGATAGCAAAATCACCCCAACCTGCACCAAAGTCAAGAACTTTGAGACTAGCTGGGTCTTTGTTGAAGTGATGAAAAAGTAGATTTATCTCATACTGTAAGATATTGAAAAATCTGCTATTGTATTTGCTCTTTTGATATTTATACGATTTTTCTGGATTTATCCATTTCTCATAAAGAGTAAATGAAAAATCTTCATCTGCAACCATTTGCTGATAATAATGCTCACAGTTTTTGCATTTTAACAATATATAAAAATCATCTTTTATGGTGTTAAAGTCATCATCATTAAATCCATCATAAACAGAGAAAAAATCATAAAAATTTTCATACTTAAACTCACAAACAGTAGAAGACTCTTTTGAGTCACAAACAGGGCAAGAGTCTCTTTTTTGTAGCATCTTTAATTGTCTTCTTTTGTAAATTTATGATAAAGGCAATCGTCCGAACACTCTTTATCGCATCCATCGATGAAATTTTTTCTAAATCTTTGAAATTCTGAGCCATTCCAAATTTCTTCTAAAGTATTTTTATGGATATTTCCTAAATTATATTCAACTGATTTGTTTGTAGTGCATCCTATTACAACTCTACCTATATTCTCCCCAGGTTCATCATTTGGGAGTGGTACATTAATCATTATGGATTCTCTCCAAGGCTTATTACATTCTAAATCATTGTATATATCAATGTTTATATCAAAATATTCAGGACTTTGTAGCCTTATATTATTGTCATTTGCTCTTTTTTTTAACTTTTCAATTTTACTAGAAACTAGTTCTCGTTCATATCTCATAGATTTTATATTATTAATGTAGTCGTTTGAGTCTTCTGCTACTAAAACATTTAAACTCCACTCATCAATACCTAAGTCAATACAGATATCGAGCATCCCATCAAGTTCATTAAAAGTATCTTTATTTATAATAGTGTTAACAACAATTTTCATTTTACTATCGTTAAGCTTTCTTAGTTTATTTAAACTATAGATATTTTTATACCAAGCATCAAATTGGTCTCTACCTTGTATCTCTTTAAAAGTTTCTCTGTTGTCAGCATCTAAATCAGTTGAAAAATATAGTAAATCACTATCTATAATCTCTTGTAGAGACTTAGAAATCACAGAAGAGGCATTTGTTAAAACAGATGATGTACAACCAACATTTTTGATATATTTAAATATTTTAAATATATCAGAATTTAAAAAAGGCTCACCTGTAGCACATATATTTATATGCTTTACTCCATAGCTTTTTAATATATCTATCTGTTCTTTTGCAATGTCAAAACTTATTTTATAGTTATTTTTTTCTGTGTATGTAGTTCTTGTTTGACTATGATATGGACAGTAATTACATTTAAAATTACACAAGCCTTCTATATTAATAGTAGCACTTTTAGGGTAGTTATAACTAATTATATTATGATTCATTTTTGAAATCCTCTATTTTATATATCATACAGTTATCTTCTTTATCTATAAACTCTAAATTGTCATTTTGTGTGTTTTTGATAAAGTTTTTATAGTTTTGCATTGCTAACTCATTCGTTAATATATGGGTAATTCCAAATTTTTGTTTTAATACTCTTAAATTTGTACCAGGATATGGGTAGTTTCCTGTGATAAGATGTAAATCCTCTTGTGAAACTTTAGAATTTGTCCAAGAAGTTGAATAGTAACAAATTTTTGCTTTTTTTAAATTGTATAATAATATCCAACTATATTGACCTAAAGGATAGATGATATTTTCTTCTTTATCTATTTGTTCTATTAACTTATAAGGCACTTTAATATTTTTGTAATATTTTAAATATAACCTGATGTACTGTGTATAACATATCATATACCATATAGAAATAATAATCAAAACAGTGTTGTTTAGATTGGCAAATATCTCAACGAATAAAAAAATCTGAATAAATAGAGTATGCTCCAAATACCTTTCAGCTTCACCTATAAACACAAGTTTTGGAATTAAAACTAACAAAAACAGTATAAACGAAGAAAGAAATACTATAAATAGAAAATCACTATCTTGACTTAAATAGTCTTGATAAAATAAAACAATTAATGCTTGAGGCATAAAAAAGATTAAAATATGAAGAGGATATTGATCCATCATAAACCAGTTAAGCATCTTTGTAGTTAAAAAGTTTTGTTTAAATCTCTTAAAGTAGCAACTTATACAAGCTTTTTGCTCTATTAAACCGACATAATTTTTAGCCAGTGTAGAATAATAATACTTCATACTCAATACATTTCCACGAATAACAATATAAACTTTATTGCCAAAAATTAAAAAAGATATCATAAGTCCGATTATAGTTAATACAAGTGCTTCATAAAATCCGAATAAGGCTAATATGATGCTTATAAACCAAATAAATTGAAATCCGAATATACTAGATATGTTTATCAGCACACTACAAATAAGTCCTATGATTAGCCAAGTTGTTGAGCCTTCTTGATAAAAGAATGCTAATGAAACAAAAAATATAAACAATAAAAGTTGAGACAACACTCTAGGAGTTGCATTGTAGGCTCTAGGACCCATGCCGATTCTTAAAAACGATGGTGAAATTGCCATTAAAAATCCAACCCAAAGATGTCCGTTTGCATTTTGCATATCTAGGTTAATAAAAAGTTTATGAGAAATCAACATCGCTAAAGCAATATGAATAACATCTATTATTGCCGATGAGATTTTTTCTGCCAAATAAATGTTTTTATCAGGAACAAAAGAGAATAACCAGTGAAATAACCAAGGATAGTCCATGTTGTCATCTAAACTAAAACGACCTTTGTCTTTTGGTATTTTATAGTTATGTTTTTTAATAATTCTAGAGATTGCCATGTGAAAGTAAGTGTCATAATTCCAACTATTTTTAGAGATTAAGCGGGGTATTATGCGTAATATAAAGGCTATAAGCAATATAAGCCAAACTGTCATTTAACCACCTCTATATTCAAGTTTAGTGTTGAAAAAATCAAATACTTTAAGGGAACTATACTTGTAAGACTTTGAGTCCTTTTCCCAGATATTTGTGTAAGCATCCCATAGATTGCAATCTTTACAAGCTTCACATGATTTAAAATTTAAGTCAAGTTGATTATCTCTAAAATCTTGATTATTTTTTGAAGTATAAATCTCACTTAGTGTATTTTTATTAATGTTTCCTATAACCATAGACTCCTTTTCTTTTGCGTGCCAGTTGAACATATAGCATCCCAAAACATCACCATTAGAAATGATGGAAGTTGAATACCAAGGAGCGACACAAGGGTATCTCTCTTTTTTATGATTTATATTTTCATCTTCATAACTTGGTGTCATTCCATCAATAGGATGTCCCATCTTGTACATCTGACGAATAAAAGCTTTATCTACAAAGCTACTCCATTCTTCTACAAAAGAATTTGAGAGATGTTTGTTCTCTTTTGTTTCTATCATAAAAGTTTGTGTAAACGGAGTTTTAGAACCCAAAGAGTCTTTGATTTTTTTAAAATTTATTATATTTTTTTTTACTTTAGTAAAGCTATCAGATTGTGTAACAAATTTATGTCCATCTTCATCCCCTGCGAATAAACTAAACTGAATATTATCAAGACCGCTTTTTATCAAATCCCTTGCTATTTTTTCATTTAATAAAAGCCCGTTTGTAGATATAATAGTGTTTACAAGGGGTTTTTGCTCTTTCATATAGGATATAAACTTTGCTAAATTCTTAAACTCTAAAGTTTCTCCAATAGAAGATATATCAAAACTATAAAAAGAATCATTTGGTACACTAGAAACTATATTTTTTAAAGTTTCAAAAGACATCTCTTTTTTTTGTTTATACATCTCTGCAACTTCATTTTGTGAGTATGGACAAATCTTACACTTAAACATGCACGTGTGTTCGTTAAAAGATATATTAATAACTCTAGGAATATTTTTGTTATATAAAAATATCTTTTGTCCAGCCATACTCTTTAGTAGGAAGTTTTTTGCAAATCCTTTTAGTGAACGAGTAGAATAAAATTTATATATTAAGTTTTTATTATTTACATACGACATTAGTTGCTTTTATCCTTAAGTGCAGTAAGCTCATAAACACCTGTTTGTCCATGATAAGTACCTTTAAAAAAATTATGTGCTTCTTGAGAGTTGAGCTTTCCTTCATCAGCAACAACAATATCAAAAAAATCATATAACTTTAGAGCATCTAAAAGTTCATTTTTTTCTATTATAACATCTAAACCTTCTTGATATAAACTTTTATTGTTTATATATCTTTCGGTATTTATAATACAATCAAGAGCATATTTTCTTGGATTATAAGAACTCGTTTTGTTATGCTCATTTATTAGAAGATTTAGATACCATCCCATTCCATTTGCGTTTAAATATAATTTTGCTTTTGGTTTTAGTAATCTTTTAAATTCTTGTAAGGTCTTTTTCCAATCTGTTAAAAAAAACACACCATAGCAAAAAATGGCATCAAAAGAGTTATCTTTAAAATTAGTGCTATTGATACTTTGTAGTGAAGTTGTTAAGTTTTTTATATTTAATTCTTGTGCTAACTCTTCTGTAAAAGAAACACGCTCTTTAGATATGTCAATAGAATAAACATTGGTGTTGTGTTTAGCTAAAGGAATACTCCATTGACCAAATCCACATCCTGCATCTAAAACATTTTCAAAGTTAGTAAATTCATATTGTAAAATACGCTTCTCGTAAACTTTTATATCATTAGAGTAGATACGTTTTAAAAATTCAAAATCTTGTTTTTGTAAAATTTTTTTATATTTTTCAATTATATTATTAGTCATGATTTACCAATATTTTTCGTCTTTAAAAGACATTGCGGGGTAGTTGTTTTGCATAAAATCTTTATACTCACTCTTTTTTAAGTTTAAGCTATTTGCTTCAATCATTCCAGTAGCAACTTTAAGTCCAGCCGTATGTAATTCGATAATTACATTGCTACCTATGTTATCAACTGTATAACTCATATTGCCAAATGAAGCTGGAACTTTTGGAATATAATTAAAATTAGCATTAGTGAAGTCAACTGAACCACAAATATGAATAACATCTACATCTGATCTTATATCTTTTGTTTTAATGTAGCCACTATCGCCAATTAGTAACTTGTTATTATGGTGTTCAAGTAAAACAATAGCATCATAGGAATCTATATTAATAATATTCTTGTATTCATTTATAATAGTATAATTATAGTCATTTTGATCTAAAACCTTTTGCACATATAGTGTGAAATGGTTACAACCTAAAATTAATATATTTGATGAAATGGGTGTATGATTCAAAGTTAATAAAAATTTTAAAACCATATATCCTAAATACTCTTTAGTTCTTAGTCTAGAGTCATCCTCATTTGTACCATATACCTTTATGTTTTTTTTGGCACATTCTTCTATGTCAAGGTCACTTTTCCTATACTCCCAAGTTTCCCACATTAGTGGGATAACACATTTTGAACTAAGTTTATTTATAATTTTATCATCAATGGGTCTTAAAAAACCTGTATTTGTTAAAATATCAACTTCATCTAAATTTAGACTGTTTATATCTGTAATAATTTCAACTCTACCTTCGAGATTTAAATATTTTAATAAATTATTTGTTTGCTTTTTAACATCCTCAACCGAACCATATTTAGAATCTTTAGTAAATGCATAAACATATTTTGCTCCAGCTAATGCAGCAATAACTGGTGTGACAACATAGTTTCCTGTGGCAGCTTCTGTTAAAATTATTTTATTTGATAAGTCTAAGTTAAAATTAGCAATAGATTTTTTAATTTGATTTTTAATACTTGCAAAATTATCCATAGATATTACTCCACTCTTCAAAGTTAAGCAAACTCCAGATAAAGAGTCTTCTGTTTTGTTTTCCATTTAGGTGTTCATTTACAGAACTTTGTACTGCATCTATATCCATGTATTTGTATATATTTGCATCTTTGTTTAAGAGTTTCTCTTTAACAAACTCTATGCTTTCCCCCTTAAACCAACTGGCATCTGGGCTTGAAAATCCTTGTTTTGTTAGTGTGGTTATCTTTTTTGGTATATGTTTATTTGCCATTTTTCGCAAAATATTTTTACCGTCATTGCTTTTTTGAAAGTATTTATGCTGTTTATTTCCAGCTTCATTTTCATTGATTCTTATAATATTTTGTAGATTTGATAGCTTTAGATTTACAGGTATCTGTTGAGCAAAATCAACTAAATCATTATCTAAAAAAGGGACTCTAGTTTCAAGTGAGTGAGCCATTGAGAGTTTGTCTTCCACAACTAAGAGACCATGCAAAAATGTTTTTGCTTCAAAATAAAGTGAATGATTTACATAATCCTCTGAAGATGTCAGTCTGTCACTATGTTTTTTAAATACATCAGCAAATATATCTCTAGTCCAAACATCTTTAGCATCTTCCCAAATAGGTTCAAATACTTTATGAATCTCTTTGTTTGGGATTAGCCTCTGCCAAAAATGGTAGTATTTATCTATGTACTCATTAAAATCTATATTATTTACAGCCCTATAATATCTCCATGGGTAACCTGCAAAAAGCTCATCACTTCCCGTTCCTGCCAAAACTACTTTAACGAACTTACTAGCAAGTTTACTAGCATAGTAGTTTGGATAACTCTGTCCGACACGAGGCTCTTCAAGATGGTAAGCAAAGTCGTTTAGACATCTTTCCATATCTCCTGATTTTAAAACCATCTCATAGTGTTCAGTTTTAAACAGGTATGACATGTATTCAGCTTTTTGTCTCTCATCAAAAGCGAGTTCCAAACCACTAGCACTGTTTAAGTCAAAACCGACAGTAAAAGTCTTTAGATTGGAGATGCTCTTAGATGCTATGGCGGTAATTGACCCGCTATCTATCCCACCACTTAGGTAGCTTCCGACTTCTACATCACTTACAAGCTGTCTGTTTACGGCTTGTGTAAAGAGTCTGTCTAACTCCTCGATATACTCTCTTTCATCTTTTAGTTTAAGCGGCTTTGTAAAATCAAAATCCCAATACTGCTTAGTTTGTATTTTTTGAGTATCTGCTCTTAGGTTTATCTTTATGTAGTTTCCAGCAGGAAGTAGTTGAATTTTTTCATGAAATGTTTTATCTGTAAATATATTTTGAAAAGTAAAGTACTCAACTAAAGCAGTTTTGTCAATTTTATAGTCATACTCCTTATACTCTAAAATAGATTTGGTCTCACTTGCAAAAATCAGTGTACCATCATCATTGAGTGTATAGTATAGAGGCTTGATTCCATATCTGTCTCGCACTAAATATAGCTCTTTTTTAAAATTATCATATAGAGCAAAAGCAAACATTCCATTAAATTTTTTAATACATTCTATGCCCCATTCTACGTAGGCGTAGATAATTACTTCCGTATCACTATTTGATTTAAACCTATGTCCACATTTTTCAAGTTCTTTTCTGAGTTCTTTAAAGTTGTATATTTCACCATTATATGTAATCCAAATATTTTGAGATAAATCACTCATAGGTTGGTTGGCATCTACACTCAAATCTTGGATAGAGAGTCTAGTATGACCAAAAAACAGATCCCAATCATGCCGAGTAAGTTCGTTTAAATTTATCTCTTGCTCAAAAGTTTTAAAAAAAGAAATATTTTTAGAGTGGCGACATCCAGTATGAAAAAAACATGAACCACTACCATCAGGTCCTCTATGATGCAGTTTTTTAACTATGTTTTGACTATATCTGATATTTGTAGAAGGCTTTTTTAATGAAACTACACCAACAACACCACACATGTTAATCGCTTATTGCATCTAAAAAAGTTCTATCTACGCTATTTAATATTTTCTCGTTAATGGGTTTTCTTTTTTCAAGTACAAACTCAACTAGTTCTTTGTCATTTATAAGCTTATTGGCAACATCTATATAGTTCTCTACGGAGTATGGCCAAACATATTTATCATACGAGTAAGACTCTTTTAGTTTGTCTTCTTCACTCCACTCATTCCATAGTGTTATGTAGGGTCTGTTTTTGTGCATATACTCATTTAAACTCTCGCCATTAGATAGATTAAAAGGCTCTAGCCATAAATCTATTACATAGTTATAAATATGAGCATCTATATGACCAACGAAAAAGAATCTATCAGCTATACCTAGATTTTTGACTTTTTTTTGGATAGGCTCTTTTTCCCCACCTCCACAAGCCAAGTAAATAGTTTGTGGATTTTCCTTCA
>Ga0193954_1001537_pt1 | contig 11662 bp, 12 predicted proteins | sample BB_5_MG_FD_140340 | JGI IMG/M metagenome (GOLD analysis project Ga0193954, IMG submission 140340) | Microbial mat bacterial communities from the Broadkill River, Lewes, Delaware, United States - BB_5_MG | ecosystem: Environmental > Aquatic > Freshwater > River > Microbial mats | place: USA...
AAATCATTTTTATCAATGATTGATAAGGTACATCCATAGAGTTTGCTTTTACTTTTAGATTTTCTAACATATCAGCAGGAAGTCTTAAAGATATAGTTTTTGTACTTTTTTTAAGATTTGGAAACGTAACAGCTTTTGCTTTTGACATATCAAAATAATCTGTAACATCATGAGTATCCCAAAATTCTCTCTCTTCATCCTCTGTTTTAAACAATGGTATCTCTTTAATTTTGCTCATAAAATAACCTTTCTTTTTTACTCATAGTTCTTGCGCTTATCACTCTAATTTTATTATCTCGTTTTGTAAATATTACAGTGATTAAATCTCCTGAATCTATTTTTCCAAAAGCTGAACATCTACATTCTTGAATATTTGAATGTTTACTGTCTTCTATTATAATTAAAGGTTGATTATAAAAAACTTCTTCAATAATTTGCCATTTTAGATTATGTTTAATTTCATTTTTACGAATATTACCTTCGTCCCAATCAAAACCAACAACATTTTTAATATCTAAACAATCAAATTCCAAGTTTACAACCTTTATTTATGTATATTTTTATCATATACAAAGTAATATAATATTTTACTGAAATATTATCCTCTTTTTTATTTCTTTTAGTTATAGTTTTGCTTTTTTCATAGGATATTTTCTATGGTACTAAATTATTTGCATCAAATCTCGAGTCTCTTATATATTTGATCGCTTCATCTATACTATCTGTTATCAAGTATGAGTGCATATCTGCTTCATTTATATAGTTGTGTTTTAACATAACTCGAAAGAAGTCTTCTAATGGCTCATAAAAATCTTTTCCAAAAAGAATAATTGGGAATTTTCCCATTCTTTGTGTTTGTATCAAACATAAAGCCTCTGAAAGTTCATCTAGTGTTCCAAAACCTCCTGGCATAACGATAAATGCAACTGAATATTTTAAAAATGTAACTTTTCTTGTAAAAAAGTATCTAAATTTTAGTGGAAGATTTATAAATGGATTTCCACTTTGTTCATTTGGTAACTTTATATTTAAACCAACTGATATCTTAGCACCTTTATTTCCAGCTTCCATGATACCACCACCGCCGCCAGTCATAATTGCATAACCCTCTTCCGAAAGAATTTGAGCTAATTGAAATGCAGTTTCATAATACTTATCATCGTGCGGTGTTCTTGCACTTCCAAAAATCGAAACAGCGGGTGGAAGAGTACTAAGCTCCTCATACACATCAACAAAATCTCCAATTACCTTAAATAGTCTCCAAATATCTTTATCTTTGTTTTTATTATCTAAAAATTCTTCTCTTAAACTTTGCATAATATATCCTTTATAAATGAACTGATTCATTTATTTTGAAATTTTCTTTTTTGTTATTCAATTATTGTACAGCATAAAAGATTAGTTTATCTTTTAAAAATTTAACAACTATTTTAATGTAATATATTGTTTCATTTAGATTATATGTTTTTGGATATAATAAAAATCAATATTTAAAAGCTGGAGTAAATAAATGAGTGCAATTGCTATTATGTGTTCTGGAGGAGACAGTTCAGGGATGAATCCTGCTGTTAAAAAATTTGTTGATTATGCTTATGATAAAAACTTAACACCATATCTTATCTATGATGGACTTGAGGGTTTGATAGATGGTGAGATAAAAGAAGCTAAGCATGAAGATGTATCTGGTATCATTCATCTTGGTGGCACAATCATAAGAACCTCTCGGTCTAAAAGATTTTTTGAAGCTAAATATAGACAAAATGCTTATGAAAATTTACAAAAATACAATATAGAAAAGCTCGTAGTTTTAGGTGGAAATGGTAGTTTTAAAGCTATGGATGTTTTTTGTAGTGAATTTGATATCTCATTTGTAGGGATACCATCTACTATTGACAATGATATTAGTGGCACTGATTATTGTCTTGGAGTTGATACTGCTTTAAATGTGATCAAAAATGCTTTAGATGATATAAGAGATACCTCTTCATCTTTTAAAAGAGCATTTGTGATTGAAACTATGGGGAGAGACTGTGGTTACTTGGCTTTAATCTCTGCTATTACAAGTGGTGCTGAGATTTGTATAATTCCTGAGATAAAATATGACTTAAAGAGTTTACAAAAAAGACTTAGACAAGAGATTGAGGATGGAAGAGCTTATATTATTGCAATAGTTGCAGAAGGTACAGAATCGACTGATACTATAAAACAATGGATACAAACTGACTTGGGATTTGAAGCAAGAGATATAGTTTTAGGACATATTCAAAGAGGTGGAAGTCCTAGTGTTTATGATAGATTGATGGCATTTGAGTATGTGGCTTTTTCTATTGACAGATTACTAGAAAAAGATAAAGTAAATGAAATAATAGTATACAAAAACTCACAGTTTGATTTTTTACACATTAAAGATATCGCAAATAAAATATATAAAATAGATGATAGGCTTTTAAAATTAGTATCTAAAATGACGCACTAAAACTCTTATAAAATCCTAAGACTACATCTGTCTTTTGTATTTATATTAAAAATATAGGAATATAATAAAGATAAGAAAAAGAAGGAGGTGCGTTATGTCTAGTATTACACTTAGTACTTTAGGATTATTTATATTGTTTTGGTTTTATTGTATAGCCTCTTCTGTTTTAGGTAAATATAAAAATCCAAAAGATAAAGTATTTTGGACGATAGGTTTAGTATTTGTTCCATTTTTGTCCTTTTTCTTTATATATTTAAAAAGAGATTTACTAGAAAAGTAAAACTATTTTATCTTTATTGTAATATAATAAAGTACTATAAAACAAGGAGTTTGATATGTCTGAAATTTATGAACATGGTATAGATATAGGTATTAATAGAATCAAAAATCAGTTTTTTGTTAAGATGAAAATAGTAGGAAGTTTGACTCATGATGATTATGAGATGATAACTCCACTTTTAGAAAATGCACTAAATGGTATAACTCATCCACATATTTCATTGCTTATTGATGCTACAAAATTTGAAGGTTGGAGTTTACAAGCAGTTTGGGATGATTTAAAACTTGGACTTAAACACAATAAAGATTTTTATAAAATTGCCTTAGTGGGAAATAAGTCTTGGCAAGAATATGGGGTAAAGATATCAAATTGGTTTACTAAAGGAAGTATGGAATACTTTGAAAAAACTGATGATGCTCTTTCTTGGTTAAGTGAAGAAAGAAAATCAGACACTTTAGATACGGAATCTATAAATTCAAAAGATGTAACAAAAAATGAGATCAAAAGTAGAGAAGAAGATATCCAAAAACAATTAGAACTATTATTTAAAACAAATATGAAAATAACAGATTGGGATGTACCCGAAGCTGATGATAAAAAAGCAGCCAAACTGATAGTTGAAGTTTTAGAAAAGAAACTAGAAAGTATCAACAAAGATATTGATGATGGAAAGTATGATTATTATTAGATAAATTCTAATGATTCTTTAAGGTCTCAAATTGCGACCTTAGAGTGTAAAATACACAAAATATTTACTATATATTTTTGCAGAGCAGGGTCTATTAATGCTAAGTGCTATTGAAGTTAGTATTAAAGTTATCAATAGTTTTTTCATTCTTAAGTTATCTTGAAACTTGGGTAGATTGGAAAATTTTGGAATTTATAAAAAGTGTGACACTAGATGTGACAGTTTGATGCTAGAATAGGTATTGAAGGAAAATTTATGAATGATAGTTCCCCCTTAGATGCACATATTTATTTAATACAAAAAATATTAAGAAAAGAAAAAATAAATACTTCAGATGTTGCACAGTACTTAAATAAAAGTGATAGACAAGTAAGAAGATATATAGGACAGTTGTCTTCATTATTTGAATATCCTATTGAATCTAATGATAAAAAAGAATGGATAATCCCAAATTTTATATTAGATGTTAGATCATATAGTGCAGAAGAATTAGTTGTTATAAATGCATTATTGACAAAAGTAGAAAAAGATAATCATGAATTATATAATAAAGCAATTGATATGTTTGAAATACTAAGTGAAAAAGCATCACATGTTATATTTCAGCAATCATCTATTGAGAATATTATGACAAAATTTAAAAGTGAATTTTATTTAATAAAAGAATCTATTGAAAATAGTGTAGAAATAAAATTTGATTATTATTCTGATAGATATCCAAAACATGTTAAACCTCTCAAAATTGCCAATTTAGAAAAATATTGGTATTTACTTTGTTTTGATTTAAAAATGGAGAAATTTGCAAAATATCATTTTAGTGGATTGAAAGATATTAAGTTATCAAATAAGCATTTTAATATTGAAGAATATAATTATCAAGAAAAACTTGATAATGCAATTAATGCATATTTTAATTTAGAAGAAAAGAATAATGTACAATTAAAATTATCTAAAATAGCTAGAAAAGTATTATCACGTAAGAAATTAAATAATACACAACATATCTATAAAAATGACGTGGAAGAATATATTATGGATATCACAGTTTCTAGTTTAATGGAGATATCTCCATTAATACAACAATGGATTCCTCATATTGAAATAATTTATCCTCAAGAGCTTAAAAATATAATTCGAACAAATATAGACAAATATAATATTTAGATTCATGGGGACATCTTTTTGTCCCTTTATTCTTTTATACTTCAATAAATAAAAATTTGTTGAAGATAAAAGGAATAAAATGTCAAAAATAATTGTACAGTCAGAAGGTGAATTAAATGATATTAAAGATTTAATTTCAAAAAAAATACCAAATTATAGACAGGCATATAGTGATAGAACATCATTTATAATGGCTTGTTTATCGGAACTTGTCTATCTTCGATTTAATGAAGCTTTTTTTAAAAAAGATGATAAAAAAATTGTCGATAGAATTTCGTCTTTAGTGAGTGAAGAGAAATTAGTAGCGTTTAAAAAATTATATGACGTATTTGGTTATGACCATGAAGAAGAAATTAAAACTTTAAAAGAAGAATTGAAAGTTTTGGATATTGAATTAATAAAAACATTTGATACAAATGGAACTCAAGCTATGATTATTTCAACTCAAACTTTTTATGCTCTTGTTTTTAGGGGAACAGAAGTTACAAGTATAAAAGATATAAAAGCTGATTTGGATGCAAAAATCATTAAATGTGAAAGTGGAGGAAAAATTCATAGAGGTTTTAATGATGCTTTTGCGGAAGTACATATTGAAATACAAAACTACCTAAATAATGAATTAGTTGAGAATAAACCATTATTTATCTCTGGACATAGTTTGGGTGGTGCGTTAGCTACTGTAGCTTCTAAAAAATTAACTTATGAAAATGGTATATCTGCTTGTTATACTTTTGGTTCTCCTCGAGTTGGTGATGAAGACTGGATGCAAAATATTAAAACTCCAATATATAGAATGGTTAATTCAGCTGATCCAGTAACTATGTTACCGCCTGGAGATGAAATAATAAGTCCAATAGCAACAATTCTTGATTTCTGTAGATTAGAAAGCTTTAGTAAAAAATTATTAGCAAATTTTGGAGGATATTATCATATTGGTAATATGAAATTTTTAACAAATGTAGAAGATTCAAATTATGAAAGTGCAAGGCTTTTATACTCAGTAAGTATTTTGAGACGTTTAAAAGCATATTGGGGGAATTTTACATCTTTAAAAAGTATTCCATCAGATCATTCAATGACTGTTTATAGAAAAAAACTTAAATTTATAGCTATAAATAAGAATCAAAAAAGCGGGAACTAATGTATTTAAAAAAATTGATAATATTAATATTAAGTTTTCTATTTATTGGTTGTGTTTCAATTCCACCAGAAGCACCAAAACTTTCAACTGAGTTAGGAAAGAGAATAAACTCAATTGAGAGTGCAAATATTAAATTGCTTAATAAGTTTTTTGATCAAAAAAGAGATGATATTGATGAATTTATTAATGAAGAATGGACTCCTTTATTTGCAAAAAATATATTTTCAAATTCTAAAATATCAAAGATTTGGGATACTATTGTAAAGGAAAATAAGAAACAAGATAGATTAACGTTTCTCGTAAAAATGGGGCCAAAACTTCAAAATAAAATTAATGAAAAAAGATTAGAATTAATTACTCCTATTGATGAATTGGAAAGTACAATCGAAAAAGCAATTAGAACAGAATATAGACAAGCTCGAGTTATAAATAATAGTATCACTAGTTTACTTGTATCCGCTTCTGAAGTGAGCGAAAATAGAGATAGATATTTGGGAATGTTAGGTGCGACTGATAATAAAATAGTAAATGTAATTGATAAAACGGATGATTTTATTAGTAAGTTATTAAAAAAATCAAAAGATGCACCTTCAAAAGTTGATAAAGCACAAGTATTTATTAAGAAAATGAACTCTCTTAGAGATTCAATATAGATAAAAGGAAATAAAATGGCAATAAATTGGGATGAATTAGATTTGGATGAAATTATAGATGATGAGGCAAATAAGACAGATGAAGAATTAGCATCAAAAATTTCTTCACTTACTAGAATGACAGATGAAGAAGTAAGTGAATTGTTTCCAGATCCAGTAGATGCAAAAAAACTAGTGGAATTAATGAAAATAGTAAAATCATCAGAAAATAAAAATACAAAAATTAATAATATAGTTTCAAATGCACAAGATTTTGGCGGTGTTGTTCTTACTTTATTAGGTAAGTTTGTATAATAATAAAAATAGGTTAGCTATATCTAGCTAACCCATCGGATACATAATATCCTGTTGTATCAATCTTATCTCTTCCATAGTTTCATCACTAAGATTCAAATCCATTGCTTCAAAAGATTCATCAAGTTGAGCGGCAGTTCTTGCTCCTATAATAGTAGATGCTACAAAGTCAAATTGTTTTGAATATGCAACTGCTAAAGTAACTGGTGAGATTCCTAGTTTTTTTGCTAGTTCTACATATTTTGCTGTAGAGGCTAGTGTTTTTGTATTTACAAATCTATTGGATTGTGCTTTTACTCGTGGATTGTCACTTTTTAGATACTCAGAAAATCGTGCAACTTCTGGATAAAATTTTCCATTGTATTTTCCACTTAGTACCCCTCCACCAATTGGTGAGTATGGTAAAAGTGAGATTTGTTCATTTTTACATACAGTTGCTAACTCATCCAAAAATCTTGGGTTATTTAAAGAGAAATTATTTTGAATAGATTCAAATCTTGCAACTCCTTTATTTTTTGAGGTTTCATTTGCTTTTGTTAAACCATACGCTGTATCGTTCGAAGTTCCTAGGTATCTTACTTTTCCCTCTTGAATCAATTCATCAAAGGCTCTTAGCGATTCTTCAATAGGTACAATTGTATCTGGCCAATGCATTTGATATAAATCTATGTAGTCAGTTCCAAGTTTTTTCAAACTCCCCTCAATAGCTTTTTTGATATGAAACTTATCAATTGCAGTCATACCATTTCTAATAGGAGGAACAAACCAACCGTTTGCTGCTCCTGCTACTTTAGATGCTATTATAAGATTTTCTCTTTTTTTAGTTTTGAGCCATTTCCCTATAATTGTTTCAGTTATTCCTGCATATTCCTCTTTTGGAGGAACGGGATATAATTCTGCTGTATCAAAGAAGTTTATACCTCTATCTAGCGCTTTATCCATGATTCGAAAAGATTCCTTTTCATCACTCCATGAGCCAAAACTCATAGTTCCTAAACAAATTGGCGTAACTCTAAGTCCAGTAAGTCCTATATATCTGTATTGCATTTTTTATCCTTATAAGATATTTAATGAAATATTATACTACTTTATCTTTTATTTGATATAATTTGTAAAAATTTAAGATATATTTGATTGAAAAGGAATGGTGTGGGTAGAATAATAAACTTAATAATTATTTGTTTCTTTGTAACAAATCTTTTTTCAAAAGAAGTAGAAACAAAAGAGATATTTAACTTATTAAATAGCATTGAAAAAAAGACAGACTTATCTCAAAAAACTAAACTCGAAAATGGTGGTGTATCTTTTATCTATACAAGAGATGACTTAAAAAGAATGCAAGCAAAAAGCTTAAAAGATATATTAAAATCAACATATCCTTTTGGTTATAATGAAAATAGATATGGTAGACCCGATCCTCTAACTTTTAATACAACAGCACCTTTTTTAAGTAGTATGATAAGAGTTTTCATAGATAACCAAGAGATAACGACAGGCTTGTATGGAAGTGGAATAGTTGTTTTAGGTGATATTGATTTGGGATTTGTTGATCATATAGAGATATATACTCAAAACCCATCGTATGAATTTTCTACGGAAGCTACATTTGTTCTTGTAAAGCTTTACACTAAAGTAGCACAAAAAGATGAAGGTGGAAAAGTAGAGATATCTTCTAGTAGTTACAATGCAAATAGTGTAAGTGGGCATTATTCACAAGAGTTAGATGATTGGTCTTATTTCTCTTATGTATCAAAAGATAATATTAAAAGAAAAAAATATAAAAGTCATAATACTGAACTTTCAAGAGATAAAAAGCGTTTACATCTATTAGCTTCTCTTTACAATACAAACAATCGGATTCTTTTTCAAGCAATTAGAACTAAAGAAGATGCTTTTATTGGTAAAAGTGTTGATGCAACACCTCTAAAAAATACAAATGATACTGATTTTTTGCATCTAGGATATGATACAAAGATAAAAGACTTCTCTTTTTTAGCATCTTATGATTATATGTTAAATGATAAATATTTTGCTGATGATATTGGTGCAATAAGAACATCGGATATAAAATTATCATCACATGTTTATAGCACAGAATTAAAATACAATCATATTTTCTTAAATAATAAACTAGTAGTGGGGGGAAAGTATAGAGTCAAAAAGAGCCATTATACTTCACGAATAGCAAATGGTGTTTCTTTAGAAGTTCCCAATATTGATACGCAAACCATATCTACTGTATTTCTTGAAAATCAGTATTCTTTAGAAGAAAATTCTATCTTAACAACAGGTGTTTCATCCTCTCTTGTGCGAAATAATAATTCATCTCAAGATGATGACTTACTGATGTATCGAATTGGACATACTTATACTACTAAAAACTTTGTTTTTAAGACGATTGCCTCTCGTGTAGAAATTTCTCCTGATCCTTACTTGATAAATGGACAGAACCCATATACTGTTTTTGGAGATAAAAAGGTTCAAACTTTAGATTCTATAATAGAACATATCACATATGAGGTAGATCAAAATAAATATGAATTATTATTAACAAACTTAAAATCTAAAAACTATCTTGTACCTGTATTACCAGAAATGAAAATTGATAATTATGATAAAGATGTGATTACAAATGGGGTTTTAGCTCGATGGACACACAACTATAATACGTTTGATAAGCTTTTTTTAACTTTTGGATATTTGAAAAAAGAAGACCTTCCTTTCATAGGAGAGCAAAAACAATACATTGGGATTTTAAAAAATATAAATACATATAAAAAATTTGATTTATTCAATGAGATGCTTTTTTATAAATATAGTACAGAAGATAAAGAATTTTATGATTATAGTATGGGAGTGAAGTATCATTATAGTGATGATTTAACAATCTCTTTCAAGGGTGAAAATTTACTAAACAAAGCAAAAACCACTTCCTATGCTAGATTGAATACTCAATTATTGTCAAGTTCAATTTTATCCCAAGAAGAGCCACTTGAAATATCGCCAATTGATAGAAGAGTTATGATAAGCGTGGAGTATCTATTTTGAGAAAACTTTTCTTGATATTTATTTTTATTATCAATAGTTTTGGTTCTGAGAATAATTATGAATTAAAACTGTATGAAAAGATATTGCCAAGTATTTTTAAAAAGAATTTGTTAGTTTATGCAGATAAGAAAAGCAAAGAGATATTAATATATAGCAATGTCTTGGAACTAACGATAAGTTGTATTCATGCAGATATATTAATAGGTAAAGATTTTGAAAATTTACCTCAGGTATGTGAACATAAACCTGTATTTAGTACAAACTATAGAAACTTCATGAAAAATAAAAATAGTATAGGTGCATTTTATTGGAGAAAAGGTCGCCCTCAAATAAAATTTCGTTTGGATACTTTAAGAAAATATGATTTGATATTACCAGAAAGCTTGATGGAATTTGTTTATGAATAAAACAATACAGTCATTTAAATCAACCTATGTTTTTATACTTTTGGCTTTTATTTTACTGGTTGGGGCTATTTTTATACAGCATAAAATTGATGAAACTCGATATATAATTAAAAACATAAATAATAAATCAAATATTGAACATGTTATAACATTGTCTCAAAATATAACAAATAAAATAGTAAATGAGACAGGACATGATATATATAACTCACTTGAACTAGATGACAATTTAAGAATAAAACTAGAAGAAGATTTACAATATTTTGTAACGCAAAAGTATAAAGATATTTATCTTTTAGATAAAAAAAATATGAATAAAAAAGATTTCAGAGTTTTACTTGATGCTACAAAAAATATAGATGATAAGTTTGCCTTTCAAGAATTATATAGACCTGTAAACCTAGATAAATACAACAAAGCATATGCGACTAAAAAACCTATACATTTTGAAAATAAAGATATACAATCCCTTTGGATGACATGTATCTATCCTATTGTTATTAATAATAATGTACAAGCTATTTTAGTAGTTGACTTTTCTATTAAGGAGCTAAATATTATTAACTCCACTTTGTATGAACTTGATGATATCTTTGAAGTAGCACTTTTGTTTTTTGTACTTGTATTTTTTATAATTGTTTATTTTTCTTATACTGATTTTAAAAGAGAAAGATTAAAGAGAAAAGTTTTTGAAGCCTTGAAACTAAAAACTGATGAGTTAGAAATAGAATCAAGTAAACTAAAAGAAGCAGTTGAAATAAAATCAAACTTTTTGGCAAATATGTCCCATGAGATTAGAACACCTTTGAATGGTATATTGGGATTTGTTGATATTTTAAAAGATAATATTAAAGAAAAAGAAAATAAAAAGTATTTGAAGATTATAAATAATTCAAGTCATCATCTTTTAGGAGTAATTGATGATATCTTAGATTTTAGTAAGATTGAAAATGGAAAACTTTCAATAGAGTTTATCGACTTCAATATAAAAAAAGAGCTTCAAAGTATTGTTGACCTTTTTATGGTAAGAGCGAATGATAATAATATATCAATAGAAGTTAATTTTGACAATGATTTACCTCACGTTTTAGTTGGTGATGTTTTAAGAATAAAACAAGTGCTATCCAATTTACTTTCAAATGCTATTAAGTTTACACCTCAAGGGAAAAAAATATATTTAAGTATAAAGTATATTAAAAATCTTTTATATGTAAATGTAAAAGATGAGGGGATAGGTATCTCGCAAAATAGAATTGCTCATATTTTTGAAGCTTTTGCACAAGAAGATAATTCGACCACAAGAAAATATGGAGGAACAGGTCTAGGGCTTACTATATCATATAATTTAGTTAAAGCAATGAGTGGAGAACTAAAATTGAAAAGTGAATTAGGTTTAGGAAGCGAATTTTATTTTTCTATTCCTCTTAAAGTTTCAACTCAAAATATAAAAACTATATCAAAAAAGAGTATAAATATTTTGGAAGGTGAGATTTTGGTTGTTGAAGATAATA
>Ga0193954_1001538_pt1 | contig 11659 bp, 4 predicted proteins | sample BB_5_MG_FD_140340 | JGI IMG/M metagenome (GOLD analysis project Ga0193954, IMG submission 140340) | Microbial mat bacterial communities from the Broadkill River, Lewes, Delaware, United States - BB_5_MG | ecosystem: Environmental > Aquatic > Freshwater > River > Microbial mats | place: USA...
CCCATGCATCTGAAATGCTAAAAGCAAAACCGCTATAATAGAGAGTTTTTTCATTATATAAAGTTGATTCTGTTAGTTGATTATCTGTTAATGTATACCCAAGAACTTCTTGTTTTGTTTCCTCCTTCATATTCCATAGTGTAGAAATAAGTGCCTACTGGAAGTTCTTCTCCATCATTAGTTTGGCCTTCCCATTCGTTTGTATAATTGGTTTTAGAATATACAAGGGTTCCATTTCTATTAAAAATTTCTAGTTTGGTAACATTAAAACTGCTTAAATCGAAATAATCATTTTGTCCAGGAGAGACTCCTGGTGAAATTCCTTGAGGAATAACACAGTTGTCTAATTCTATAACTGTAACTTCTGTAAATTCATTACATCCTGTATCATTAAATATGACTTCAATTTCATATAATCCAGCATCTAATACCTCTAAGCTTAAGCTATTTTCGTTATCTATAACACCACCATCACGATACCAAACAATAGATACATCTGAAGGTGAATAGTTTTCTGGCATTGCCTCAATAATTATTGGAGTTGAAGCATTAGGACATACTTCATAGTCAAAATCTGTAGAGAAATTTGTAACTGGTTCACTTCCAATTACCAAATTGAAGCTATTAGTTACATAACAATTTATATAATTACTAGATTCTACTCTCACAAATAAAGTTTCACCTGAGCTATCATAATTTCCTGAAATTGCTCCTGTAGCTAATATAGCATCTGCTTGAGATGTGTAATAAGTAACGTTATACAATGAAGCATCTTGACCATTAAGGATGGCTGAATCGTGTTCTGATAAATCAAAACTAACAATGCCATCGTTATCAAAATCACATCCGATAAAGTCTACACTTGCAGCTGTATGTGTTGGAGTAGAGGTAGCTATAGCAAATGTTGTTGTGGCAAAACAACCTGTAGCATTATCTTCTACTCTAACATAAATTGTCTGAGGGTTTGATGTGTTATTGTAAGGCGACGTCAATTCACTTAGGTTATCTATAGCATCTTGTTCAGATATATGATAAGTTACAGTATAGTCTGATGAATCTTGAGTCCCTAAAATAGCATCATCATTTTCGGTAAGATGAAAGAATGCCTGGTTTGTTGTAGAACATTCAAATAAATCAGGAGCAGGATTCGCTATTGGTTCTGGTAGAAATTCAACAAGAATACCATCTGTTATCATACAGTCTTCTGAGAAGATAACTTGAACGTCATAATAATTAGATTCAGTAATTGTTAACGTAGAAGATGTTTCACCAGGAATAACAAATCCGTCTTTATACCAAACATGTGGAAATTCAGGTGCATGTGTGTTTATAATTACAGGTTCATTTAAACAAGTTGCTGTACCTGCATCAATAGTAATATCATCACCTAAACTTAATTCTCCAATATCAAAACTACCTGCTTTAAGGAAAACTCCAGTATCGTATTGCGAATCTCTATCGTCTGCAACAATGAGCTTAATACGGTAAGTTTCTCCAATATTTACAGATGCTTGAGCCGTAAACACAGTTGTTCTACCATTATAATTCATTGGTGGTAAATTTTCTGTGATATATTCTCCAAAATATTCTTCATTAATAGCAGGGCATTCAGAATTTTGCGGATGAACATTAGTTGTTAAAATTGGTGTATCGGAAAATGGAATAACTGCCAGATTAATTGTGTTATCGCTGGAATCTGTTAAGAAAAAGGCAAAGGCATCTGAGAAATTACATTCATCAGTACCACCAATAGCTCCGGTGTATTCCTCTGAAGCCATTAGGAAATCAAAGCTAATTTCTGGTACATAGGGTACAAAGTCAAACTCTATTATAGTTGCATTTCTAGAATTTATACCAAAATTATTGTCTAAGTCATAATCTCCTGGCCATGCGCTTCCACCTGCACTCATTAGATTGTCGTTTGTTCCGGCTGCTTCTATGGCATGTCCTGTACTCATTAAAACTCCTTCACTAAAAGGGAATTCATCTCCGTCCATTGTAAAATAACCTATCCCGTTTGGTTGATCGCTACTAAAGCTCGTACCTGTTGAAAATGTAATATTTGAAACATTAGCACAATCACTTCCAAATAATACGTCTTGTATCAATTCTTCAATAGTATGAGAATCATCAGTTACTTCTATGCTATTAAAACCAGGTTTAATACATAAATCAAAAGTTACATCCTCAGCTTCAGAGCCTTCTGAAAATACTCTTATATAATAAGTATTACCAATGACTAATTGCGGAGTAGTGCTCGTGGTACTATCCATACAATACAATTCACTAAGGTTGCCGCAACTACCTTCGTAAACAGCATGATTAATACCTGACGAATTACCATTAACAACTATGTTTTCAAATGATATTATTTGGTTGTTATGTAAAGCTGTAAACTGAAACCATACATCATCATCAGGGTCTCCTGAACAAGAAGAATCAGGTGTACCAGATGGGGTTGCCGATAAAATCGTACCAAAATTTAACTGGTCACAACTGTTATCTGTATTTACAACTGCGATTGTAGCGTTTGAGCAATCATTGTTGTCAGGAATACAGCCTGTTAGTTGTATTGGTAAACTGTTGAATACACAATTGAAATCTTGATCGTTATTTAAAGTGTATATGACATCCACATTAAAAGGAAAAGGTCCTATTTGGTAAATGCCTGTTGATGTAATAGTAGTGGTATTTGGGTCTATATTGTTAGATAAGGTTAATGATGTTGCGCTACCTAATGATGTAACATTAACATCCAATAAATATTGATCACCATTGTCACAATCATCCACAAATGCGAAGGTTGACTCTGAATTTGTACATGTAGCACAAGAAACAGTATAGTTAATACCATCTTTCATAGGTAAGTCTCCACTAGCACAACTTGATGGTAAAAAATCATCTGAAGCGATATAAAATGATATTCTATTACCGCTAGATGTATAAGAAACGCCTGCTAGATTGCCTTCATTGCCAAAGAAATAATCAGTGTAAGCCACGATAGGAGAGCCATCAGTATCAATAACTACCAATGGATCCCATCCTTCTTGAATATAACCAGACTGAAAAGTTAAAGTTAAAGGGGTGCCATCTGTACTCGTAAAAGTAAAGACTTCGGGATTAACCACTCCATCATCTCCATAACACATAGACTCCACTAATGGGCCGTCATTACAATCAATGATAAAGTCTGTTTGTACTGGTGTTGTAAAAGTAAGAGGGCCTGCCCAAATACTATTGCCATTTGTACAATTTGCTCTTACATATACATCATACTCTGTATCAAATAATAGGTTGTTTTCTATAATACTTGTAACAGAAGAGAATGTACCCGATGAAGGAATGCTAGATCCCGAAGGGATCACAACATACTCCCATGACGATTCACTATCATTAGCTTCCCAAGCAAAGCTGGCAAAAGCATATGTGTCATTAGAATTCACGTAATTAAGAGATAGTGTTGGCGAAATACAAAATGTTCCACAAGTTTCTACACGTACCAAATCAATAGACATATCTGCTCTACTGCTAAAAGTTGCTCGAGTATTTTTAAACTCAAGATATATAGATTGCCCGAGATAAGCATCTAAGTTTACACCTACTGGTACCCAAGCTTCAGAACTAGATGTCTGTAATTGACCAGTCCATGTAAATACATTAGTAAATGGGCCAGAAATTGAATTAGAAACTCCAACTTCTAATTCTCCCATATTGTCACCATAGGCATGCATATAAAAAGATAGTTCTGCGCTATCTGTAGCTGTAGTAAGATCAATAACAGGACTAATTATTGATGCCGATTCTTGGTTAACATTACCAGAAGCTTCAAAATTCATATAATTAGAGCCACTATATGGTGAACTTGGTCCTGTTGAGCCACTATCTGAATTTCCTGGTATTTCCCAGTTTCCCCCAATATTATTGTTTGTGATATCTCCTATCCATCCATCAGAATCATCAAATTCGGCTGTAAATACAAACGTAGAGTTGTTAGACGGGCAAGAGACTCCAACTGGAGGAGATATTGTTTGACATAAGGCTATTGAACTTCCAAGCATGCAGAATGCTAAAAAGGTCAGTTTGAAGATATTCTTATTCATTTCAGTTTTTATTTAATTCGCTAAAAAAATCAGTCAATTTATAAACAGGTGACCTGTTCAGGTATGTTTTAAAAAAACAAAAGCCACAAAGTGAAATTAAGTGGCTTTTGTTTTTTACAAACAAATTTATTGTTTAAGTACTCGTATCGTTTCTGTAACATTTGCTATAGTTACTTTAACAAAATATGTTCCTATATTTAAGTTAGACATGTCTAACTCACTAGCAATGTTATTAGGCGTCGTTCTTAATACTTCTTGACCTAGCATATTATACACAGTTATATTTTCAATGCTTTTTTTAGCATTCAATGTTAATGTGTTTTTTACTGGATTAGGGAAATAGGTAAATGCAGATTCATTAACTACATCATCAACACTTAAAGCAGTACAAGTTACTGTTGCTTCCCATCCTGTTAAGCTAGTATAAGGGTCAGATGTAAACTCAATAGTTAAGGCTCCAGATGGATCTGTAGAAGTGTAAAAGTCTCCTACATGAAGTTCGCTACTTGCAACTATAGTATTGTCTCCATTACCACTGTCTTGTCCACATAGTGTTTGAGCTAAAACTGGGTATGTGTTATCTGGACCGTTATATATGGTTAAGTAATCGTAACATCCATCTTGTTCACCAGGACCAAAGGTGTCTACTTCTATATCAACGTATGTAAACGTAATAGTTACTGCTTGTCCAGCAGAATCTGGAAGAATAGTTGTAGATGAAAATTCAGAATCTGAATAATTACCGTTGCTTCCGCCACCATCTACAAAGATACCGCCACATGCAGGAGGGACAATTGCCGTTGCAAATGTGTAAGGGCCAGTCCAAAGAGAAACTCCATTTGCATCACACTCAGATTGTACATAAAACTCGTAATGGGTATCATCTGTTAAATCTGTAAGTGTATATGGATTTGTAACTCCAGATATTGTTGCTACACCTGTTGCCGTTTCACCTGCAGTTATATTAATAACTTCAATGTTCCAAGTTGTAGCAGTGCCGTTAGCGGTCCATGCTAAATCAGCTGAAGTAGTTGTAATGTTTGATACCGTTAATGCTGTTGGAGACATACATAAAGGAGCTTCATCAAAAGTAACATCATCAATAGCGATATCATCATCAAAATCACCCGGTTCAATCACTTCAGAATATGTGAATCTTGCTTGTGCTGGTCCTGTAAAAGTCAAGCCACTAAGATCTAAAGTTTTTAATTCCCATCCGGATGTGTTTGTATTGTATGTTGCCATAAGGTTCCAAGCAGCACCATCCCAAACTTCTACATCTAATTGAGCATTTGCTGAATCTTCAGAATTACTTATTTCATAAAAACTCAATGCAGGTGTTGTCAGTGTACTTACGTCTACAAAAGGACTCAATAAATATCTAGGCCCATGTTCTTGAGAAGCATCTGCTGCTGCATAGAAACCACCTGATGTTGTACTTCCTGTTATTACACCGTCGTTTCCAACATGGCTTAATCCTGATGCTTCAAAAATCCAATCTTCTTCTCCTGAATCGCTATACATTCTCCAGCAATCTGGTATTGCACCACCATTATCAAAACCTTCTGTATATGGTGCCATAAGCGGATTACAATCTGTTTGAAATGATACTGGTCCTACCCAAAATGAATTACCATCGGTTGCACCACAATTAGATTGTACATAAAATTCATAATTGGTGTCTGGTAATAAAGCTGTTACAGTATATGGATTGGTAATTTCAGATAATGTTGCTACACCTGTTGCCGTTTCACCTGCAGTTATATTTACAATTTCAATATTCCAAGCTGTAGCAGATCCCGTTTCTGTCCATGCTAAGTCTGCTGTTGTGGCAGTAACATTTGCAACTGTTAAATCTGCAGGAAAGATACAAGCTATAGGATTGTCAAAAATGACATCATCAATAGCGATATCATCATCACTCCCTCCGTTAGGTTCAGAGAACGTAAAACGCGCTTGTGCTGGCCCTGTAAATGTTAAGCCACTGATATCTATTGTTTTTAATTCCCAACCTACTGTATTCGTATTATATGTAGCCATAAGATTCCATGCTGCTCCATCCCAAATTTCAACATCTAATTGTGCGTTATCTGAGTCTTCAGCATCACTTATTTCGTAAAAACGTAATTCAGGTGTTGTTAATGTACTTACATCTACAAGAGGACTCAATAAATATCTAGGACCATGATTACTAGATGCATCACAAACAGCATAATAACCACTTGATAATGTTGTTCCTGTTATGTCACCTCCGTCACCTACATGGCTAGGGCCTGATTCATTGAAAAACCAGTCTTCTTGTCCGGAATCGCTATACATTGACCAGCAATCTGGGATATCACCTGCGTTATCAAAATCTTGTATATAAGGTGCTGTAAAAGCATCACAAGCAGTTGTAAATGCGATAGGACCTACCCAAATAGATGGACCTTCTGTGCCACAATCTGCTTGTACGTATATTTCATATTCGTTGTTAGACGTTAAACCGGTTATTGTATAAGGATTTGTAGCCCCACTAACTGTTGGTGTACCAGTTACAGTTTCACCTGCAGTAATATCTACAATTTCTATATTCCAAGATGTAGCTGTACCATTCTCTGTCCATGCAAAATCAACAGTGGCATTAGATATGTTTTCTACTATTAAATCTGTAGGCTCCATACATGCAGGAAATGTGTCATTTACAAAATTATCTACATACAATTCCCATTCATCTTGTGATGTTGATCTAATAGCAACATAAACGGATTGGCTATCATAAGCTGATAAATCTAAAGTTACCTTAGTCCATTCTCCAGGCGCGTTACTTTCTTCTTGTAAGACTACAGTAAAATCGGCAGCAGTAGCAGCTGTAGTGGATAATAGTACTTCATAAGGCTCTAGAAATGTACCACTTCTTGATTTTACATAGAACGTTATTCTGTCGTTTAAGCCAGAAGTTACCGTAATTTGAGGTGTAACTAAGTAGTCATCATTAGGATTATCATATCCAGACTCTATCCTTGCAATAGCAGAGCCATCTTGTGCACCATCTCCTTCTGGTGTGTCATCCCACACCCAAGAATTTGTACTTGAAAGATCTAAAATAGTCCAAGTTGCAGGTATTTCGGTTTCGAAGCTCTCTGTAAATTGTGCATTAGATCGCCAACAAAAAGCAATCATTACGATAAATAGAAAAGTAATTTTTTTCATAAAGTTTGGATTAAAAAGTTAGTGTTTTAATAGTTTTAAAATTTAGCTCTTTTAAATATTTAAAACTTATGAAGCTAAAGTTGAACATTATCTTCCTTATTTTTGAATTTTAAAGGTTATCAAAAGGTAATCATGCTAAAATTAGTAAAGGTGATTGTTTTTAATTCGCTGTTAATTAGGTTGTTAATAAAAACGTAGATTTGCAAGAAAAAAATCAGTAACAGTATTAAAAAAATGAGAATTAAGTAGAGTTATTGAATTTTAATTGAATTTGTATTAAGAAAAACAGCGTTAATTAAAATATCTATGAATAAAAAAAGCAATAATATTGAAGGAGGTTATTAGTGCTAAAATTATTTGTAAAGAAAAAATTTGAGTTTAATATTATCTTAAGATTAGCATTCATTTTTGACAAAAAACATACTAAAAAATCATGATTATCATAAAAAATCTGAAATAAATTTAATTGCCTTAATTATATTGTAAACTTTCATTATCATTAAAGGCTTTAAAGAATTATTGAATTTCAAAACAAGAATAACAACTCTTTTTTTGAGAAGAATTACCGTCTCAAATTGATAAAAATTATAAAGCAACTATGTTTTTAAATGTCTTAAAAAAAATAATTTTACTCATTATATCGCTTGCCTTTTGTAATTCGCTATATGCTCAAGATAAGGAACGCCTAATTAAGATTAGTGACTTAGATAGTTTGCATGATGAATTTTATGGACAAGCTTCTGAAGAATCATATATTATACATAACAAACTTTTAAGGCAATCAAAAAAACTGTCTTATACTAAAGGTATACTTTCAGCTTATAAATCACTAATGTGGCAACATGGTGTGAGTTCAAGAGCAAATTTAGATAGTGTTTTACATTACGCAGACCTTTTTGAAACTAAAATCGCAACAAAAAGTATTCAAGCAGACACCTCGTTAATTAAAGAGTTAAAGCTTCCCGAATATTACTTAAATAAAGGTCAAATATTAGCTAATGGCTTTGGTTTGCCTGAACAAGGGTTAGAAAGCTATTTTAAAGTTTATCCATTAATCCCCAAAGGGAATATTAAGTTATCTATAGCTTACAACATTTCGATTTCTGAAATTTACTATCATAAATTCCAATACGATAAAGCACTCGAAGTGCTCACTCCTCTATTAAAAGATACTGTTGGTATTGGGTCTTTTACAAAAAAGAGATTATTAAAAAATATTTCAGCAAATTATGTTCATAAAGACATGCCTGAAAAAAGCTATACCATGCATAAAGCATTATTAGATTTAGCGATAAAAGATAATGATATTGATGGAATATGGTGGACTAAAAACAGATTGGCAAATGACTATTTTAGGTTAGGTGATGTTCAAAAAGCTATTGATTCTGCCTTAGCTGTGAGAAAATATTGTATAGAAAATGATAGTCATCAACTCATTTTTAATAACACAGCTTATTTAAGCACATTCTATCATGCTGCAGGAAATTTAGATAAAGCAATTGCTTATAGAAAAGAAGCTCTTCAGTTAGCATCTGGATCAGAATATAAGAAAGATACTTACGATAGGCTTGCCGAGTACTATACCGAGAAAAAACAATACTTAAATGCCATAGAAGTATATAAAAAGAAAGATGAGCTAGTTGATAGTTTAAGGTCAAATGAGAAAAAAGCCCTTTCTAGTTATATTGATTCTAACATAAAACTTCTTAAAGAAAAACAAAAAAGTCAGCAAATACTTTTTGACATGGAGTTACTTGAAATAAAAAACAAAAAGCAAGAACTTTATTATCTAAGTATTAGTGCCATACTTGTAAGTATCATTCTTTTATTAGGAAGTGTTCTATTATTTAGAAAATATAAAAAAGGAGAAAAGGTTATAGAAGTCTTAAAGAGTAATGAGAAAAAGCTACTCGAAGAAAAAATTATGCTTCGTGAAAATGAACTAGAAGCTTCTGCTATAGCGTTATCACAACGTATAGAAACACTTACGTTAATAAAGAACGAACTAGACGAAATAAAAAAACCACTAATTCCAAAGTTAGAAGAGGCTAAGCGTAAAATAGATAATCTTATAAGATCTGCTTCAGATATGTCTATTATTACTAAGAGGATAGAGTCAGAATACCCAACAATGTCTGCTAAATTATTAAACAGGTATCCTAATCTATCAGATACCCAAATACGCTATTGCTTATTAACAAAAATGAATCTCTCTATTAAAGAAACGGCTACGATCTTAAATGTAACTCCTGATACTGTAAAAGTTGCTAGAAGCCGATTAAAAAAGAGATTAGATATACCGTCAGAAATGTCAATTAAGATGTTCTTAGATAAATTATCTAAAGAGTAATTTTTTTTGATAAATAAGAATTTTATAGATACTTAGATTTTAAATTATAGTGTATGTTGTGACGTAAAACCAATTGTTTTTAAAACACCAAACTAAATACAGAACCTTCGCCTTCTACACTTTTAACAATAATTCTACCTTTATGAAGCAACATAATTTGCTTACAAAGGCTTAATCCAATGCCGCTTCCTGTGGTTTTACTAGTAAAGAACGGTACAAAGATATTTTCTAAAATGTCTTTAGGAATTCCAGAGCCATTGTCTAAAACCTTAATCACAATATCTCTATTTGGGTTTTCAGAAGCAAGGACTTTAATTTCGGGATGGTCTCCGTCTTTACAAGCATCAACAGCATTTAAAATAAGGTTGATTAAGACTTGTTCTATAAGATGGGTGTCAATATCCAATTCTAGTTTAGGAGAGGTAACATTAAATGCTATGCTTATATTTTTAGCCTTTATTGAAGGTTCCATTAACAACTGAAGATTATTAAATAAGTCGTCAATTTTAACACGTTGTAGGTTGAGGTGGGTTACTTTACTCAAACTTCTATAGGTCTTCGCAAATTTTAAAAGACCTTCACTACGGTTTTTAATGGTTTTAACTCCTGCATTTAAATCGTCTAACTCAAGGCGTGTTTCTTCAGGTTGTTCTATAGCTAATTGTAAGTTCTTTTGAAGGGTATCTGCTAAGGATGAAATCGGAGCAATAGAATTCATAATCTCGTGTGTCATCACACTTAAAAGTTTTTTCCAAGATTCCGATTCATTTTTATTTAAAGTATCATCAATATTCTGAATCACAATTAATTTGAAAGCATCCTCTTTAACCTGAAATACAGTATCTGAAATTAATATTTTAATACTTTCATTTTGAAGCGCAATCGAAATGGAATTCGGTTCTCTATGGTAGGTTTCAAAAATAGTATTGAATAATTCTGGTTTTCTGTTTTCTACAAATCGAATATTTTTAAACGACGGCATATCTAGCGTTTCCCCAAAAGAATCATTACTCCAAAGCACGTCACCCGATTCCAGATTATACGCAATAATACCAATGTCTACCATCTCTAAAATCTTTTGAAGGTAAACGTATTGCGCTTCGTTTTGAGAGTTGATTTCTTTAATCGTTCTATTAATTTCATTAAAGCCTGTGTATAAAAAACGAATATCTTTTGGGCCTCTATCTTCTGGAAACCATCTCGAAAAGTCACGATACTTAACTGCTTCAAAAAAATCATCCATCACCACAAATCGTCGTTTTACAAACGTGTAGGTATTAATACATAAGTAAAGTAGTGCAATGCTAATTACTACAATGTAAGCCGTCTGTTCCTTGTATATGGTATAGGCTAATGCAAATATGGTACTCACTAAAAGTAGAATTCTAAAAAAGAGCCAAAAGATGTAACTTCTATAGTTCATACTTTTCTAATCTTCTGTATAAAGCAGCTCTTGTAATGCCCAGTTCTTTAGCCGATTTTGACACGTTGCCCTTATTTTTTTCAAGGACATTTAAAATCGCGTTTTTTTCTAAATCGTCTAAGTTTAAACTTTTCGTGGTAATACGCGTTGCTGAGGACGGACGTTCTATTGATGAAAACACTAAGTCTTCAGGTTTTAAAACGGAACCATCGGTCATTATCACAGCACGTTCTAAAACGTATTGTAATTCTCTAACATTACCTGGGAAATCGTGATTTTTTAATTTTGAAATAAATCCGGAATCAAATGAAAACGGACTTTTATTATATTTTTCGGCATATAAGGTGACAAAATGATGTGCTAATTCGGTAATATCTGTGCCACGATCTCTAAGTGGTGGCGCAATAATGTCCACCGTATTTATTCTGTAAATTAAATCTTTTCGAAATTTCTTTTCGTCCGCTAAAATTTGTGGGTCAATATTCGTCGCACAAACTAAGCGAATGTCAATAGGAATTGAAGTATTAGAACCTAAAGGCGTCACATGTCTATTCTGTAAAACGGTGAGCAATCTTGCTTGTTGGGCTAAGCTAA
>Ga0193954_1001539_pt1 | contig 11659 bp, 1 predicted proteins | sample BB_5_MG_FD_140340 | JGI IMG/M metagenome (GOLD analysis project Ga0193954, IMG submission 140340) | Microbial mat bacterial communities from the Broadkill River, Lewes, Delaware, United States - BB_5_MG | ecosystem: Environmental > Aquatic > Freshwater > River > Microbial mats | place: USA...
AGAGTTACCTTTTTTTGTTTAAATTAAAGATTCGACACCTTTAATAAAAACGGGTAACTCTCAACTTTTCAAGTCGATGTGTCAGATTAAGTCGGAACTAATACAATTGAAAAACAAAACCCGACCGATAAGTTAACTTACACAAACAGCATAACCAATTTATAAAAACTACTTTACAAGTCTCTCTATTTTTAAAAAGCACTTGTATTTCTCCACCCACAAGTGCTCTATTCTTTACCCTAAGTTTGATTTTCTACCATTGGTAGTATGATGTGGTTTTGGTTACCTATTATTTCTATATTGCTTTCTTCAGAGTTATCATCAAAGCTTGAGTAAGCTTGAATTAACTGATGCAAAGCAATATCAAGTGATAATAGACCAGAAAGGTCACTAGTCGGTGTAACATCAATTAATTGATTTACGTCAGTAATATCCCAACTAGTACCATCTTCAAATGTTATCTCTGATAATGAATAATCACTTTCACCATTATTAATAAAATATCCCTGTATGGTAACCTGATCTTCAGTACCATTAATTTGAATAACTAAATCATCACTCAAACGTGAAAGTGACAAGTCATTTATTGTAATGCCCATACCAAAGACTAACTTATCTAAATTATCAGCCCCAGCATCATAATTATTAATAATTTCTTGACCATTACCTAAATTAAATAAATACTCATCATTACCAGCTCCACCAATCAATGTATCATTCCCAGCACCGCCTGAAAGTATATCATTCCCACCACTACCAAGAAGCAATTCATCATCTGATGAACCGAACAAGCCTTGTCCATTATTATCACCAGTAATTATTTGAGCAAACAATCGCTGGTCTGGTAAATTTACCGTTTGGTCTGATTCAGAAACATTTGGTACGGATAACCCGTAAGCACCAAAAATTTGGGTTGCTGATAACTGCCCACCAGATTCAAAAGTAAAAGTATCTACAGCATAATCGCCACCCAAGAAGAAGTTATTAATCGTAACTTCACTCTCACCACTACCTAATATAAGATCATCCCCTACCTTCAATAAAGAATAAGCAATATCTTCATAGGTTATACCTGATTTAAAGTGTATGTTATCTACACCGCCTCCTGACGCATCAATAACATCCTTACCATCACCAACATTAATAACAAAAGTATCATCTCCTTGCCCACCAATAAGAATGTCATTTCCTAGCCCCCCTGTTATGGTGTCATTACCACTCTGACCATTAATAACATCTTCATCAGAGGTGCCTTCGATAATATTATCAGTTAAGTCACCAAACAAAACATCTATGCTTACTGGTGGTATAGCATTTGCGACAGGTAAACCATAAGCCCCAAAAATTTGCTCTGGTGTCAAATTGCTACTATCAGCAAATTTCAGCTCATTTAATACATTACTACCATAGATAAAGAAATCTTTCACAGTAACCTGATCAGGACCCCCTTCAATTTCTAACACCAAGTCATCGCCATACTTAAATAAATTATAAGCTACGTCTTGCCATGATATATCAGCTGAAAATTCTAGAGTATTAATTCCCGTACTTACCTCAATGATGTCTTGTCCATCACCTTTTGCGAAAGTAAATACATCATCACCATTACCACCAAGTAAAAGGTCATTTCCTTTACCACCAGTTAATTTATCATTACCAGAGCCACCAACTAGGATATCATCATTATCACTCCCGATGACAATATCATCACCGCCCAATCCCGGCGTAAGATCTGGCTCACCACCACCTTCTCCACCTGAAGTCTCATTTATGATCTGATTAATTTCAGCCGCGGTTAATGAAGTACCATCTTCAAATTGAACAGTATCAATTTCAGACTCTACGCCATTAAAGTACCCTAAAATCCTGACAGATTGACTAGCACCACCATCAACTAATAACAATAAATCATTATCTTCTTGGGCATAGGTAACTTGAGAAAGAACAACTCCCTCAAATATCAGTGTATTATTGCCGCCATCTGAAGCATCTAATTGATCATGCCCATCGTCAACACTAATAATATAATTATCATTACCAAGACCACCAATTAACGTATCATTGCCAGCGCTTCCTCGTAATTTATCATTACCAGCACCACCTTCTAAACGGTCATTACCTAAACCACCATCAAGTTTATCAGCACCACCTCCAGCAACTAAAGTATCATCACCCGCTAAGGCTGTTATAATGTCATCAGCTTCAGTACCAACTAGTTGATCATTCCCTTCAGTACCTATAATAAGACTTAGCTCCGATTCAATAGGGCCAGAATCAATAAGGGCATTTATATCAGTAGTACTTAACCAGCTTCCATCTCCTGTATTGAGGTAATCGAGTGCTGATTCTCCACCTAAGAAATGATTCAGAACTCGAATAGACTGACTTGTACCGTCATCCACTTTTATCAGTAAATCATCGCCTTCTTGAAAAAATGTTAATTGATTAGCATTAACGCCCTGTAAGTGAGCGATATCTTGTCCACCACCAGATACATCTAGTGCATCGTGGCCGTCGTTAGCACCAATAATATAAGCATCATCACCAGCATCACCAATGAGCATGTCGTCACCCGACTGACCTCGTAACTGATCATTACCATTGCCGCCTTCTATGCGATCATTACCAGAGCCACCATCAATATAATCTGCCCCGTCACCAGCAAGTAAAATATCATCTCCACCTTGCCCAAATAACTGGTCATCCCCTCCTAGTCCTGACAACCTATCATTATCAGAAGTACCGACTAATTGCTCGGCAGCATCAGTGCCAACTTGAGTAACAAGTGCATTAACATCAGCTACTGTTAAGCTAGTACCGTCATAGAACATAAAGTTATTTATTAAGAAGTGTTCAGTGTAAGATTGGAACCAATTTTCTATAGTTATGCTATCAGCATCACCAGCAACTTTAATAACTAAATCAGCACCATGACGCTCAAAGGCTAAATTATCTGAATTAATACCTTCACCAAAAATCAAGCTATCATTAGAAGCAGTAAAATTACTGTATGCTTGCTCTTGTCGGGTTTCTATAATGCGGTCTTGACCATCACCTAAATTGAATAAATAGGTGTCATCACCAAATGAACCATAAATTGTATCATTACCGATTCCACCGCTAAGTGTATTACCGCTATTATCATAAATATCATCAAAAGAAATTAAGATATCATCACCAGCGCCGCCATCAAGCACATCAACTCCATACCCACCCTCTAAGGTATCACTACCGTCACCACCATAGAGTTGATCATTACCAAGGTCACCTTGAAGTACATCGTTTCCAGCTCCACCTAATAAAGTATCATTGCCTTGACCACCGTTAATCGTGTCATCACCTCCCCCCCCATCGATGGTATCATCACCAATAGAGCCTACAACAGTATCATCATTATCGGTTGTTTGTAGCACCATGCCAGCTAAAGTCTCACTGTTCCATGAGGTTCCGTCAGCAAATTTAACTTGGTCTAATGCATAAAGATCATCCTGCATTGCATTTAATATTGTAATAACTTCACCAGACGAAGTAACGGTTAATATTAAGTCACCATTATTATTTTTAGCTGTAACATCACTTGGTGTTACTCCTTGCATAAACTCTAATGTGTCAACACCCGAGCTGTTATCTAAATTATCAATGGTTGTATTACCATCACCTAAATAGAATTGATATGTATCATCTCCTTCACCGCCAATTAAGTAATCATCAATGCCTGTTCCGCCACGTAGAATATCATCACCGTTTCCACCATAAACAGAGTCAGTACCTGAGCCACCATCTAAAATGTCATTTCCACTTTCACCATATAAAGTGTCATTCCCAATACCAGCATTCATAACATCATCAAGAGATGAGCCAGTTAAAGTGTCATCGCCATCAGTCCCTTGTAAAGTCAATGCTTTTAACGTAGTCCAATTCCAGCTAGTACCATCATCAAAAATCACTTTATCAAGTATATAATCATCACCGTTCTTAAATGCATTCTGCACTGTAATAACATCACCAGTTGAATATACAGTTAGGTATAAATGATTGTCATTTCGTGTAACAACGACATCATTAACACCTATGCCTTCCATAAACTTTAACGTATCAACACCCGAGCCTGTATCTAAATTATTAATGGTTGTATTACCATCGCCTAAATAGAATTGATATGTATCATCTCCTTCACCGCCAGCTAGATAATCGTCAATTCCCGTGCCGCCACGTAGAATATCATTACCGTTACCACCATTAACAATATCTGTACCTGAACCACCATCTAAAATATCATTACCTATACCACCATATAATGTATCAGAGCCCTCAGCTCCGAGTAGGGTATCATTACCGTCTTCACCTTTAATACTATCATTACCTAAACCACCATCTAAAACGTCATCAGTACTAGCAAATGAAATTATTGTGTCATCGCCATCAGTAGTTTGAAGCAACATAGATTTCAGCATCGTCCAATCCCAAATAGTGCCATCGTCAAATTTAACAAGATCATTTACAAAACCACTTGAAACATCATTGCTGTTACTTAATGAGTATTGAATTTTCACCACCTCACCCGTTTGCTTTATTGTAAAGTAAAGGTGTCGTTCATCACGGGTTACACGTACATCATCAACAGCAATACCAGACATAAACTGCAACGTATTTACATTACTTTTACAACCACCTGTTGCAATTGTGGTATCACCATCGCCTAAAGCAAATAAGAAAGTATTGTTACCATCGCCACCCGACAGATAATCACCATCTCCAGCACCACCACGTAAAATATCATCACCGTCTCCACCATCAAGATTATCTACACCATCTCCGCCGTTAAGGTTATCATGACCATCACCACCATAAAGGTAGTCATTACCGTCACCACCTAAGAGGGTATCATTACCACCTTCGCCTCTAATAGTGTCATTACCTAAACCACCATCAAATTCATCATCATCTTCATAACCAAAAATAGCATCATCACCCTCAGTAGCTTGCAATACCATTTCTTTTAACGTCGCCCAGCTCCAAGTGCTTCCATCACCAAACTTTACGCTATTCAGTAAATTATTCTCACCTGAAAAAGCATCATATACGGTGATAACTTCACCTGTAGTCGTTACAGTAAACTCCAACTTATTAGACCTACGTTTTACTGTTATATTATTTGGATTAATACCCTCCATAAACTGCAGAGTATCAATTCCACCATCGGTATCATAATTAGTAATCCGAGTATCACCATCGCCTATGGAGAATATATAGGTGTCATTACCATTACCTCCATTTAGGTAATCGTTTGAGCCTATACCACCACTTAATGTGTCATCACCTGCCCCACCGTACAAAGTGTCTGATCCACTTCCCCCTAATAAAGTATCATTTCCACCTTTACCTTGAATGTCATCATTGCCTAAACCACCATCAATAAAGTCATCATTCTCATAACCAACGATTACGTCACTATTATCAGTGCGTTGTAACACCATCTCTTTAATAGTTGCCCAATTCCAGGTTGTGCCATCATCAAACATAACAGTATCAAGCAAATTATCTTCACTATAGAATGCATCACTCACAGTGATAACTTCACCTGTTGAAATAATAGTTACAAGTAAATCATCACTATTATTCCGTCTTAAACTAACATCACTAACATTAATACCTTCCATAAACCTTAAAATGTCAACACCACCACCAGTATCATAATTACTTATAGTGGTATTACCATCACCAAGTGAAAACAAATAAGTATCATTTCCCTCGCCACCTTCTAAGTAATCAGCTCCCGCTCCACCTTTTAGTGTGTCGCTTCCTGCTCCACCATATAGCTTATCCGCACCATCTCCTCCTTCAAGGAGATCGTCTCCATCTTCACCTTCTAAGTAATCAGCTCCTGCTCCACCATTAATGACGTCATCACCAGCTTCACCAGAAATACTATCTCGACCGTCGAGGCCTTCAAGAACATCCCCTTCACCTGTACCGTATATTTGATCATCCCCTGATGTAGGGCTAGTTAAACTATCAATAATATATTGATAATCCCAAACGGTACCATCAGCAAAGACTATAGAGCTATCAGGTTTGCCATTAGCAAAATAATTAACAACAGTGACTTTATTTCCAGATGTGCCAGTTAAAAACAGGTTATGGCTATCTCGTTGAAAGGTAATATCTGTTGAGGCAACTGTTTCAGAAAAAACAATTGACTCACCATTTCCAAAGTCAAGAACTTGATCAAAGCCGAATGAATTTGAAAAACAGAATGAATCTACACCTGCTCCTCCCGATAGTTGATCATTACCTAATTGCCCATGAAGCTCATCATCGCCACCATCACCAACAAGATAATCATTGCCATCTCCACCAAATAAATGATCATTACCGTCACCTGCACGTATTTGATCATTACCACCTTTGCCGTTAATTGTGTCGTTACTCTCTGAGCCTACAATATGATCATTACTTGATGTACCTGTTGTGGCTAATCGTTTAATGTCTGTAACTGACAAAGTTGTCTCATCAAAAAGTCGAATTTGTTCAATTAGTCCCTCTTGATACGTCCAATTTAATAACGTAATTTCAGTACCTGTACCAATAACTTCAACAATCAAGTTACTACTACCATCATATACAATTCGCAAATCATCGGAGGTAATGTTTTGATCATCAAAAAATAGTGTATCGAAGTTGCCTGAATTCCCTTTTAAATCTTCAATGATAACGGAGCCTATATCGCGGTTTAATATATAGGTATCATTTCCTCCTCCACCATTAACCAATCTCATCTCAGGATTAACTATAATAGTATTATCAATATCGGTTAAATAAACTTCTTTATAAAAGTCATCTTCATAGTTAGTTATTGACATCGGTACACTGGTTAATTCCTCATAACTAATAGTGCTTCCATCTGAAAACTCTATTTTTTGGATAAGCAAGCTATCAAAAGCATAATTATTAGGAATTGTGATACTATTATCAGTACCAACTTTACTGATAATTAAAGTACCATTCAGGTTAGTTAAACTTATATCAGCAGCACTAGTATCATCAGTAAATTTAACGACATTTGCACTTCCGTCTGCTAATTCTTCAATAAGGTCTTGCCCCCAGTTACCTGAGAACTGATAAACGTCAGTGCCATTCTGGCCTGCCAAATGATCATTCCCCTCACCACCAGTGATAACATTATCTGATTCATCACCTAACAAGTAATCAGCGAAATCGGTTTCTACCTTAGCTAAATTATTTAACTGCTTAGCCAATAGCTGTGAGCCATCATCAAACTCCACAGTAAGTTGTGCGTCACCTGAAACATACCAATCACGTACAATAATTTGATCATTAGTTCCAGTAATATTAATAAAGAGGTGATGTTCGCTGCGTGATATTTGGAGATCCGATGAATTAATTGTATGATCAAATTTTATTAAATTTTCTCCAAGTAGATCGGATATCTCATCTTGACCAAAACCAATACTAAAATAGTAGCTATCGTTACCTGCTTCTCCCATTAGTAGATCATTACCCAAACCACCAGTGACATTATCATCTTCACCACTTGCAATTAAGGTCTCAGAACGCTCAGTACCAACTAAGTCGCCATTATAAGTATCATCTTGTGCAGCGGTTATAATAAGCTTCAACTCTTGTGGAAGTGCTTCTGCTAAATCAGCTAAGCGATCTACTTCTGTTTTCTCCCAAACAACACCATCTGAAAACTCTATCCTTGCTATCGGATAAATTGCTGTTAAAAACCATAAAGGAATAACAACTTGATCTCCAGTATCAGAAAAAACAAGATGTAAGTCACTACCATCTCGATACAAACTCAATTTAGTAGAGTCTTCACCTTCGAAGCGTAATACATCAAAACCACTATTTGTATCTTTAATATTTGCGACACCAAAGCCTGAGCTCATCGCATAAACATCTGTTTCACCAACATTATCTTCTAAGAAAACATCTGCTCCGCCCGTATGTTCAACATGTCCAGTATCTATTGATAAAGGCTCAACTTGCTTATTAAGTTGCCATATTTGGTTAATATTCAGTACTGAGCCATCTGCAAACTCAACATAACGTAAAAAACTTCTAACGCGAGATTGAACATTTTGAATAGTCACCCTTCCTTCATGATCACTGAAGGTAAACTCTAGGTTATAATTATTATATGATACTCTAAGGTTAGCTAAAGAAATTCCAGCTCCAAATTTAATTGTATCGTAGCTATCAGCTCTAATATCACCATAATTTAGGGGGACATCGTTGATTATCCGATCTTCTCCGTCACCTAAAGCATAATGAAACGTATTTTTTCCTTCACCAAGATAGATAATGTCATTACCTTCACCACCAGTAATATCATCATTACCTGATCCAGTCGTAATTACATCATCTCCGCCTAAGCCATTAATAACTTTATTTTCACTACTTGTATCAACTAAATAATCATCTCCCTGTGTTGGCTGGTTAATAATGGCTAATATTTGCTCTGTGCTAATGAGAGAGCCATCATCAAACACCAATTGACCAACATAGTAATTATTAGAGAACCACTGATAAATAGATATGTGACTTTCACCACCGTCAACTGCTGTTAATGTAATAATCAAATCATTATGAATACGCGTAAAGCTCACCTGCTCTGGTGTAACATCCGAAGTAAAGCGAATAGTATTATCTTCGTTCTGACTATTACCATTTGCTTCATAAATTGTATCGTTACCCTCTCCATGACCAAACAAATAAATATCATTACCTTGACCGCCTTGTAGAGAGTCATTACCTAGCCCACCAGATAAAGTATCTGCGCCATCATCACCTATCAGGTAATCATCACCGTCACCACCACTTAAGTGATCATCGCCCTCGCCACCACTTAGATGATCATCGCCCTCACCACCTGATAAGGTATCTGAACCTCCATTGCCAAAGAGCGTATCATTTCCCAAGTCGCCCGCAATAACATCATCGCCGTCAGTTCCAATTGCATAATCATCACCCGCGAGTAAATTAACACTTTTACCACCATTTTTCCCCAGCCAATAGTCTGAGCGGTTTGAAGCCGATACTGTTTTTTCTGCGATAGTACTGCTATCCCATACCACGCCAGATTCAAAAACAATTTGCTCAATGCTTGATTGGTTATTAGTCCAATCTATCAACAAAGAACTGCTACTATCACTCATTTGCAGTAATAAACCATTCTTGGTTGAAAACAGTTGAATATCATCAGGTGTAATATTTGCAGCCACTAAGATTGTATCAGTATCACCTACCAGCCCTTCACCCTCTCTAATTTTATCGTGACCTGTTACCCTTGAGAATAAATATGTATCTGAGCCTTCCTCCCCCGCAAGAGTATCGTTACTCATGCCTCCTGATAAAGTATCATTACCTGCATCACCATATAAATATTGATCAACGCCATCGTTCCCAACTAAATTATCATCATTTTCTGTACCATATATATCCGTCGGTACAATAGGAGCATACAATGCTAACAACTGTTCAGATGTAACCACACTACCATCTGAAAACTCAAAACTTTCTATCCGATATTGAGACGCATATTCACGATCATAGTCAGCTCTTCTAAAGAAGCCCTGAAGATTAATTTGATTACCAATTCCGTTGGTATTTATTAATAAATTACCCCCAGATCTCTCAAAATTCACATCACCTTGTGTTAAACCATCTCCAAAGCGCAACACATCATTGCCACCTGTTTCCTGAATCTTATCGTTATCAAATGAGTTATTGTATATGTAAACATCATTGCCTGTTCCACCAGAAACATTATCCCTTCCTGCACCCGCATAATAGACGTTATCCCCATCACCTAACTCAGTAATATCATCGCCCGCACCGTTATATGCAGTATCATCACCCTCGTGTAGATTTACGGTATCATTACCTTGCCCATCGTAAACAACATCATCGCCAGAGCGAGCTTCAATAACATCATCCCCCTCACCAGCATTTATTACATCATCGCCTGCTCGGCCATCAAGTAAGTCACCAAAATTACTTCCTTGTAAATTTCCATCTAGGCCACTATCAAGAATTCGGTGACTACCATCAAGCAACTCAACATTATAAACAGTAGGGAGCTGAACTTGAGCTAATTCACTTTCAAATAATTCTTTTTGTTGCTGTGCAGCTTTCCTAGGGTCTACAGCATTTAGCTCACGAAAATAACTTTCAAAATAAGCATTAAAGTCATCTACTAGCCAGATATTATTATCAATGTCATATACATCAGGAGAAAAGAACTCTCTTAGGTAACCATATCGAGCGAAAGAGTCATTAAAATAATCCAAATAGTTATCAAAAGTTTCATTAACTCGAGCAGCACTTGTATCTAATACAGGGCCGCCAAATAATCGCTCTAACGTTCTTAATTTGAATAAGTAGTCATTATCGGTGTAATCAGTTCCTGCCCATAACCCTACTATTTTTGTTAATTGTGTTTTTGTATGAGAGCTACTGTCATCGAGATAATCTCTCACCAACTGCTCTAACTGACCTGTCTCATCTAAAGTCATTGCAACTCTTAACGAATAAACAACACCTGTACCTAAAATTTCAGGTAAATCATTCAGTCTTTCTGGTATTTCAACATCTGGGCTATAATGTGAAAGCTGATTATTTGTACCAAAGAATACAGCTGACATATCGCTTTCTTCGTCATTTTCCTTGGTAAAAGAGCTACTAAATGCATAAGTGTTACCATTGATAACCTGACCGTCTTCTTGATAACCTAAATTAAAGCTAGCAATATCTAATTCAGTTAACGAGAACATTTCGTCTGCTTGAGAGACAGCATCACCATTGATATCCTGCCAAACAAGTAACTCAGAGAAAATATCATCATTTTGATCAATAACACCATCTTCATTTTGATCAAACTCTATCAGTACTTCAAAACCATGCAGCGCAATATTTCCGTTAGAAAGTACGGTACTATCACCAAAAAGTTCACGACCATTATCCGTAAAGCCGTTATTGTTAATATCTAAAACGAGTAATCCATCATCACTATGAACAAAACCGCTAAGTGTTTTGAATCCATCACCATTAAAGTCAAAATAGCTTGCCAAAGAGGTTGTCTCTACTCCATCCCCGTCTAAATCTAATACTAGAGGATCCATAGATATAGGGCCTGGGTTTGGTGGCGGTGGCGGAGCAGGTGGTGGCGGTGGTGGCGGTGGCGGAGCAGGTGATGGTGGTGGTGGTGGCCCTTTCTTTTTAAACTTTGTTGTTAAAAAAATACCCAACTCACCATTTTGAAAGTCGTTAATTTGCGTGCCACCATTAATAAATAGCTCTAAATTTTGTGTAAGCAAATAAGTATCTCCCGTAGACTTATCTTCAAAAAGCTTATTTCCATTACTATCTTTGCGTACAAAGGCTCCACCTGTATATTTCCGGCTATAGTCATTTATACCGTCAATAGCAGCATATACCGCCCCCTTACCGTCAATATCATAAATAACCTCTTTGCCATTAACAAAGTAGGTATCTAGCCCTATACCACCACGGCTAGCGCATTTTAATCCCAGACTCTAACAGGGTTGAGCGATATTCATCGTCCAGCCCAGCCATTCTCTTTTTTCGAGCCATACTTGCTGATTTTGTCTCATCTCGCTTAAATAACGCC
>Ga0193954_1001540_pt1 | contig 11654 bp, 12 predicted proteins | sample BB_5_MG_FD_140340 | JGI IMG/M metagenome (GOLD analysis project Ga0193954, IMG submission 140340) | Microbial mat bacterial communities from the Broadkill River, Lewes, Delaware, United States - BB_5_MG | ecosystem: Environmental > Aquatic > Freshwater > River > Microbial mats | place: USA...
ATTCAGCTCTTCATATAGTTCTATTGATTTCAGGTTGGCATTGACAGATTTTTCGTAGTTGCCTTGATAATAGTGGACTAAACCAAACTTTTCGTGTAATTCCGCTTGAAATTTTTTATTCTTTAAAGAATCAGCAAGAACGAGTGCCGTTTCATAGAACTTGATGCTTTGAGCAATATTGGTATTCATTTTTTCAAAAGGAATATCAATAATTGTCTTAATCTTTTCAGAAGGAGGGATAGAAGCAATTTTTAATTGTAAACTATCGAAATAGGGACTTTGTCCCAATGTAAGCAATGGGGCTGTCAAAATAAATATGAATAGCAATTTCAACATCTGTCTCAAATATACACACTCTATGTTATTAAAAATAAATTGATGTAAAAAAGCCGACCTCGTTGAAGGTCGGCTTTGTTTATTGAAGCAATCTAAAACTGCACTTAATTATGAAAAAAACTTCAATAATATTAGTGACGATAATTTCTATTTCTGCGATATGTACCGTTACCTCGAAGCATTCCTTTCTCTATATAATACTTCTTTTCTTCCTCTTCATAATCTGTGTCCTCTAAGCGAATAACACGATCATCAATGTGAACTGATCCTCCTTCTGGTATTTCTACAGTGATGTAGATTTCCTGATCTCTCAACTTATCCGTTTTAGGAAAGCTGTATTCAGCATCCACGATTAAGCTATCTCCAGAAATTTGTATGTTGTGTTGAATGTTCTCACATTTCAATAAACCTTGAGAGTGAGAATGGCTGCGCGCCTTGATGTTCTTTTTAACGTGGAAAAGAGAATCTGAAGACCTGACATATCTGAAGTGAATACCGTGTAAGGTGATGTTTTCATCATCAATCCCCATCAATCCCCAGCCTCCATTACTCTTAACGTCATAATCTCCATCAGCTTGTATCGACTCTAATTCCGGAATGATTGTCAATTCCTGAGTCGCAATACTGCCAAGTTTATTTTCAATCTCAGCGCCAATAGTTAAATCGCGACCTGTTCTAATTCCAACCACAGCACACATAACGCCACCTGTAATTGTTGTCAAGAATAAAAATAAGAGTGATAATTTACTCCATTTACTCTTTAAGTTGAATAAGAGGATAATCCCAATTTGTAAGAAGAATAGAACGATGCTAAATCCTACGATCATTGCTCCCCACCAAGCTAAATTATAATCTACACCATTATTTAGCACAATTTCACCTAATTCTGCCAAGGACAAGAATCCGTAATCGCTTTGCACTGGAATTATTTGTGCACCACCAACTAGAAAAATTAAAAATGGAATCAATACTGAAACGCCAGCAAGGATGAACCCGATGCCTAAAATTGTACGCAAAACTCTTACTCCCTTTGACATGGAACGTTGGTAGCTATCATCTTTGCGGATGCGTTGAGCAACGTTTTTCCCACCTTCCTTTAGTTTTTCAGCAGCAATTTCAACTTCTTCTCGAACACTTTCTACTGTTATAGGTCGACCTTTCATGCGCAACCTATCAATTGTACTTTGGGCTTTAGGAACAATAATCCATAGAATAATGTACAAGGGTAAGCCAAATCCGGCGAATAAGAAGATAACCACAAAAATTGCTCGAACAATGACAACATCGATATTGAAGAAGTTAGCAATTCCCATACAAACACCGGCAATTGTAGCATTGTCTGTATCTCTGAACAATCTCTTTTCGTTTGATTTTCTATCAGATTCATTTGTAGCACGTGAAGAATCTTCGTCATCTTCCTCTACATAATCCTCTGGGTTTCCTAAGGTAGCAATGATAGTTTCGATGTCAGAAAATTCAATTACAGTTTTTGAATCGTTCAATTTTGAAGAACATAACTCCGCAATACGTAGCTCTACGTCTTCAACAATTTCTTTACTTCCTTCTACATTTTTTAATGTTTGAGTCAAGCGTTCAAGATAATCTTGCAACAGCTCGTAAGCGTCTTCTTCAATAAGGAAATTGATTCCTTTAATGTTTACTGATACTGTCTTTTTCATTTTGTGCTGTTTTTGGTGATTTGGTTAACGGCTGTATTAAGTTCTTTCCAGGTTCCGGATAATTCTGTTAAAAATGTTTCCCCCATTTTAGTAAGTGAGTAGTATTTTCTTGGTGGGCCGGATGGTGATTCTTCCCATCGATAGGATAGTAGTTCTGCATTTTTTAATCGTGTAAGTAAGGGATATAAGGTTCCCTCGACTACAATTAACTTGGCATCTTTCAATGCTTCGATGATCTCGGAAGGATAAGCCTCGCCTTCATCTAGAATGGAAAGAATACAGAATTCTAAAATTCCTTTTCGCATCTGCGCTTTGGTATTTTCTAATTTCATATTTATCGTTTTGTCAATTATTTTTTTTCACGTTGTCGCGATTTGATCAATTGGTCTATACAAAGATATGTGTAAAAAAATGAACTATGCAATACATAGTACTAAAAGTTTTTAGGGTGAAGGAGGTGTTTTGGTGGTTTTTCTACTGTTTAAAAGAGATTCAGGGAGTTGAAAAAAAGTGAAATATTTTTAAATAAATTATAGAATCGTATGTTTTACACACTTTTTCGTTCGAAATTGTGTATTAATTAAGAGACGTTTTCTGAAAAGGAAGAGTTAATATCTTTCAATTTTGATTTTTTTTGTCTTCTTAAGGAAGTTTCGTTTGCCGGCATTATATGCAGGTGTCTTGTCTTTATCGTTTAATTCGATTACTTCGATGATTTCCTGTTTCAATTCAGGATATTTTAGGACAATTTGAGCGAGTATCTGCATGGAATAAACGTGCAAAGCAACTTTGTGGGAATGCTCTTGGATAAAACCGAGTAATAAGTCAACTAATTGACTTTCCTTATAACTTTGAACTTTAAGGTGAGAAATGATGTTTGCCACATTTCGCAATACTGTTTGGTCGTTGGATTTAAACAATATGTCAACAAAGTTTCTGTAGAATGGGGTAATTTGTTCGGGTTGAGATTTACATAAATGAACAACAATCCAAGAACTGTATTCTTTTAGCGGATACAGCTCTTCATTTGCGATCACTTTTACTAGAAATTTAATTCCATCTGGATGCGTCTTAAAGTAAGATTGAAAGTAGCCAAAATCACGGCCCTTTTTTGCTTCCATAATTTTCTCTCGAACAAGTTCAATTGTCATACTTCAAAAGTAATAGTTATTGCCATCGGGAAAAGTATAGAGCAAAAAAAAGTCCTTGCAAGCAAGGACTTTAAATATAATTTGAGTTGAATTAAGCGGTAACACCTAAAACTTCTGCCATTTTCTTTCCAATCTCAGCTGGAGAATCTACAACGTGGATTCCACAATCTCTCATGATTTGTTTTTTCGCTTCTGCTGTATCATCATGACCACCAACGATTGCACCAGCGTGCCCCATTGTACGTCCTTTTGGTGCAGTTTCACCGGCGATAAATCCAACAACTGGTTTTTTAGAGTTGTTTTTTACCCATCTTGCAGCATCAGCCTCAAGGTTACCACCAATCTCACCAATCATCACGATTCCTTCAGTCTCAGGATCATTCATTAACAATTCAACTGCTTCTTTCGTAGTTGTTCCAATAATTGGATCTCCACCGATTCCGATAGCTGTTGTAATACCTAATCCTGCTTTAGCAACTTGATCCGCTGCTTCATATGTTAAAGTTCCTGATTTAGAAACAATACCAATCTTTCCTTCTTTAAATACGAAACCTGGCATAATACCAACTTTCGCTTCTCCAGCAGTTATAATACCAGGACAGTTAGGCCCGATTAACGTACAGTCATACTGAGAAATGTATTCCTTCGCACTCACGATATCCTTAACTGGAATACCTTCTGTAATACAAACGATTACTTTAATACCTGCATTCGCAGCTTCCATAATTGCATCAGCAGCAAATGCTGGTGGAACGAAAATAATAGAGGTATCAGCTCCTTTTTCAGTTACTGCATCAGCAACAGTGTTAAATACTGGGCGATCTAAATGCGTTTGTCCACCTTTACCTGGAGTAACACCTCCAACTACATTGGTTCCATACTCAATCATTTGACCAGCGTGGAAAGTTCCTTCACTTCCTGTGAATCCTTGAACTATAACTTTTGAATCTTTATTTACTAATACACTCATGCTTATTGTGTTTTTTTAGAATCGTTTTCTTTAATCGTTCCCAAAAATAAAAACTTGAACTTGTTTTGGCAACGATTGTGACCTTTTGTTTTGGATTATTTTTAAATAATCCTCAATTCAGTTAATTTACCTCAGTAACTTCCATGTTAAATACCAGGATAGAGTGGGGTGGAATCGCTTCTAATTCATGCGTTCCATATCCTAAATAGGGTGGCGCTACAAGAAATGCCTTGCTTCCTTTTTTCATCTCTAACATAATTTCTTTCCAAGCACCAATCAGTTGGCGGACATGAAATTCAACAGGTTCTTTTTGTTCGTCAAAGACCTTACCGTCTAAAAACTCTCCTTTGTATGTAAAAGACACTAGGTCTTTATAAATGATATCTCTTCCTTCCCCTTCTTCTAAAATCTTATAATACAATCCTGAAGGTGATCGTTCACAATCGATTCCTTTCTCGGCTAAATACGATTCGATTTGTTGATCAAAATGATCTTTATCGTCAGCTGAATAAGTGTCTCCGCAACTTACAAGAATAAGTGTTAGAATCACAAAAATTAAATACTTCATAATTTCAATGGGGTTAAAGTATATCCTCCTTTTTCTAAAAGTCGAATGACGCCATTCGGTCCGCCAAGATGACCTGCTCCAACGGCAATAAATGAATTTGTTGATTTGATCAATTCTTTAATTTGTGGTATCCAGTTGGCATTTCGATTATCTAAAAATTTTGCTTGTTCTTCTGAAATTACCCCATCATCTTCATTAATCATCTGATATAGCGCATCCACGTTTTGAGAAACATAGGTTTGTTGCATTTCACGCATTGTTTCAATGGATTCTTCTGCATCGCGAATCCCCGCCATCACCATTTCAACCTGTTGCTCGTCGGTTAATTCATCGAAAAAACTCATTTGTTGTTCGATTGTTTCTAAACCTTTCATTGGAATTTCATGCTCCTTTGCAATTTCATCAAAGGTCATTTCATATGATTCTGTTTTCCCCATAAATTGAACTTGTGTTGCCATTTGGACTATTACAAAGGGTTTCATTTTGGAAAATGCTGCGCTAAATGCTGGTTCTTCCATTTTAAATTCCGCTTTTGCCCATCTAAGAATAGTGTCGGTTTGAGCTTCGTTAAAAAAGTCAAAGAACGAACCTTCATCCAACATTACATATTTCATTGCGTCCATCTGATTAGGTAACCCAGCGATTTCCATCACAAGTTGATCTGTTTTAGATACAAGCTTTTGAAGTTTTTTAGGGAAAAGAAAATACTCTTTTTCAATTAAGTGCATTGTTCCGAATAAATACGATTCACTTTCCATATCTGGTCCTGTGATTTTCCAAAGCAAGGATGATTCTTCCATTGGGAATTCACGTACTTCTTGCCCCTGAGCAACGGATACTCCAAGGATGAAGATTATAGCTAAAAAGAATTTTGTCATTTATTTTTTAATTAATTCGACTAAATATTGATCGTTTTCATCAATGATTTGGTTAACCATGAATCCAGTGCGTTCGGCCGTTTCTTTCATTTTACCAAAATCTACATAAAGCCAATCAAACCATTCTGATTCGTGTTCCTTATATTTCATTTGAAATTTGAAATTACCGTAATAGGTAGTGTTTAAGTCAACCCACATTCCACCTTCATCGTCTTCGTAAAGATATTTGATATCGGAAGAATCACAAAGAATTTTACCGCCATCATTTAAAAGCGACTTTGCTTTAATCAAAGTGTGTTCCAAGTTTGAAAGTGTTCCTGCGATGCCAATTCCATTCATTAGCATGAGGAGTGTATCGTATTTTTCATCTTTAAGATCGAAGAAATTCATTAATCGAGCATCAATATTGTTTTCTTTAAGATGCGCAATAGAAAGAGGGCTGATATCAATACATGAAACATCGAAACCGTTCTCTTGTAGATAACTTGCATGAATTCCAGCTCCAGCTCCAACATCTAATACCTTACCAGAACACCTAGCAAGAGCGACTTGTTCAATTTTTGGCATATCCTCGTAGGATCGAAAGAGATAGGCTGAAGAAATAACATCATCTTCACAAAGGTCTGAGGAAACGATTATGTCTTGATCTATTCCGTCTTTTGCGAAATCAATAATCGCTTGACCCATTGGGTCGTTTAAGATGCTCATGATTAATAATCGTATTCGTCTTCGTAATCGCCAAATCCAAATTCATCTTCATCCTCTTCGTCAAACTCTGAATCAGTTTCAAATTGAAGAGAATCGTCTTGTGCAGGTTTGGATTCTTCGTGTGGAGCATTTCCTACAGAAAGAACTGTTTTAACAGCTTCCGGTGTTTCTTCTTGATATCCGATAAGTTCGATTAAGAAAATCCACATTCTTAAAAAGTCGTGAACCAGAATTATTTTTTGATCAGATTCTTGAATGAATTCTCCGATTTTTGAGGTATTCATGACGCCTGGTAAAATTTGACTGTCATCTTCTCCAAAAGACATGTCGAATAGGCTGATTTCAAACCCCTTGTCCCAATTGTCATTTGACATATAAAATGACGCCATTTGATCATTTGAGAAATTATAAGCGCTTAAAATCGCTCTATAAAAAGATTCGAAATTGTCTTGATCACTTATTAATATATCACGAAAGACTTCGTTTTTATCTTTTGAATCAAGTAAAACTCTGAATTTTAATCCTGCCATGTCACGTATAAATATGTACTAGAATAGTACGCTAAACTTTCTTAATTGTTTCAAGCCCCATTTCTGCACCGATTTTAATCATCAAATCAAATGCTTCTTTAGGGTCGTTTTGAATTTCTCCTTCGAGGATTGCTTCTTTAATTCTCGCTTTGATTTCACCAATTTCTTGACAAGGATTTAAACCAAAAGTATCCATGATGATTTGTCCTGTCACGGGTGGTTGGAAATTTCTAATGCGATCTTTTTCTTCCACAAGTAACAATTTGTCTTTCACCAATTTGAAATTTTCCTTGTACTTTTTCACCTTCATTTCATTTTTAGAGGTGATGTCTGCGTTGCAAAGTGTCATTAAGTCATCAATATCATCTTCCGCCTCAGAAAGTAAACGTCGAATTGCAGAATCGGTAACATGACCTTTAACTAGTGCTATTGGTCTTAGGTGTAAACGAACCAACTTTTGGACATATTTCATTTTTGCATCTAAAGGCAGCTTGAAACGCTTGAAGATTTTTGGAACCATACGTGCGCCCATATCTTCGTGTCCATGAAAGGTCCACCCAACTTTATTGTTGAACCTTTTGGTAGGTGGCTTCGCAATGTCATGCATGATAGCCGCCCATCTTAACCATAGGTTCTCTGTGTTCTCACTTATGTTATCAAGCACTTCTAATGTATGATGAAAATTGTCTTTATGTGATTTCCCCTTAATTGTTTCAACACCATAAAGCGCAACCATTTCAGGGAAAAACTGATGCAAAAGTTTCGTCGAGAAGAGTAAATTGAATCCGCGTGATGGAGTAGGGCTTAGGATTATTTTATTTAACTCATCCATAATTCGTTCCTTGGAGATGATATCTAAACGCTCGGCATTCTCACGAATGGACTCTAGGCTTTTCTTTTCAATCCTAAAATCTAACTGAGTTGCAAATCGCACAGCGCGCATCATCCTTAATGGATCGTCTGAATAGGTTCTACTCGGCTCTAAAGGGGTACGAATAATTTGATTTTCAAGATCTTCCACACCATTAAATGGGTCGATTAATTCTCCAAAATTCTCTTTGTGTAAACTTAAGGCCAGTGCATTGATAGTGAAATCCCGGCGATCTTGGTCGTCTTTTAAGGTTCCGTCTTCAACAATCGGTTTTCGCGAATCTTTGCGATAAGACTCTTTTCGAGCTCCGACAAATTCAACGTCTAAATCCTTATAAACGAATTGTGCTGTTCCAAAGTTTTCAAAAAGTGAGACCTTTTTTACGCGAAGTTTTTCTGCGCAAGCTTTAGCCAAATCCAATCCATTCCCTATAACTACAATATCAATGTCTTTTGAAGGACGATTTAAAATTAAGTCACGCACGTACCCACCAATTACATATGCTTCAAGATTTTGTTCTGTAACAATTTCTGAAGCAACCTTAAAAACGGGATGCGTTAGATGTTGACTTAAATTTTTTGACATTGCGGATGCAAAGATAAAGGAATCAACTGTAATTATGATGGATACATTAAATTAATGGTCAATATTATGGTAATTTTGTTTGAAAGGAACAATTTTTGCTTTCTTCAGTTAGGAGAAATGCTCCAAATCATCATCAAATGAAATACATTTTAATGTTCGCAACACTGGCTTCTTTAATTTCATGTAACTCGTATCGTCTGGTTGAGAATCACATCAATAAGCGTATGTATAGTGCTGAATTAGAGTTGAAAATGGAGGTGATTAATGGTGATACGATTGAATATTGGGATAATAATGCGGATAAACCAGTAGCACTGTTGATTCATGGATTCGGTGCATCAACTAAGTTTCAGTGGTATGAGCAGGTAAAAATGTTGAGTAAGAATTATCGCGTTGTAGCGCCGAACTTATTTCATTTTGGAAATAGTCGCCCTGGTACACCAAAATTTGAAATCAGTGATCAGGTCGAATTGGTAAATGCGCTAACCAATCATTTAGAAATAGATTCGCTTACCGTCTTCGGAGTTTCATATGGGGGGTTGGTAACCATGGAGTTTGCACAAAATTACAATAGTAAGGTTAAACGATTGGTAGTTTTTGATGCTCCAGTAAAGTATATGTTTGAGCAAGATATAGATACGATTTGTACAAGGTTTGAAGTGGAAAGCGTTGAGGATTTGTTTGTCCCAAAAGATGCGAAAGAATTGAAAAAGCTCTTGTATTTGGCATTGGGAAAAAAATCACCTGTACCAAACTTCATGTTGAAATCATTCTATGATAATGTGTATTCAGAAAATCATGAAAATAAACGTGTGTTAATGACAACACTTATTGCTGGCTTGGAGGAATATGCTCAGCATAATTATACGTTTGATACTCCAACATTGTTAATCTGGGGGAGCACAGATTTGGTTGTTCCTGTGGATCGGGCACCTTTGTTAAAACGTCACATTGGAGAAAATGCCGAGCTACAAGTGATTAAAAACGGAGCCCACATGCCAAATATGACCAAGACCAAAGAGTTCAATCGTATTGTGACTGAATTTCTAATGCGAAACGACTCGTTTACTTTCGAATGATTTCAATATCACCCCGTAATCCAATCTTTATTATTTGAGAAGGAGTGTTCATTTTTTCGTTGAGGCGTTCTTTAACAATATGATCAACCCCTTTTTTTATTTCAGCAGAGATTGAATCATAATTTTCAGGATTCTTTTCACCTGATAAATTTGCTGATGTACTAACGATGGGTTTTCTCAATCCACGAATCATTTTTATGCATGTTGGGTCTTTAGTGATTCGTATGCCAACAGAACCGTCTTCGGCTAAAATAGATGGGGCTAAACCTTTTGCGTTTGGATAAATAATAGTTAAAGGTTTAACTGCTAAATCCGCTAAGTCATAACAGACCTCTTGGAATTCTGGAATATATCGCTGCAGCATTGGGAAATCATCAACCAAAATGATAAAGCTTTTATGTTCCGGACGTTTTTTTAATTCCAAAATTTTCTGACAGGCCTCTTCATTGGTCGCATCACAGCCTAGTCCCCAAATTGTATCCGTTGGATATAAAATCGTACCTCCAGTTTTTAAAATTTCAACAACTTCTCTCATAATTAATCCAATAAATCAGGTCTGCGTGCTTTTGTACGTTCCAATGCTTTTTCTTCTCGCCATTTATCAATCTTTCCAAAATCACCCGAAAGCAATACTTCTGGAACCTTCATGCCATTGTATTCTGGAGGTCTAGTATAAACAGGTGGCGAAAGTAATCCATCTTGAAAACTGTCTGTTAATGCTGAGGTTTCATCATTCAAAACCCCTGGGATTAAACGCACAACGCTATCAACCAATACCGCAGCACCAAGTTCACCACCAGATAAAACATAAGAGCCAATTGAGATCTCTCTCGTAATATAATGTTCTCGAATTCGCTCATCAACACCTTTATAGTGACCACAAAGGATCATGATGTTTCCTTTTAAGCTTAAATCATTACAAATCGATTGTTCTAGTAATTCTCCATCTGGAGTCATGAAGATAATCTCATCATAAGTTCGTTCAGATTGAAGTTTTTCAATGATTGCTGCAATAGGTTCAATACTCATAACCATACCAGCACCACCACCATATTGATAATCGTCAACTTTGTTGTGCTTGTTAGTCGAGTAATCTCGGATATTGTGAATTTCTAATTCTAAATGTCCTTTAGTTTGCGCTCTTTTCATGATTGAATCTGAAAAAGGGCTGTGCAACAAATCTGGTAAAATGGTAAGTATATCAATACGCATGCTCAAAATTAAGTATTTTAGGCAAGGTTTATTCAATATTTTATGAAGCATATTATTACAATCTTTATCCTTTTCTTTTCAGGACTAATTTTTAGTCAGCTTGATGGGAATACAACGCCAAATTATAAAGAGCTGATTTCAATTTATACTTCACTCGCAAATGAGCATGATGAGATTGAGTTGTTTCAAATGGGAGATTCTGATTATGGCTTGCCAATTTATTTATGTGTGATAAACGGGGCAAAAGACTCGTTGTCAACCTTCAAAAAGGCACAGGAAAACACAACGATATTAATTAATAATGCGATTCATCCAGGAGAACCAGACGGTGTCAATGCGTGTTTGTTGTGGATTAATGAGTGGATTGCAGACGGTAAGAGTTTACGTGACATTCCTGTTATCGGAATTATTCCTGCCTATAATGTTGGTGGCATGATGAATCGATCAGGGACAAGTAGAGCGAATCAAAATGGCCCAGAAGAATATGGGTTTAGAGGAAATGCACAAAACTTAGACTTGAATCGAGATTTTATCAAAATGGATTCTAAAAACATGTTCACATTTGCTAAGATTTATCATGCGCTTGATCCAGATGTGTTTCTAGACACACACGTTTCAAACGGAGCCGATTATCAATATACAATGACCTATATCGCATCGGTTCGAGAACGAATGTCTCCAGCTCTGGGGGATTTAATGCATGATGAAATGATTCCTTATTTGAAATTAAAGTCGAGTAAGGATGGATTTGACTTGATTCCATATGTCGATTTGAAAGGAGAAACACCAGAATTTGGAATTCAAGTGTTTAATGATCTTCCCCGATATGCCATGGGATACGCTTCACTAATGAATGCAATCAGTTTTACTCTAGAAACACATATGTTAAAGCCTTTTCCTGAGCGTGTAAAAGCGACTAAAGTTTTTCTTGAAAATACAATAGAATGGACGACTTTAAAGCAAAAGGAAGTTGAGGATGCACGTATTTCAGCGAGAGAATGGGAGATGAATATGAAGTATTATCCATTCAGTTTTGAATTAACAGAAAAACAAGAATCAATTTTATTCAAGGGGTACGAAGCGACCG
>Ga0193954_1001543_pt1 | contig 11643 bp, 10 predicted proteins | sample BB_5_MG_FD_140340 | JGI IMG/M metagenome (GOLD analysis project Ga0193954, IMG submission 140340) | Microbial mat bacterial communities from the Broadkill River, Lewes, Delaware, United States - BB_5_MG | ecosystem: Environmental > Aquatic > Freshwater > River > Microbial mats | place: USA...
GGCGTCGTCGATGAGCTGGGATTTTTGCAGCGGCGTCAGCCTGAGCACCGGCTCGTCCATCTTGATGTTCATGCTCGCCAGCTGGCCCATCAGACTCACGATGCCCGCGTACAGATCGGACTCCTGCACGCCCTGAATGCGCAGCAAGGCGGCCAGCAACGGTGAAAAGTCGAAGCGATCCGCCACGAGCAGCTCATTGAAGTGGTGCTCGATGAGCCGCTGCAGCTTGCTACGGTCGATGCGCGGGCCGGCTTGGGTACCCAGCATCGCGTGCACGATAACGTGGCTGACCCAGGACTTCAGATCGCGTTCGCTCAGCTCTGCAAGATCTGCGGTGCCAAGGTCGATGATCTGTTCACTCGCGGGTTGGGCCATTTCCACAGTCCCGGTCGGCGGTGCCGGGCGCGGCGCCAGCCGGGCGCGGGAGGCTGCTTCAGCGCGAGACGATCTAGGCTCGTCCCGGGGTAATACCCCAGGAGGGCGGCGGCTGGTCGTCGTCGTCGTCGAGGTCCTGTGCAGCAAGCACCAGCTCTCCGAGTCCACCCGCGACCAGCTCCAAGCGTGCCTGCACCCGCGCCTCGGCCAGCACCTCCTGGCGCAGATGGGGCGACGTGAACGCGGCCGCGGCAACGAGGTCCGCGAAGAGCCCCGGATCTGAGGCTCGGTTGAGGCGCTCCGCCAGCTCTGGATCCGGGTTCATCACCGCCTGCTGGCACAGCGCGCGCACCGAGGCCATGGCGGTCTGGTGGTCCGCCGCCGGTCCCTCGCTGTGATCGCGCAGCGTCTCGGCGTGGGCCCGCCGAAAGACCAGCTCCGGCGGGAGCTCATGGGAGATGTCCACGCGGCCCACCCCCTCGAGCACAATGTTGTAGCGGCCATCGGGCAGCCGCACGCTGCGCCGCAGGGCACCAAGTCCCGCCGTGGCGTGCACGGCCGGTCGCCCTTCGGCGTCGGGCAGAGCGGAATCATGCAGCAGCGCGACCACCATGTGGCGGTGCCCTTCGATGGTGTACTCCATCATCGCTCGGTATCGCGGCTCAAAGATGTGCAGCGACAAGAAGGTGCCGGGCAGCAACACTGTATTGGGCAGAGGGAAGACAGGTACTGCGGTGAGCACCTCTGTGGGCGTCGGGTCACTCATGACGTGCTTCGGGCGGGCAGGATCTTGCCAGGGTTGAGGATGTTGTGGGGATCGAGGGTGGCCTTGAGGCTGCGCTGCAAGGCGATGACCGGGGCCGCTTGCTCCAAGGGTAGAAAGTCGCGTTTGAGCAGGCCGATGCCGTGCTCCCCGGAGATGGTGCCTCCCAGCTCAATGGCCGCCATCAGCACCGCGCGAACAGCGTCATGGGCTTTTTGCACTTCGTCATGATCGAAGAGCACGTTGACGTGCAGGTTGCCATCTCCGGCATGACCGTAGGAGGCCACGCGCAAGTTAAATTGCGAGCCAATCTGGCCAACTCGGTCCAGCATCTGCGGCAGCTGCGAGCGTGGCACGACGATGTCCTCTGAGATTTTTCGATCTGCGGTCTCCTTGAGGGTCTCGCTGAGCATGCGGCGCGGCGCCCAGATACGCTCCCGCTGCACCTCGTCCTGCGCCACACGCACGTCGATGGCGCCTGCCTCGAGGCAGACCTCGGCGGCCCGCTGCATGTCCTCGAAGGCGCGCTCCTCAGTGCTGCCATCCGTCTCGAGGATGATCAATGCGCCGGCGTCATCGGGGAATCGCCCCGGCGTCTTGGCGCGCAGGGCCTGCAGGGCGTGATGATCCAGCAGCTCCAAGGTGCGCGGCACCACGCCGGCCTCGATGACCTTCGTGAGCGCGAGGCTGGCGCCTCGCGCGTCGGCAAAGGAGACCATCGCGGTCTGAACGGCCAGGGGTCGGGGGACCAGCCTGAGCACACACCGGGTGATGACTCCGAGGGTGCCCTCGGAGCCCACAATGAGCGCCCCAAGGTCATAGCCGGTCACGTGTTTGATGGTGCGCTTGCCAACTTCTATGCGCTGACCATTCGCCAGCACCACCTCAAGCCCGAGCACGTAGTGCTTGGTCACCCCATACTTGAGCGCGCGAGGGCCGCCGGCATTGCAGGCCACGTTGCCGCCGATGGAGCAGATGTCGAAGCTATTGGGGTCGGGCGGGTAGAAGAGCCCCTCCGACTCCGCGGCCGCCATGACATCGGCGGTGGTGGTGCCCGGATCTGTGTGCAGCAGCAGGTCGTCCGTGCGCACCTCGTGCACGGTCTTCATGTCGTGCAACGCGAGCACGATGCCACCGTGAATAGGCAGCGCGCCGCCCGACTTTCCCGTGCCTCGACCCCGGGGGGTGACGGGCACGCCATGCTCTTGAGCTGTGCGCAGGGTGGCCTGCACATCCTTGGTGCTCAGGGCACGAACAACGATGTCGGGCGGGTGGGTGGGGGCTCCGGACCAGTCTCGCCCGTAGGGCTCGACGATGTCGGGGTCCGTGATGAGCTGCTCCTCGGGCAGGTGCTGGCTCAGGCTCTTGAGGGTAGCGTCAAGTACGGCTGCGCTCGCTCGCCGGACCGGACTATGGTCGTCATCGCTTTGGACCATGGCCGCAGCCTCACCTTAGCGAAGCTGCGCGCAGGCGCAAGGGCAAGGGCTAGTCGTCGGCCCAGGTGCGCTCGCGCTCTTCGCGGTCGTACATGGTGACGGTCTCCATGGCGCGCAGGTAGACGGGGAAGACGTCCTTGGCCAGCTTGGCCATGCTCTTGCCGCCGCTCACCTTGAAGGGGGTCTTTTGGCCCTTACGCCCCATGCCCTCAAAGCGCGACTGGGACTTATTCAAAAGCTCCGCGCCCTTCTTGCTGCTGTGCACGGCCAACTTGGTGATGACACCGCGTGGGTCCATAGCCACGCCGATCTCGCCATCGAAGCCCTTGGTCTTGAAGGGCAGGAACACGAGGTAGCCCGCCTTCTTATCCTTCTTGAGCTGGTCGAGGCGAATCGGGTCCTGAGGCACAAACTGCAGGGCGCCTTGCTCGCCTTCAAAGTCGAAGAAGGTGAAGACGGCTGCGGACTGGTCCTTCTTCTTCAGCCGCACGCCGCCGTTTTCTTCAACGCGCTGCAGGCCGTACTTATCGATGGTGTACTCCTTGGCCACGTAGCGCGAGGCGTTGGCGAAGAAGTCCGCGATGGTCATGTGCAGGGTGCGCACGTGGGCCACGGTGTCCCAGATCTCAAGGTACTTGAGCTTGCTCTTGAGCGCGTGCTCGCCGGGGTTCTTCAGCCCCGCGCCTTTTTCGATCATCGCGTACATCTGGATGTCGCGAATGGGGTTCAGTTGATCAGAGCTGGTCAGGGCCACGCCGGTGCGTCCGCCACGGCCATTGGCGCCGTGACAGGCTGCGCACTCCTGGGCGTACAGCTTGGCTCCGTTGAGCGGGTCACCGGATAGGATGGGGGTGTCATCCGCGTGGGCTACACCCGCGCTGGTCAGCACGGTGGCCCCGAGGGCGAGATACGATAGTCGATTCAGGATGGACATGCGGGTCTCCTCTTGCCGTCCGGCTCAGCGCTTCTTTACAACCGGGGCACGTCGCCGCGGACCACCGCCGACGTCTGCGCCGCTGCCCTCGAGCTCTTTGGGCAGGGGCCAAACTTTGACGGGCATCTTCAGGCGGGCCTTCAACTGCTCACCCTCGGCGCTCTTGCCGGCGATGATCAGCTCATAAATGCCCTCTTGAGTAGGGGTGATGTGCAAGCCGTAGCGCCCGGCCTGCAGGGGCAGGGCGTGGGCCCGGAAGCGTCCGACGCTCTCGCCCGCTGGGTTGAAAGCCTCGACCGTGAAGGTCGCGCCCTTGAGCGGGATGCGGTTGCCGTACCGTGGGTGTGGAGTGCTGGGGATCTTGGTCGCGAAGACGTGGATCTCGACGACCTTGTTGGGGTCGGGGATGCCGGGGTTGAACTCCAGGCTGTAGGCGAACTGCCCTTCCTTCACCGTCCAGGCGCGCCGCTTAGGTTTGGGTTTGGTCTCGGTCTTACCGTCGGGACCATCCGCGAAGGGCTGGGCCGCCGCGTTGGAGGCGCCAAACAGTAGGCCAAAGCAGAGCGGCAAAGCCGCAAGATGAGCGAGGCTCTTGATGATGCGCACAGGGGGGCTCCTTTCACCCATCAATCACAGCGGCCCCTCTGGGCCTCCATGTCGACACGCAAGTTGAAGTTCTCGAGTGTGCGCGCCATGCCGAAGGGTCGGCCGTTCACAAAGACACTCGGGGTCGAGAGGATGCCGCTGGCTTCACCGACGCGTTTGTCGGCCATCACGGCGTTGCGGTGGGTACGCTGCTCCATGGCTGCGGCGTACTTGGTCATGTCGAGGCCGATCTGCTGGGCGTAGCGTGCAAGATCCACCTCTTCGAAAGCGTGCTGGTTCGTAAAGAGTAGATGCGACATCTGCCAGAACTTGCCTTGCACGCGGGCCTCCTCGGCCGCTTCCGCGGCCCGGATTGAGGGCTCTCCCATACCGGAGAGCGGGAAGTAGTAATAGACCAGCCGCACATCATCCCGGGCCTTCAACAGGTTGTGCAGGACCTCGGCTGCGGCCGCGCAATGCGGGCAGCGAAAGTCTGCAAACTCCACCAAGGTGATCTTCGCGTCCTCGGGGCCCATGGAGGCTTGTCCGGAGAAGTCGAAGGGCTTGGGCTTGGCGTTGAAGCCGCTCGTGAATCCTTGAACCAGCTGTTCCTCTACGTCCTCGGTAGACGCGCCGAGCTTGTACTCATTCATTACGAAGCGGGCCATGCGCTCGGAGCAGTTCACGCAGGAGCAGGCTTCGCGGTTGGCCAAACAGGCCGCGATGGTGCGGGCGCAGCCGCAGTAGCAGTAGTTCTCGTTCAGCAGCCTCAGGGCATCCGAGCGCTGGCCGGGCGCGACCTCTGCGAGATCAATGCCCTCCATCTCCGTGATGGCGGGGGCCTTGATGATGGGCTCGGCTTCGGCCGGCACCGTCTGCGGTGCGGGCGCCTTCGCGGGCTCGTTGCCTTTGCAGGTGGCGCCGAGCACGGACAGACCGAGCAGCGTGACGAACAGGACAGGGCGACCGTTCATGGATAGGCAGTGCTATCGAGACACCTAACCCCGCGTCAATCTTCGTGTCGGGGGACCGGTCGGGTGGCGCCGGATCATCGCTTGGCGTACATTGACGCATCGCCCTATGGCCAAAGACGGTTCGCGCGGAAGGATTGACGCTGACAAGACGGCGATTCATGCGGTCCCTCAGCTGGACGCGGAGCCCGAAGAGCGCTCTGCGGCTCTGATCTGCATCAGCGGGCGCTCTATCGGCCAAATGTTCGTTATCTCTCAGGAGGAGATCACCCTGGGCCGGGCCCCAGAGTGCGACATCTTCTTGGATGACGAGGGCGTCTCCCGGCACCACGCGAAGGTGATCCGTAAAGGGGACACCCTAATCGTTATGGACCTCGGGTCCACCAATGGCACCTACGTCGACGGTGAGCGCATCCAGGTTCTGACCCTCACCGACGGCCTCAAGATCCAGGTGGGCACGGCGACGATCCTGCAGTTTCGCTTTCAGGACGAACGCGAGGCCGAGTTCCACAGCTTGATGCAGACCTTCAAGACGCGGGATCCGATGACGAATGCGCTCAATAAGCGGGCCTTTCGTCTGGAGCTGGACAAGGAGTTTGGCTTCGCCGCGCGCCACGAGCAGCCCTTGTCGATGATCCTCTTCGACCTGGATCACTTCAAAAGGGTCAACGACACCTACGGGCACCAGGCCGGAGACCTGGTGCTGCGCTCCGTCGCGGAGTCCGTCACCGAGGCAAAGCGCAAGGAAGACATCTTTGCGCGCTACGGCGGTGAGGAGTTCGCCCTGTTATTGCGCAATACCGACCTGGCCCACGGCTTCGTGGTCGCCGAGCGTGTACGCCGGGCCATCGAGATGATGGAGGTGACCCACAATGGGCGCAGGATACCTTGCACTACCTCCGTGGGTCTGGCTCAGCGAGACGATAAGATGACCGGCCCCGAGGACCTCGTGGAGGCCGCCGACAAGCGCCTGTACCAAGCCAAACGCGGCGGTCGCAATCGCACCGAGTCTGCGCTCTTTGACTGATCTTCGGCGCTCGGGACTCAGAAAACTGATGGATTGCGACGTTGAGGTCGAGCTTGTCCGCCGACGGGCGGCAGCGCGCCAACATACCGCCTCGGCATGATGCGTGCTTAATTGGCGCCTGTGCGTCGCTTAGCTCCCGTGCTCTTGCTCCTGTTCGCTGGCTGCGAAGCCGAGTCGCTCGATCTTGACGGTCGCCCGCTGCCCGACGCCGGGGCCCATGATGCGGGCCCCGTTGTCGATGGTAGCCTTGAGGATGCAAGTCAGCCTGCCGATGCGGGGGCACCTGAAGATGCAGGCGGCCCCGAGGACGCTGGCATGATGTGCACCCATCCGGGCTACTTCGGCTTTGAGGTCAGCGGGGCTATAGAGGACTTTCAAGGTCCCGCGCGGGTGACCTCGGTGGCGCCTTTGACTCTCGAGGCCTGGGGCGGGCCCTTTACCTTCGCTCTGCCCACGGAGGTGCCGGTCCAGGACGCACTCGCAGTCAACGATGAGGTCTACGTGGACCTGACGGTCTACCGGCCTTGGTGGTCGGAGGCGCGGGTCTTCATCTTCGGGCTCAACCCCATGGGCGGTCCGGCCGGTCTTCGCTTTGGGGCTTGGGCAGGCAGCGGTTTTCGCAGCATCAGCGCTGACGGCATGAGCACCCGCCACGCCCAGGATGGCTGCGTATTTGACAATGAGGGTTGCGGCCCCCAGGCGGGCATGAGGCTCATCGTTCAGTATCAGGGCGGCCGCGTTGCGATCGACAATGGCCAGCTGGGCCAGCTCGCCGACTTGCTCATCGCCAATCGCGGCTCCACCCAATACCAGCAGGCGCCCCAGTGTACGGACACACCGATGGATTGGTATGGGGGCTGGCTGGTGAAGCAGCCCGCGCCTCCGTTGGATTGCGCGAGCATGCAGCGGGACGACTGCATTGAGCAGCCAGGCTGCGTATTGTGGGGCTCAGAGGACTCGGACCCCGGCTATACCTGCCGCGACGCGGTGCACGCCTGCGAGTTCAATACGCCAGATAATTGTACCGATATGCCCGGCTGCACGTGGGACCCCGGGAGCTGCTACTGCCCGGAGGGTGGGGTCTGCTCTTGCGGTGGCGGTCCGGCGCCCAAGTGCAGGGGAACTTGCGGAGGATGGGGCGGAGGTCCCTGCCCCTCGACCCACTATTGCGAGCTCGATCTCTTCGAGCCGCCGATATGCATCCCGCCCGCGGACATAGGCGGAGTCTGCGAGTGGATCCCGGATACCTGCGAGGGCACGCCGAACATCCCGGTGTGCACCTGTGCGGCGGCCAACCCCGATGCCCAGCGCATGGATAACGATTGTGTGCGCCGACAGCAGCGGGCTCAGGGCACGGCGCCCCTCAATCAGTGCGCGCCCTAGCCGGCTACAGACAGACGTTCGTATTGCCGCCGATGGGCGTGCAGGTCGTGCCGGTGGGGCAGTCCGAGTTGCTATCACACCAAAAGCTGCACGTGCCGGTGGCTCCGGTGGAGCTGTTGGGGATGCAGCGCGCATCCTGAAGGTTGCGCACTCCACAGCCCGGGTCCAGATCGCGAGGGTCCGGGATGCAGGCCTCTCCCTGGTTGCGGCGCGCGGTGCAGGTGGGCTGGTTCATGTCATAATCCGGGCGGCAGACCCGCCGGGTGCCGCGCACGGTGTCACAAGAAAAGCCGGCCGGGCAGGGCGAGTTGCTGCAATCGCTGGCGCAGGAGCGGTCAAGGTAGCCGGTGCCGACGAAGTAGCCGATGCACAGGTCATCAGTGCCCCCGCACTGGGCGTCATCATCGCAAGGTGTGCACAGGGCGCGCCCGGTGGGCGGAGCGCAAAAGCCCCCCTGCTCCTCGTAACACTCCTCACCCATGGGGCAGTCCGCATCGCTGGCGCAGCCGGTGCACTCACCCTCGGGGCTGCAGATGTTCTGATTGGGCAGGTACGTGCAATCTGAGTTGCTCACACATTCGACGCACTCGCGTTGGGTGGGGTGGCATAGCTCGTCCCCGCCGCAATCGGAGTCGGTGAGGCACTCATAGCAGTAGCCGGTGGCCGGGTCGCAGGTTTGGCCGGGGCGACACCGGTTCCCGACGCAATTTCTCCTGCATACAAATCCAAAGCTGGTATCGCAGGTGCGGCCAAAGCCGCACTGATTGTCGACCAGGCACTCCACGCACTGACCGCTCATCAGGTTGCAGATCGGGGTGTCACCGCCACACTGATTATCGCTGGTGCAGCCTGTACCACCATCGGGGGTCCCGGAGTCCGGCGTGCCTGCGTCGGGGGGCGGCGGTGTGCCGCCGTCTGGGGCTGTGGCGTCGGCGGAGCCCGCGTCGGGGGTCGGCGGTGTGCCGCTGTCCATGATCGCGGCATCCGAGGCGCCGGCGTCGAGGTCGGGCGGCGGACCGGCGTCCGGCATGGGCGGTAGCCCTGTATCGGGCAGGGGCCCGGTGGCGTCCGGCGCGCCGGCATCCGACGGCGGCGGGGTGCCGGAGTCCTGGGGCACGAACCCGGTGTCAGGGCCCGAAGGGCCGCTGTCGATGAGACTGGGCCCAGAGTCGGCGGCGGCATCGAGCAACTCGTCCGGCGACTCGCCCAATCCGAAGACCGCATTGCGGCCGCAGCCGACGGTCACGAAGCTGGTGAGGATGAGGGCCGAGGCCAAGGCGCTGCGCGTCAACACTGGGGCTACACGCGCAGAGTTTGCAGCGACATCCCATAGGCCCGGGAGCGGATAGGGTGTGACCGCCCCCACGTTCGTATTTTTTGGGGCCATGAGGGGACCAATGACCCGAGCCGCAGGCGGCTCGGGAGGGCAAATGGGACAAATGCGGTGGATCTTCGTGGCGGCGAGTGTGCTGCTTTCAGCACCGGCGGCAGCGAGCAGGCCGGCGGGTACGCTCGTCTCGGGCTGGGACTCGCAGCACAAGCTCGCATTGGGCGCGCGGGCCTCGGGTTGGATGGGCCCCTATGCGGCGCCAGGGGCGGGCGGTCACATCAAGGTGCGGCCCTGGGAGGTCCTGGGCATCGAGCTGTTCAGCGATAACTTCGCCACCCGGCAGCGGGAGGCTTGGCGGCACGATCACGTCATTGGCTTCAGCCTGTACGCACCGAGCCTCATCGCAGGGTCGGGTTGGTTCTTGGCGCCGACTGCCGGCGCGTGTGTGGACTTTCGTTTCGCGCACCCGGACCTCGCCGGGGCGCCGAGCACCAGCGACGTGCTCTTCGGAGTGCATGGTGGGTTGATGCTGGAGGTCTTCCTCCTGGAGGGCTTTTCGGCGGAGTTCAACGCCACGATGTACGGTTACCTGGGGCACCAGACCGGGTTGGAGCGATGGTCGGCCAAGGTATCCAATGGCCTATCGACCAGCGCGGTGGGGCTGGCGACGGCCGGTGTGAACTATTGGTTCTGAAGCTCTGCGGGGTGTCGCTCCTAGCCCTGCTCGCGGTGGCTTGCGGCGACGGGCCCCAAGACAGCGCGGGCGCCCTGCAGAGCCGCTGTTCCAGTTGTCACGTCGAGCAGGCCATGCGGCACAGTGTCTCTCGGCACGCCCAGGCGGCGCGCTCCGAGGTCTTTGTGGCTCTACGGGCGCGCGCCCAGCAGGCCTGGAGCGCGGCCACATTCTGCGATGGTTGCCATCGGCCGGTAGGCGGCACCGATGATGGGTTGGGCTGTCTGACCTGTCATGCCAGCACCGGCAACTTGGGGCGGGGTGATGGCGCGCTATTGCTGTCGCCGGATGGTCCGGTGCAGGCTGGGTTGCCCTCTGGACGTGCGCCCCACTCCGTGGGCGGCACTGGATTCATAAGCAGCGCGGACCTGTGCGGGACCTGTCATGAAGTGCAGGGGCCGGGGCCCTTTCGGGAGTCGCCTTTCACGCATTGGCAAAAGAGCCCCGCCGGGCAACGCAACCAACCTTGTCAATCCTGCCACATGCCCAAAGATGGTCGCCGCGTGACCGAGCATCGGCCCCGGGGCCTGTTGGCAGGCGCTGACGATGAGGTGCAGCAGTGGCTGGCTGAGGCGGTCGACCTCGAGCTTCGACGCGAGGCGGACGATCGCGTGGTGGTACGCATCACCAGCCGGTTGCAGGGGCACATGCTGCCCGATGGGGCCAGCTTCCTGAGGGCCCTGTGGCTGGATGTGCGAGCGGATGGGGCGGTGCTCGACGGACGCAGGTGGCTGTCCGCGCGTCTGTTCCGGGGCGCCCAGGAGGTGGTCTTGCCCACTGAGGCGGACCGGGCCGAGTCCCGCGGCCTCTTGCCCGGCGCCTCCCGGGAGGAGCGCTTTGCGGTGCCCGCGGGGCGTGCGATCACAGCTTGCCTACGCTTTCAGCGCTATCGTCCTGACTTGCTGGCGGCCCTGGGGCTTTCTTTGAGTCTAGCGGGACCGGAGATCTTGGTCCGATGCACACCGGCGCCCGAATGACGGTACGCTGAACCTCGGTGATCTCGATCCGGGTGCAGGGCCGCGAGGAGACTATCCCGCTGGACGAGTTTGAGGCTCGTGTCCGGCAGGGGCAGATCGCGCCGTCCACCCCTGTGCGCTTGGCCGTGCTGACCGGCGAGCACTGGGTCGACGCCCGTGAACTCGAGTTATTTCGGCGTCTTTACATGCCGGCCCGCATCCACTTTACGCGGGTCTTCTCCCTGGGGCGCTTTCCGATCTTCACGGCCCTGCTGTGTGCAGTGCAGGTTGCGATTTTCTTCTACGTGGCGGGCTGGGAGCGCATGGTGAGCCTAGACGTGCTGGTCGACGCCGGCGCCAAGTGGCGGCCCAATGTACTGGAGCTCGGCGAGACCTGGCGCCTGTTGACTGCGAATGTGCTGCATCGAGATGTGCTGCACCTGTTCTTCAACCTCTTCTTTCTCTTCAACGTGGGCGGCTCGATCGAGAACGCCTACCGTCTCAAAGACTACCTACTCATTTTGGTGGTCTCCGCCTTGGGCACCACGTGCCTATCGACGATGATGTCGGATAGGGCCTCAGTGGGCGCCAGCGGCGTTGTCCTGGGGCTCTTCGGGGCCGCCTCGGTCTTTGGCTATAAGTACGCGGATATTTTACCGCGCCGCTACCGAAGATACTTTGGCGGCGCGGTGCTGCCCTATGCGATCTTCATTCTGTACGTCGGCCTCGCCAGCAAGGATACGGACAATTGGGGCCATCTGGGCGGCATCCTCGCTGGCCTCCTTGTGACCCTTTGGTTGCAACCCCGCCTGCTCTATGTCGGTCGACCTCGCCCCAGTCGCTTGAGACGTCTGGGGCCACACCTTATCGTCGCGGGCCTCATCGCTGTGACCTTGGGGGCGGGTTCAGTCATTCGCGCTGTGGGTCCGAGGCTGGAGCTGGTGGAGGAAAAGAGCAGCGGGATCCGCTTCGTGCACCCGATGGCGTGGCACTTTGGCGAAAACCATCTCGCCTACCCGGCGCGTGGCAACGCCTTGGGAGCGAGCCTCGGTGTTCGCGCGGAGCGGCGCACCACCCAGCCCTTCGAGCTGTCGACCCTGCGCGAGCGCTTCTTGAAGGGGGAGCTTGCGGGGCGGGAGCAGGATGGGGA
>Ga0193954_1001544_pt1 | contig 11643 bp, 9 predicted proteins | sample BB_5_MG_FD_140340 | JGI IMG/M metagenome (GOLD analysis project Ga0193954, IMG submission 140340) | Microbial mat bacterial communities from the Broadkill River, Lewes, Delaware, United States - BB_5_MG | ecosystem: Environmental > Aquatic > Freshwater > River > Microbial mats | place: USA...
CCTCGGGGAGGGCTGCCAAGGACTTGTTCTCCAGGGCCGCGAAGAAGCGTCAAGCCGCCCTGCGGGAGCTGACCTCGATGGCTCTCGTGGAGAAGAGCCCCCGACAAGCCTTGGAGCGGTGCGCATTGAAGCATAGTGATGAGCGCATGCGCGTGGGCTGCCTCAAAGGCCTTCGGCCCATCTCCCGGCGCCACCCGCCGACCGCCCGGGTGGTGGTCGAGGTCTACCGAAAGGACACATCTTCGGCCGTGCGCCGAGAAGCCAATGACCAGATGGTCTACTTCACAGGGCCCGCCAAGCAGGCCGCGGTGCAGGCCTGGCTGGAGGCTGCGTCCGACGGCAAGAGCTACGGCCCGCTTGAGAACCTAGGAGACTTACCCAACCTCGACCTCACAATCCGAAAGTGCATGCTCGCAACGGGGAAGAAGCGAGGCTTGGACAACAAATCCCGTTTTCGCTGCATTTCACTGCTCGAGCCCCTGCCGCACGCGCGGCGAAGGGCGATACTTTGGCGCTTCATTCGCGAGATGGACTCCGACTCACCGTACTATCTCAAGGGCGCCGGCGAGCGGGAAGGCAGCATCGGCACCCCCTGGCAGCGCGCGGTCGATGCGGTGCTCGAAGATATCCCCGAGTGGGACCCGAAGCTGGAGGAGGTGCTGTGGGCGCGCTACCAGCGCACGCTGTTGAGCAGCGTCATGAGTGTGCTGTGTTCTTGGGGGGCGCCCTCCAAGCGCTTGGCGGGCCGGTTGCTGGAAATTCTGCAGACCAAGGGCGAAGGGCGGGCTCTACACGGCTTGGTTCGCATGGCTAGGCTGCAGCCTGGCCTGCGACCCATGATTCAGGAAAAACTCGAGGAGATGCTGCAGTTGGGCACCTTCAGTAAGGACGTGACGGAGCGCCGCCTACAAGATGCGCTCAAGCGCATGCAGCGGGAGGCTCAGCGATGATTTTGCAAGGTATGTTGCTCAGCTTGGTCGTGGGCGCGACGGGCGGTGAGATCCCCGACGTTCACTACGTGAGCAAGGTGGTGACCAAGTCCTGGGAGCCCATCGCTATCAAGGAAGTACAGGCCCAGGTGGAGCAGGCGGTGCTGGAGCCGCTCACCGCGCCGGGCACGATGCGCCTGAAGAAGGTGAAGGTCAGTGACCTCAAGGGCGGCGCCTACGCGCTGCGCATTAACGGGCGTTTCGTAGAGGAGGCCGAACGCTTCACGGTCTACCTCTCTTTTGGGCCTGCGGGGCAAGACAACCTGCCTACGCTCTTTGCTGCCGATACCTCCAAGGCCTTGGGGCGGAAGAGCCGGGCTGAGATGATGAAGCGCATTCGGGCCGCAGCCAAGCGCGCGGCGACACGCCTTTCCAAGTCGCTCACGCCGTGGCTGCAGCGCACTCACATCGACATCGCCCCGGGTGATGCGGCCCCGCAGCTTCCCATGCGATGGGGCGCGATCGAGATTCCTCCGGTCACGGACCGCCGTAAGGCCATCGTCACCTTGATGGACCCGCGCCAGCCTGACTCGGCGCGCTCTCGAGCCCTCCTGGATCTCAAGGGCCACGTCTTTGATCAGCAGCCGGCACGAAACGCGGTGGAGCACTGTGTGCTTCGTGACCCCGCACCCAAGCTGCGGGCCCAGTGTGTCAACGCCTTGGCGCCCGTGGCCCGCTCTCATGTGCCCACGCAACGGATCTTGCTTCATGCGATGCGCAGCGACGTCGAGGACACCGTGCTCGACGTACTGCTCAAGGTATCCAAGGGGTTTGTGGGGCTATCGCGACTCGAGACTGTGGCGACTTGGCTGCACATGATCGCCAGCGACGCGACCCCGTCTCGGGCCGCGGACAAGGCGGCGCGACTGTTGATGAAAGAAAAGGACGTGCCCAACCTCGAGGTCGCGGTGGCGGCCTGCCTGCTGCAAGAGGCGGTCGTCTACGGAAAGCGCCATGCCTGCGCTCAGGGCCTTTTGAAGAAGATCGCGCCCGCGCGTCGCCGGCCCGTCGTATGGCGCTACCTCAATCAGGCCTCGGTCTTCGGCAGCGGCGAGCGCATGACCTATGAGGATGTGCTTCGCGCGGTCGTGGAGGACCGAAAGAACCCTCCGGACGAGGTCATCTCCGAGCGGCTGCTGGACCTCGCTGAACGACCTGCGACCGGCCGCATGCGCTTCAAGGTTATCCACTTGGCGGGCAAGTTCGCTCCGGCGACGGCAACGACCATCGAGCGGCTGCTGAAGCTGTCCCATGAGACCCGCCTGGCCACGAACTGCATCAGCGCCACGATGGCTGTGGTCCGTCGAAACAAGGCGCTGGCCCCTGCGACCCTCGAGGCCTTCACCCAGCTCGATGCGCGGGCGAAGTGGTACCCTAGGCCCTCACGCAGCAATCCCAGGCAAGACCTCAAGAAGGCCCAAAAGCGCTTACGAAGGATGATCGAAAAGGGGAGCCGCTGATGGCCAACGATGGTCTGTACTATCGCAGCGTAGGTCAGGGGCGCCCGTTGGTCATGGTGCACGGCAGCGCTGCCAACGCAGATGGCTGGGGTCAGCAGACTCGCGCCTTGAAAGATGGCCTGCATATTCTGTGTGTGGACCGGCTGGGGCTGCCGCGCTCGCCTCTGCCGGAGGGCGCCACAGAGTGCTCGGTGGCGACCCAAGCGCAGGCCTTGGCGACGCTGGTGGAGCAACACATTCAAGAGCCGACGGTCTTCTGCGGGTCCAGCTTCGGCGCGGTCTGTGTCCTGCACCTGGCGCGCACACGTCCCGAGCTGGTCAGCGGCATGATTCTCTGTGAGCCGCCCCTGCCTCCGCAGGATGACTTGCCGCCCGTGGTCGCGGCCTTTATCGATGACTTCGAGGCGCGCTACCATAGCGAGGGCGGGGCCAGCGCGGCCCGCTTCTTCTTGAGCACTGTGCTGGGTCAAAAGGACTTCGAAGCCATGCCAACGTCCTGGCGCGAGCGAGCGGAGTCCATGGCGGAGGCCATCCGGATGGATGTGCACGCGCTGCGCGATTATCAGCCTGACTTTGAGTCTCTCAGGGGGCTCGATGTGCCGGCACTGATGCTTGGCGGGGCGCGCTCTGAGGCCTACTTTGTCTATACGCTGGAGCGGCTGCGAATGGTCCTACCCAACTCCGCTCGGCTCACGCTGCAAGATGCTGGACATATGATGCACCTCGATCAACCCGAGGCCTTCAATCGTGCGGTGCGGGCCTTCGTGGACCACTTCATCGCCGAGCGCGGCGCGCCAAGCGTACATTGATTGTATAGTCTCCGGCGGGGCCCTGTTTGACCTCGCCGAGCCAGCGCTCAAAGTAAGGGCTGGACAGTTCGATGGCCACCGTATCGTTCAGGTCCAAGGGCACCGTGCCCGAGTAGGGCGTTTTTCCGAGCACCTGCCGGTCAAAGAGTACCAAGAGCCCAGGCGGGTCCGTTTCAATGATGACCGGCGTACCTGTATCGCTTTTCTTCGTGACCGCGCCCCGGTTGCCCAAAGCCAAAAAGCGCAACTCAACATGCTCTTGGCGCTCCTCGGGCTGAAACATCCGTATCGAGATGCCGATGGTAGCCAGCACCAAGAGGATTGCCAGGACCACGGGGATGAGCCGCGAGACCCGGTCCGTGGCTTGAGCCAGGCCAGCGATCTGATCGCTGCGCATGCCCTCGGCGGGCCGGGCACCGCGCTTGGCTGCGCTCGGGGCGGCGCTATCGAGGCCGAGCGCGAGCGGTGCACCCTGCTCGGGCACGCGCAGCTGCTCCGCCTCGTGGGCCGCACCGGAGGGTGTGGCTCGCTTGGGCGCGACGGGCTCAGGGGCCATGCCGAGGGCGGCCGCGAGGTCGAGGGCGGTGCGTTCCGAACTCTCCGCCGGGGCTGGGCTGGCGGGTGGGGTAGGGGGCGCGGCGATGATCTGCGGCACCGGCGCGGGCTTTTTGACGCGCTCGCGGGCCGGCGGCGGCAGGGTCTGCTCCGCGCGCAGATCGTAGGGCACACGGGCCCGCTGGGTCTTCTCGACGGGATCGAGCAGAGTCTCGCTGAACTCGTCGAGCACGGGGGAGACGCGCACATCGAAGGGCGAGGGGCTCTTCATGGTGCGCTCGGGCTGGGCGTCCTTGCTCGTCTCCTCAAGATCTACGGGCGCGTTATCGAGGCGGGCGTCGCGGCCGCTGGCGACCTCGACCTTGAGCAGGGGCTCCAAGGCGGCCTGCAACTCCTGGGCGAGGCTGGGGTCGATGATGGTGGGTGGATCGCCGTCGTCATCATCGAAGTGCTGCAGCACCGGGCCGGCTTGGGCGTCGGTCTTTTCGACAGCGTCGATGTTTTCGATCTCGTCAAAGCTCGGGGCCGGCTGAGCGACGGTGCGCTCCGGCAGTCGCGACGGAGAGGTGTCTTCTGCCCCCTCCTCCGAGTGGGCTTCGGTGCGGTCCTCAAAGACCATCGACCACCCACCCGGGTCTTCCGTGTTGCTGCCCATACAAGACGACCGGCCTCGCCGGGTGACCGCATCGTAGCCGAACTTTGGGCTGAGGGCTCAAGTCGCCTGCTATGCTTTGTGCGTGACCGCCGCTTCTGAGCATCTTGACGCGCTCATTTCCGCCTATGAGGGACTGGATCCCGAGACGCGGGCCGAGCTGAGACGCCGATTGTTGGCGCGCGCCGGCGCTGACGAGCGGGCCCGGATGCTCCAGGAAGCGCTGCCTGAAGCCGAGTCTCAGCAGCAGACCACTTTCCGACCGCCTTCCGAGGGGATCCTGGAGTACCTGGCCACGGCCCGCAAAGCGCTGGCGGCCTACGGCCCACCGGACTCCTACCAACCCGGCGATGAAGACGCGCTGCACCTCATCCGGGAGGAGACCCTCGTGGCCCTGGAACCCATCGAGGCGCTGCTCAAGTCTTACTTTCGCTACGAGGTGCACGGGATCGAACACATCCCGAGGAATGGGCGCGCCATCATCGTATCCAATCATGGCTTGCTGCCCGTGGATGGCTGGTTCTTATCCTATGAGATCAAGCGGCTTCGTGGGCGTTGGCCGCGTGGGCTCACGGACTGGCGTATCTACCAGCTGCCGCTTCTGCGTCAGCTCTTCATGGATATGGGCACCGTCGTCGGCAGCCATGACAATGGTGATCGATTGCTTCAACGGGAAGACCTGCTCTTCATCATGCCGGGTGGCAGCAAGGAGGCATGGAAGTCATCGAAGTACCGCTACCGCCTGCTGTGGAAGGGCAGGACAGGTTTCATTAAGCTGGCGCTCAGAAACCGCACCCCCATCATCCCTAGCGCAAACGTGGGCACCGACGACACATACCGTGTGCTCTTCGATGGCTACTCCACCGCCTACAAACTGTTTGGCACCAAGCGCGCTCTGTTCCCGGTCAGCCTTCCCATTGGCTTGGGCCCGCTGCCCCTGCCGGTGAAGATGACCCAGTACGTGGGTGAGCCCATCGTCTTTCCCTACCCACCGGAGGCGGAGCAGGACCCGGCGATCGTCAAAGCCTGTCAGGAAGAGGTGAAGTCCAAGGTCTATGCCTTGATTGATCGAGGGCTGAGGGAACGGCAGGAGCGCCGCCTCGAGGGGCTATGAGCGCAAGGTAAGTTGCCCGGTCACGTAGGAGCACAGGTACTCATTGAGCACCGGCACCTGCATGAGGATGGGCGCGATGAGGTCCTTGGCGGGAAGGCTTTGGAAGGTGTGATGCTCGAAGCTGCTCACCTCGAATCCCTCAGCTTGGGCGAGCGTCTTGAAGGGCCCGACGTTGAGCTGGTTGATGTAGCCCTGCTGAGAGAATGAGTTCCAGTTGCGCCATTTATTGGGGGCGACGCTGCCATCATCGTTCAGATCCCAGGTGCGGTGTTGATAGTTGGGGTGGTCGTAGATCTTCTCGCAAGTGCGGAACATCGCGTTCTCGCCGAAGATCACGTGCGCCCACGGCAAGGGCACCAAGGACTCCATATGCGGGCCCCAAGGGCTTCGCCAAGGGCACCACTCCAACAGCACGGTGCCTCCGGGCCGCAGCACTCGGGCCCACTCCGCGATGATCTGACAGGGGTCCATGACGTGCTCCACTACATCGAAGGCACACAACACATCCGCGGAGTTATCGGGCACGGGGATGCGGTCGGTGCGCCCCACCTCAAAGCGCACCGGCACGTGCTCTGGCAGGTCTAGGGTGAGGGCGCGGGCCCGGGACTCGTCAACCGAGGGTGCGTGCAGCTCCACGCCCGTTACGGACTTGGGCCCTCGCGGCGCCAAGAAGAAGACCAGGTTGCCCTTGCCGCTGCCGAAGTCGAGCACGTCCTTGTCTTGGATGAGCCGGTCGTCGAAGTTGGCCCAGCTTTGGGCCATGACCTCGCTGCGCCAATCCACGTAGGCCTCGGCGGACTCGGTGCTGCTTTCGGGGGGGCGAATGCGCCGCTTAGCGAGGGCATAGCAGGCGCGCGCTCTTAGACCGAACACGCAAGTAGCCTAGCATCAATGCTGGTCACTCAACGGCGAAACAAGTTCGCCCTATGACCCTAGGCGGCCTCGCAGGCCGCTGCGCGGGCCGTTGGCCGTTGCGGGCGCGCTTCGATGCGGGGTCAAGCACGCTCAGGGCGCCGCATCGAGCCTCGCGGCAATGCACGGTCACTGCGCGGACGAGGTGCAGCGCTTGGGCTACAGAGCGCCGCGATCTTTGGCGGCTTGCACAGCGAGGCGAGCGAGGCTGGTCCAGGCTGGCGGGGAGGGCACGTAGGGGGCACGGCGTGGCGTGGCCAACTCCTCCTGCCAGCGCTCCAACGGCAAGTCTCGGTAGGTACAGACTTCGAAGCGATCTCGGTTGTCGTGCAGGAACCGGCATAGGGCCCGAACGCGGTGAATGTTGAAGGTATCCGGCCGCGCATCCCCGTACTGAATGTCGGTGGTGTGCAGCAGTCGAAAGGAGTGGGTGAGGCTGGTGCAGACCCGCGTGCCCGCCGAATACAGGTCTTCGAGGACAGCGATCGCCTCGGTGGCATTGATGGCTGCGAGGTCAAACTGGCGCAGGCCTCCGCGAGGTCCAGCGGCCCGGTAACAGGTCACCGGCACCTCGAGCACCCCGGGCGCAAGAAGCGCGACATCGTTGAGGGCAGGTCGACAATCAAACTGGCAAGTCTCCAGTTCGATGGACCACATGTTGTAGCTGGAATCGATGGGCACGCCGGCTGTCTTCAAAGCCGCCATGGTGCGCTCATCGGCCCCGAAGCCCCCGGCGCGAAATGTAGAGGGCCATCGCCCCGTCCAGGCGTGAAGGCGCTCGGCGGTCGAGCGCAGCAACTTCACTTGCTCGGCGTGCGAGTAGCTGTGGAATAGGGCCGATGGTTTTTCTGCGGTGCCCGCGCGTACCGCCTCTATATCGACCCGGAACTCGGGGTGCACATGCAGTTCGACGTCGTGACCGCGGGCGTGAATGTGCTTGGCCGCGCGTTCCAATGAGGCCTCTTCGACGACGTTGCGGCCGCAGACCTCAAAGAAGAAGACACCCTTCATATCGAACTCATCGAAGAGGTCCATGAACAGGTCGATGCCGGCGGTACCACTGGAGGTCTGACCCCAGATGCGCTGTTCAGGTCCGACCGGTTCGAGGCTGGAGTCCGCGAGCGCGCCGCCCATCGAAATCTCAGTGTCGATGGTGAAGAGAAAGCGTAGGCGCTCGTCGGTGGGCCGTGAGCCGCGGTTGATGTGGGCGATCCCCGGCGGCCCGAGCAGGACAGATCTGGCATGGTCCTCAAGCCATGCGGCGGCCTTCTTGAGGCGCTTTCGCGGAGCCATGACCGAGGGATACCACCTAACCCGGTTGCGTGTGAATCACTAAGATGAGTCCTTCTTAGTCAGCCTGGATATGTTTGTCGCAGTCTTGCCGCGTCCGTCGACACGAGAGAGGCTGAGACGATGCGGCGATGGGCTGTGCGCGTGCTTCAGGGCGCGGCCGGGACGGCGGCCCTGTTTTTGGCGGCGGAGCTGCTGAGCTCAGCCTGGCTCGATGCGCCCCTCGTCGACCGTACGCCCCTGGTGGAAGTCGAGCCCAGCGCCCTCACAGGCTACCGCCTCAGACCTCTGCAAGAGAGCTTCACATACCAGGCCTCGGTCCAGACCAACGCTCAAGGATTAAGGGAGCGTACCTGGACCGCAACCGAGGCTGCGGGGCGCCGGGTGCTCTTCGTGGGCGGCTCCGAGACCTTCGGCAAGGGTGTCGCCGTCGAGGACGCCTTTCCGCGTCAAGTTGAGCAGCGAACGCAAGGTAGATTGCGAAGCGTCAACGCCGGCACTCCGGACTGGAACCTAGAGCAGAGCCTGGCCTTCATCGAGGCCGAAGCGTCTCGGTATCGACCCCATGTGATTGTGCTGAGCCTCGCCTGGGACGACCTATTCGTAGACGCCTCCATGCATGCCCAGCCCGTGGCGCCGGAGCGCGAGGGTGGGCAGTGGTTTGTCAGAAGGTGGGCAACGCAGTCCGGTGCGCTGCGTTGGTTGGCCCCGGTCTATACCCGAAGCCGGGTGCTCTGCGCGGCCCGCAATGCGCTCAAGAGCAGCTGGGCCCGGCATCAGGGGCTGCCCAGCTATGTTTGGAGGCAGGCCCTGCTCAACGATGAGACGACGCCTGAGCTCGAGCAGGCCTGGGGGCGGGCCCAGGCCCAGCTAAAGGCATGGGCGCAGCGGGCGCACAGCCAAGACTATGAGGCCTGGTTGCTGATCCACGTATTTGAGCAGCAGGTCCGGGGCGAGCGCTGGGGCTTTCAGCGAAGGGCCAGGGCCGCAGCGGCGCAGGCTGGGCTGCAGGTGATCGACCCCTCACCCTGCTACAAGGGCGGTGTGGATCTCTTCATCCCCTATGATGGGCGTCCCTCGGTGCAGGGGCATGGCTGCATCGCCGGTGCGGTGCACCGGGCGCTGAGTTACCAGCAGACGCCGTGATACTCGCCCTGGAGCGTCTCACGGTCTGGCATGTTGACCAGGTCGAGGATGATCTGGTCCGGCCGAGCAAGGGTGCGCACTGTCTCCAGCAGGTCCTTATCCCCCAAACCAATGATCAGAACCTCGGCGTTTTCGATCACATCCGGGGCTGAGGTCTGCATGAGGTTGGAGATGTGCGGGATGCTCTCCTCGATGTAGCGCTTATTGGCGCCGACGAGACGGGCGATGCTGACCTCCGGGTCGTAGATGGCCAGATCTAGACCCTTGCCGATAAAGGCCTCCGCAATCGTGACAAGCGGGCTTTCGCGAAGGTCGTCTGTGCCGCTCTTGAACGACAGGCCGATCATGCCCACCTTACGCTTTTTGGACTGCAGCACCATGTCGATGGCGTGCTCCACGTGGATGCGGTTGGAAGGCATCAGGCCGGCGAGCATCGGAATCTGCACGTCATTGCGCTTGGCGAGGTTATTCAACGCACGCACGTCCTTGGGCAGGCAGGAGCCGCCAAAGGCGAAGCCCGGGCGCAGGTACGCGGGGGAGATGTTGAGCTGCTTGTCCATGCAGATGAGGCGCATGACCTCCTGGCTATCCACGTCCAGGGCCTGGCTCACTCGACCAACCTCATTGGCGAAGGTGATCTTCAACGCGTGGAAGGTATTGCAACACATCTTCAGCATCTCGGCGGCCTCAAGCCCCGTGATGACAAACTCGCAGGGTAGCCTGCCGAAGATCTCTCGCAGCATCTCTGCGGGCTTGGGGTCCTCGGTGCCGACGACGGTGAAGGGAGGATTGTCGTAATCTTTGATGGAGGCGCCCTCCCTCAAGAACTCGGGCTGAAAGCAGACCCCGAAGCCCTCTCCGGCCTTCTTGCCGGAGTGCTCTTCGATAATGGGCGTGACCACGTTGCGCACGGTGCCGGGAAGCACGGTCGAGCGCACCACGAAGGCGTGATAGCCCTCCTTGGTCTTTAGGGCCGCACCCAGCTGCTCGGACAGGCGTCGCACCGCGGTGAGGTCCTGGCCGCCGCCCTTCATGGATGGGGTGCCGACGCAGATGAGCGAGATATCGGTGTTATGCACGGCCTCGGCCGCGACCGTGGTGACCGACAGCCGCCCGGACTTGGCCGCGTCCGCGATCAGGTCCTCCATGCCCTCCTCAATGATCGGGGTGGTACCCGACTTCATCAGGTCCAGCTTGCCCTGATCGATGTCGCAGCCCGTGACTTCAAAGCCGTCTCGAACCAGGCAGCCCGCGGAGACCGCGCCCACATAACCCATGCCAAAAATTGAGATCTTCATGCCGATTGTCCTCCGTGATCGCGGCGGTAGCGCGCCACGGTTTCTTCGATGATGCCGTCCAGCCGAACCATGGAGCTGGCCCAGCTGTGATTACTGAGCATGCGGGCACGCCCCGCCTGCGAGAATTTTTCGCGCTCCTTGGGATCTTCCACGAGCCGTAGAATCGCCTCTGCGTACTCCGCAGGAGAGCTTGCGGTTAAAAAGTGCTCGCCGGGCACCGCGTCGACGCCGCCCGCGGCGAGGTCACTACAGACCGTAGGCACACCCATCGATAGTGCCTCGAGGATCTTGTTCTGCGTGCCGCGCGCGATGTTGAGGGGGGCCACAGTGCAGACCGCCTTGCGAACATAGGGCTGCACCTCGGGGACCGAGCCTGTGACCTCGACTCCATCCAGCTTTGCGAGGTCCCAGACCTCTTTGGAGGGCTCTGCGCCCACGATTTGCAGCTTGAGGCTGGGCCGGCGCTTTTTGAGCAGGGGCCACGTGTTCTTCGTGAAGTCGAACATGCACTCTTGGTTGGGGTAGTAGTCCATGCGCCCGATGAAGACGATGGTATCGGGGTCATAGGGCTCGTCGGTGGGTTCGAACTTCTTGGAGTCGACGCCGTTGGGGAACCAGTCGCTCTTGATGCCGGAGTTCAAGCCCCGGATGGTGGCCAACTCCATCTTCGTGGTCGCCGTGCAGGTATTGAACTTATTGGTCAGTTCCACCTCCGCGAGTTGCATCTTAAAACCCTCGAAGTAGTAGCCCAGGGACAGCGGAAAGGGCTTGATGGGGCCATAGGAGATCCACTTTTGGGAGTCCATGTCGCCAAAGTCCAAGATCTTCGGGCAGCCGGTGTGCTCCTGCACGTACTGGGCGACGCTGGAGCAGTGCACAAAGACCAGGTCATAGTTGCCCGTGGCCAGCTCTTGTTTGATGCGCGCCCCAAGCTTCTTGCTGTGAAAAAAGCCCATGGATGAGGGCGTGCGGCGGGGCAGGTTCAAAACCATCTTCGCGGACTGCACGGGGTCCTTCACCGTCTCCACCATGTAGCGGGTGCAGTGCGGCGCGATGCCTTCACCCTCCTTGGCCTCCTCCGGGTTGCGGGCGAGAGAGGCGACCACGACCTCATGGCCGCGCTCATCGTGCAGGTGGCGGATCATGTTGAAGGGGCGGATCTTACCGCCCCGCTTGGGCGGATAGGGGAAGCGATGGCAGACGTAGAGAATCTTCACGCGCGGGCCTCGGTTTCGAGTTCTTGGGCGACGTCTTCGGGGCTGCGCCCGTCAAGGTACATGCGGCACCACACCTCTAGGTTGAGCATCGCGAGGATGTGGTCGGTGTGGTCTTCCTTATTGGCTTCGTGCAGCTGAATCGTTCGTGTGACCTCGGAGGCCTTGAAGAGGCCGCGCTTGTTCACCTGCTCCTGTGATAGC
>Ga0193954_1001550_pt1 | contig 11609 bp, 10 predicted proteins | sample BB_5_MG_FD_140340 | JGI IMG/M metagenome (GOLD analysis project Ga0193954, IMG submission 140340) | Microbial mat bacterial communities from the Broadkill River, Lewes, Delaware, United States - BB_5_MG | ecosystem: Environmental > Aquatic > Freshwater > River > Microbial mats | place: USA...
AGCTACTTGACCAAGGTTAACAATGCCGAATCCATTAATTGTTTGAAGTATAGAATTTATTGATTGTGCACCTAAAGACAAATCCACTCCCGGTAAAATAGTACCCGATGTTTCGGTTGGTTGATCTTTTATACCTGCACTGATTCCTGTATTGATTCCTGAAGATTTACTTGTAAACAAGATCATGACATCAATTTGAACCATTGGAACGACAACATCAACAGAGGAAATAAAACGCTTCAACTGTTCCACCTTATTTTTACCCCCTGTAAGAATAAGTCCGTTTAATTCAACAAATTCTAAAACCTCAATGTCTGCAATCAGTTCTTTTGGAATAGCGGTTTTAACTGATTCAATGGTACGATTCTCTAGTCGAATCATTTCAGTAATCCTCAATCCATCTTGTTTATTCTCGCCAATCAAGTATACTCCATTTTCTTCTCTCATCGAAAAACTAGTCCCTTGAAAAACTTTTTGTATTAACTCCTCGAATCGAATATCCTTAACATCTAGGTTAACACTACCTTTAATATCAGAATAAACAATGTAATTTACTGAAGACTCTTGTGCTGCAGCTTGAATCAAATCAGACATTGGAACATTTTGCGCAAATATATCTAGGGTTCCTACTGGGTTCTTCGTTAAAACAAAATCTCCGTTATTAGCATTCAACTGATATTTACTTCCTCTTCCGTTGTTTTTAATATTTGGTTTGTTTGTTTGAAGGTCTTCCTTTTTCAAATTGAACGTATAAAAATCCTCTTCTTTTAATACCTCTAGTTCATTAGATTGGGCAAACATTTCTAGGACTTGCTCTGAAGGTCTATTCATAAAATAGGCGTTAACAACCTTTTCTCGAATGGCTGGATTTACAACGTAATTTTCGCCTGTTTTTTTTGTAAGTTCTTCAGCTACTCTCCATAGAGTATCATTCTTTAAATTCAATGACAGGAACTTATTGGAAGGGTTATAATTTATATCGACTCTTTTCGGTAATTGTTTTATTGGGGCTCCAGGTTTTCTTTTTCTAATTGAAATTATACTTCCAACAAAATCAAATTCTACATCAAAATTTAAATAAATAAAGACAAGCATATCTTTAACTTGTGCATCATAGAAATTATAAGAGATCTGTTGATTTAGATTAGGATCAATACTGATATTTAAATTGTTCTCAAGCGCTACAGAATTAATTAGTTCAGATAATTGCAGGCTATTAACGTTAAGCTGAAGCTTGTTATTTAGTCCTGGATGTTTTAGCGAAATACTATCAAGTTCTGTTCTCAATGTCTCTTCAGAAAATTTCTGAGCAGAAAGAGTCATACTTATCAATAAGCCAATAATAAATACTATTAATTTCATTCGAAACTGGATAAATAAGGGTATACTTCTTCAAGTGAAGTTGTTCCCTCAATTAATAATTCATAAGCTTTATCGGAAAGACTTTTAATCCCTTTTGAACTAAGCTCGTTACTTACTTTATTACTATTCTCTTTAATCAAATTAGAAAGTTCACTATCTATTGGAATAACTTCATATAAAGCTACCCTTCCTTTATATCCTGTATAGTGACACTCTTCACATCCAATTGAAACCGTGTGATTCTGAGGTTTTTCAAATACATTTTCAAATTGCCAATCATTACTATCATAGAGTTCTTTTGACTTACAATTATTACATAGTTTACGCACCAATCGTTGAGCTACTGATGTGTTGATTGTGTTTGAAAGTAAAAATGGAGGTATCCCCATGTCAATTAATCTCGAAATTGTTCCCCAAGCTGAATTTGTATGAATTGTAGACAAAACTAGATGCCCTGTTAATGCAGCTCGAATAGCCATTTGAGCAGTTTCACCATCTCTAATCTCTCCAAGCATAATAACATCAGGATCTTGTCTTAAAAATGACCGTAGTGCACTAGAGAAAGTTAACCCAATAGACTCTTTTAATTGAACTTGATTAATTCCCTCCAACGTGTACTCTACAGGATCTTCTACAGTAACAATATTCCGTTTCTCTTCATTGAGAATTTTTAACGTTGCATATAAGGTAGTTGTCTTTCCCGATCCAGTTGGACCGCTAATCAGGATTATTCCATTTGGCTTTCGAACTCCTTCTAAATAACGTTTCTTATCTAAATCATTCAATCCGATTTTATCTAAGCTTATTGAGGAAGCGTCATGTCCTAGGATTCTTAAGACAATTTTTTCTCCATGAAGTGTAGGAAGTATAGAAACTCGAATGTCGAAATCATCGTATTGAATCCTTCCATCTTGTGGAAGTCTTTTCTCAGAAATATCAAGATTGGATCGGATTTTTATTTTGTTGACAATTTCTGGATAATCCACTTTCTCGATAGCATAACGTTGGATTAAATTGCCATCAATTCGAATTCGAACTCTTGCTTTATCGGCAAAGATTTCGATGTGAATATCACTACTTCCGAGTTGGTTTGCTTCCTGGATAATACGATCCACAAAATCCGTCTCAGCGTTAATCTTTAATTTTGATTCTTCTTGATTCGATTTTCGATAGTATTTACCTAGACTTCTTTGCATCTCATTTTTACTGAGAGCTTCTAATTGTACAGTTTCTCCTAATAAGGCTTCTAATTCTTCCTTTACTTCTTCAGCTTTAACCTCCTGATCTATATAAAATGAAAAATACTGGTCAGTTCGCTCTTTAGGCAATACCCGATAGTGCCAGGCCAAGTCTGATTTCACCAATTGGAGTAATTCTGGGGCTATATTTAATCCTACCTTACTCATTTATAGTTTTATAAATTTCAAAAGATGGGAATCAAACACTAACATAGCAATCGTAAATAATGCCATATAACCAGCATATGGAATCGTTTTTTGACGAACAATTAAGGATGTTAAAAGATGGAGAATCAACGTTAGAATAGTCCCTAGAGTAAAAAAGAAAACGAATCTTTCAAAAGTAAATAAAGGTGATAGGGCGATTAGAATTAAAATATCTCCCCAGCTAAAGAAGCCTTGAGTTATGTTTACCAATCTCCCTTCTTTAATGGTCAGATATATAGTTAACCCACCAAGACAAAAAGCAATAAACACCAAATTATAAAGGTTATAGTCCAGAAACTGATCCCAGTTATGTAGAATAGAAAAAAACATTATCAACGGAAAGAAAAACCACTGTATCCCTCTAAACCTTAAATCTTGATAGAAGGAAATTAATAAAACGAGAAAAAGTCCAATTAAAATCATCAATCTGGCTGTATTTCAGTTAAAACTCCATTTTCATCAACTTCCCAAATGTTCTTTTTACCATCTCCATTGAAGTCAACTACTGATTCAGCTCTGGCTTTAAATCCTGTAGTGGAGGATTCTACAATTGAAATCTGATAGTTAGCTGTTCCCCCTGCATTAACTAATTTATGCGGCAAGTAGTTAATCGCTGATAATTCCGATGTATATTTTGAAAACTGTAAAAAGTGTGCGTATTGTAAGTTTTGAACCATCTTTAATTCTTGTTGTGCTTCAAGACTTTTAGTTCTAGAGGCAACACCTGCTTGATTAGGCACAACTAGCATGATTAGAATTCCCATAATTGCTAATACAATAAGAATCTCTGCTAGCGAAAAAGCTTGAATCAACTTTTGCTTTTGTTTTGAATTAATCTTTATCATTTTATCACATTGCTTAAATTGAACATTGGTAGATACATTGCCACCATAATCACCCCTACAATCATTCCTATAACTACAATAATGAGTGGTTCTATTATCGTTCCTATTAGTTTTGTTCTGAATTCTATGTCTTCTTGATATTGTTTGGACAACCGTTCAAATGTTGCGTCAAGTTGGTTCGTTTCCTCAGCTATTTTTGTCAGTGAAACTAAGCGGTTATCGTAGATGTCAAATTCAGCAAGTCCAGCATGAAATGATCCTCCTTTGACAATTCCTTGCTTAATAATTTTGAAAGATGCTTCGATGGGATAAAATCCTATCATCTCCTCGACCATTGTTAAAGCTGATACTAATGGTGTTTTTGACGACAATAACAATGACAGACTTTGACATGTTCTTGCCAAATATATTTTTTTCATCAATCCCCCAAACACAGGTAATTTGAGCACTAGCGAAGATGTGAATTTCCTGAACCAATCTTCTTTTCTTTGAAAATAACCAATGGTTAATAACGTTAGAATCACCAATATGAAGAACATCAGAAATGTTGAGAAATGCTTAGAAATGAGAATTATTTTTTGAGTTAAATAGGGTAACTCTTGACCAAATTGCTTAAAAACATCCTCGAACATTGGAACGACACTATTCAGCATAAAATACAGGACTCCTATTGTTATACATATAACAAATACGGGATAAGTAAACACACTGACTAATTGTCGTTTGAGCTTAACTTTATTATTAAAATATTCAGATAAGTGTTCAAGAATTATATTTAATCTCCCTGTCTCTTCTCCAATTTTAATACTTTGGAACTCATATGCAGTGAAGTGTCCAGACTCAGCAAGAGCTTGAGAGAGCGAACTTCCTTTTACTAAAAGGTCAAGAATACCTTCAAGAACAATCACTAACTTTTCTTTTGACTGCTCTTCAATCAAAATTGAAAGTGTTCTTTGTATATCAATACCACTTGATAGTAAAGAACTAAATTCTTTATAAAATTCTTCTTTGGCTTTATCAGGAAACGTCTTGGTTAAAACAATTTCTTTTTGAAAAAATGATTTTTGCTCCTTCATTATAAACCATCGAAATAGGCATTGACAGAAAGCTCAATGCTAGGTTTATAATAGAACTCAAGATCAATTTCATTCGATTTCCATGGAAAAACAATATGAAAAACAGGGATACCTTCATCTGCTGATTCATAAACAGATGATGCCTCAACACGTAAATTAGTCCAATCATTATTGCTCTTTCTAAAAAGGAACCCTTCATCAACTTTGTAACTTTTAACTGAATTACTTTGAGAAATAATTAATTGATTATTTTCCATAGAAATAGAATTCGCAAAATAAAAGTCTTTCCAAATACTGGCTCGAATTGCCGAGAAGTGATTTAATTCTGATTTAATTTCGTCTGAAATCTTTAATTGTTCATTAAAGCGATTTATTGAAGTCGAAACAATCAGAATAAGAATACCCATAATTGCTAATACCATAGTTACTTCAAATATTGTAAAAGAAGAAATGCTTTTTCTAATTCTCATCTTTTTGAAGTATTTCTTGGTTCCACAAAAGACTATTGCTATTCGAAATAAACTCCACTACAACAAAAGGTGCAGGCATTAATGATTCTATTTCATTCACTACATATTCATCACTTGAAAAGTCTCGATTTTCTGTCATTAGATCTCTCCATACCTCTCCTTGTATTTCAGTTTGTAGTTTAAAATCTTGGAAATTTTGAGTTACCATGATTGACCTGGCAAAAACGATAGAAGCTACGCCAAAACAAATCGCGATAATTGTCATCGCAATTACAACTTCTGTTATACTTGAAGATTTTATTTTACCCATCAAAAACATGATACAATTCTTTTGGATGGTAATAACTCACTCTCTAACCAATCTGGCATAATGAATTCCTTTGGTAGCTTTAAACTCGATATTTTGGCATTTAATAAATGACCACTGTAGCTTCCTCCGCCATAATTTAAGCTTAATCGTGATGTATATAGAGATCCAATAATTTCCCCCTTTAGCTCTGTTTCGCCTTGGTTATAGACCAATCCTCCTATTAATGCTTGGTCAACAATTAACCTTACCGGGTTTCGAAAATTAGGATTGTTTGAGCTTAAAAGAACCCCACCTATTACGCTTGCTCCTTGCCTTAATTCTATAAAAGATTGATTAATATGAGTAGATAAACTTAAATCACTTTCATTTAGAACAAGAGAAGATGGATAACGAAGGTTAACATTCTCTTCACAAATTATTTTGTTGGTAGCAAAGGCTTGAACGGCACCTTGAAATCCACCTTTAAAGCGAATTACTGGAGCAACAATCAAAACATTTTTCAATTTCGCAGTTGACTCAACTACTAAAGAATCCATTGCATGAAAAATGATGTTTCCAGAATAGTCACCATTAATAGAGAGAAAATTTGCTGACTTCAATATGCTCGTTTCGTTCGTAAAAAGAAAAGTCGAGTCTTTCGAAATGTGCTTCAGTTCTTTTGCTTGATTAATTAATTCTGTCAAGAAAGTACTAGATAAACTTGTATTTAATGGTGGTAAACTTTTTTTTGACAAAAATCTTTCTCCATAATTTAATTGATCTCCACTATATGGTGCACCTGATAAGTGACCTCTTTCAAAACCGCGACTTGAGGTAAATACTGTGCCCTCAATTTTTGTGTTACCACAGAGTTTAACTGTCTGATTATAGTCAGGTAAATATAGAGCAATCAAATCATCTGAGGGCTTAGAACCTATAAATGCACTTTTTACAATTTTCCTTCCCGAGTGGATTGTTTGCGCCGTTATTACTTCAAACCCGCCCCATTGTTTCTTACTTAGAATTGTTGTGTCTCCTGAATGATGCACAATTTTATTGGAATAGAGTTCTTTCATATTTGCTCCATATTTCAAGCTTAAATAATTATTAAACAACATGTGCTCTTCCAATTCAAAAAGAATTTTCAGCCTTGAATTAATGCTTGATATAAATAGAACTCCTGAACATAACATTCCTATCAATAAAAGATATGCAATCGCATATCCCATGGACGAAGCTTGTATAAATGAGACTTTAAACTTCATCCAGCTTTTTGTTACGTTTTGATTTTCCCTCTTTCTTCTTAAAAATATTTTTTATCGATTGGATAAACTTTACTTTCTCTTTTTCTACATCATTTTCAACCTCAGTATTTTTTTCTTTGGGTTCAATAAGGTTACCGTTCTTATACTTCGATTTAGAAACTTCTCCATCTTCGTTATATGTAAAAGATTTACCATGTAGCTTGCCATTTCTATAATGTTGAACAGTGGCAATGTCTCCAAAACGATTATAACTTACTCTTTTAACTAAAATGCCTTTTTTGAAAATAGACAATGTATCATGTTCTTTTTGAATTAGTTTATTCCCTCGTATTCTTTTTTCCGATTGAATTTGACCTAATTCATCATAAGATTCTGACTTAACTAGTCTTCCATTATTCCATCTTTCCTTATGTATGAGAAATCCCAATGAATTCCAGTATAACCACTCACCGTTTTTAACCCCTCTTCGAAAACTTCCTTTTTCTGCAAGTTGTTTATTGTAGAAGTACGCCAAATACTCTCCCTCTAAAAGAGTACCTCCTGAACCACCTTGAGTAGAAAGAATTTGCTGAGATTTAAACCAATGATACCAAACATCTTGCTTAAATGATCGTAATTCTCTTTTATCCTCATCTCGAATAAAGAAAACCACATGCTTATCATTTTGCTTAAAACTTCTGCGTAACGAAAAATCATCCAAATTAGGTTGTGAAAGAGCACAAAATGTATTTAGCGTTAGAAATGCTAACACAAAAATCAATTGGGATGTAAATTCAATTCGTGTAATCATTGATATCTTATATAGTGATCAGTTGACAACTGGAATAATTATCTATTGTCAAGGCAAAGATGTCATGATTTTTAAAACATATTTATTTCCCATGGTAACTAAGTAATTACCGATTATTAAAACTTAACATGGCAAGAACAGATGTATAAAACGCTATTTAACAACTACTTATTTAAATGATAGTTATAACTATCGGTACAAAGCATTTCGGTTATTACGAGTATTTTTTTCGGTAGTAATACGTAATAAATACCCCGTTTATACGTAAGTGTTTACATATGTTTTATATTGCGGTTTGCAACCATGTTCTACCTCTATTAGAACTTAAACATAAGATTATTCTAAATGAATAAATCCAATACAATGAGTCGCATAATTAAACTGGGAATCGCTGAAGACCATCAGCTGTTGAGGGAAACTTTTATTAAATGTTTAAATCAGCAAAAAAATATTACTTTTTTAGTCGAAGCAAAAAATGGGGAAGACTTAATCAATAAAATTTCTATTCGCAAGGTAGATGTTGTAATTCTGGATATAAGGATGCCAGTAATGGATGGATGGCAGGCCCTTAAGGTATTATCGAATCGTTTTCCTTTAATAAGAATTATTGTTTTGTCAATGTTTCATTCGGAGTACCATATAATTAAAGCAATAAAACTGGGGGCCAATGCTGTGCTATCAAAAGACGTCTCAATGGAGACTCTAATTGAGGCAATTGAATCAGTTTATGAAGATGGATTTTACTATGATAGGGAAAGTTACCGGGCATTACATTCTAACACAATTAACATGAACAGTGATACAAATTTTCATGAAATTCAAGTATTAACTCGACGTGAACGTGAAATACTGAAACTAATTTGTAAAGGACGAACTAATAAAGAAATCGCGGAAATTTTGTTTAAAAGTGTAAGAACTATAGAATCTCACAGAAAATCGATTCTTAATAAAACTGAATGTCCGAATGTTGCAAGTCTAGTTGTATTTGCAATTAAACATAAATTATATGATATCGAAACAGGATAACGAGAAATAATCATAAGAACATCATACGCAATAATCCTCGAAATTCATTTGACAAAGATTCAAAATAAAACTTCTATTAGAACTGAATAACAATTGATTCGCAACAATACTTATTTTCTATACTTCAAATTGATTTTAATTAGCACTATTGGACTTTTGTGCACTTAGGTGAACTATCAGGTATTATGTCCTAGGTATTTCGACCAAATAGAACATTGTGGTACCAGTTGTGGGTACAAAAAAAACCCAGACACCTTATGGCATCTGGGTTATTGTGACCCCGTCAAGATTCAAACTTGAAACCTCTACAGCCGTAATGTAGTGCTCTATTCAGTTGAGCTACGGGGCCAATTGCGAGTGCAAATATAAGTCGTTTTTTTCTTTTGGCAATAACTACAACGAATTAATTGTAGTTTTTTTTGATCAATCTGCATTAAGCGATAAAAATCAATCTTTTAGCCTTTGTTAAAATCGCTTATTCAACAATCTCTGCGGTAATTCCGCGATCTAACAATGCTGTGCACATCGGTTCTAGTTCTGCGTAATCGCCACTTTTAACGTGACATTTTCCTTTATAATGCACTAACCAAGTACATTGTTCTGCTTGAATCGGCGTATGTTTCACTACTTTTATGAGTGAATCAATCACGTGATCAAATGAATTAAAATCATCATTAATCACAATTAAGCCTTTTTTAGCTACCCCTTTTACTACTACCTCTTCCTCTATCGCTGTTTCTACTTGTGACATTTCTTATTTATTTTCGTTCAATTCTAATTCGTAAATCGTTTCTTCCACGATTACTGCCTCTAATGCAAATATACGAACATCGTTCTGTACCTTCTCTACCTCATTTGGTTCAATTCCAAAAATTCTTAATTCTCTTCCTTGTTCCGTTTTGACAAATTCTCTTCTATAATTGAACCTCAACAACCAATCCATGAAATCTCCCGGGATCAGCGAATCATTCAATTTTACTGATAAAATCACGGTATTATCATCCGAAACCTCATCGCGTGGTATATATACCGTATCAATATCGTTTCTAAAATTATACAGTCGTGGCAGGTCGTCTACATTCGAATAAATAATTGATTTCACCAAGCTGTCTTTTGCATCAAAGTAGAAGTTTCCTTCCGCGTTGTATCGATTCAGTACATCTCTTGGGAAATCGTTGAATTTCTTCTTCGTCACGATCTGAATATACTCTTCGGTAATTTCGGAAGTCACCTCTCGCGGTTGAATCGCAGTCACACTATCCGTGCGAATGACATTAGTTGGTGTCTCAACAACTTCAATCACTTCATTCTTCTCAATATTCGATTGAAGGACACCTTCTCCCTGTTCAATTAAGATTCTTCTTGCATTTGCAATTGAGATACGTTCCCCTTCAAAATATGCCGTAATAAAAGGACCTTGAATACCTGCAATTCTCGCTTCATCTTGTCTTGGTAACGCTTCCTCGGCAGAATCAAATATTCCAGAAGCATATCTCATTTGACCATTAGGTAAACGGATAGTTAACACATCAGGCAGGTTGAAGATCTCTTCTTCAGATACCGGGCGATTAAACACCCCAATTTGAACTGTAAAGAACAATCCTTTTTTCAATTCAATCGGTTCAGCTTCCACTGCACCAGGAGCTTGATTATAAGTCAATTCGGGAACATCTTGAACTTCGTTCGTTAAAGGTAAACCAAGTTTAATAGCCGTATTTGTAGCTACCTCGATCATCATTTCATTCGTTCCTTTCGGCACACACGTCCCTGCGGCTTCTCTTCGTCTTGCTTCTCCAAAGCCAATACGCTCACCATCACAATATGCCACTACAAACGCATCGCTATATCCCAAACCTCTAATCTGAGTACGTGCGTTCACTACATCCGCGCTGTTATTAAAGAAACCGGCCATATATCGAGTAATATTTGTCGTTCCAATTTTCTCTCCCGATACCGGATTAAACTCTTTGAATAAATCTTGCGGAATCGGTTTAGCAAATGCACCAATCTGAACACGATAAACCAATCCTGATGGCGCCTCTACTCCAACCGGAATTGGATTCTCTGCAGAATAAATGCTTGGTTCACTTTCATTGATTGCTAGTCCTGTTGTTGGCATTTGAATGATTGCAGCAGCAACGGCAGCCACCTTCAACGGTTGCACTCCTCTCATAATTAGGTTTTGCATCTTCATAGCATCATCCTTATTTTCAGGTAACTTGTTTTCTGCTTCATATTTCTTTTGAATCAAATCAATATTCAAGCGTTGAATTTCTGCTTGCTTTGTTTTAATGTTATTCACTTTAAGAAGAATCTCATCTTCATTATCAGAACCAGCCAACAATTGATTTACTTCGGTTTGTTCCTTTTTAATCTCCAACTCTAATTTACCAATTTGTTCTTCAATGTCCAAAGCTTCATTCGCAGCAAGATAGTACTCCTTGTAATTTTCATTTGAAGCCAATTTGCGTTCTTCATTGAAAGACAATTCCGTTTCCAAGGCTTGTGGACTGATTACACTCACCTCATTTGAGACCTTTACCAAGCGTTCTTCAACCTCTCTCAATTGTGCTTCTACCAAGGCTTTTTCTGCCACTAGCGAAGCTTTTCTTGTTCCCAATGCTGGTAACTCTTTTTTCTTTGCTTGTTCGATTTGTCCCTCAACTTGAATAATCTCGGTTGACAAGTCACCAATACGCACGGTAAAGGTTCTTCGTTTTTGTTCTAACTCTTCTCGCGACGTTAATGAAACGTCATTTTGTTCTTCCAGTTCGTTTATTTTCTCATCTTTAACTAAAGATGCCACCTCTGCATTTAGGATTTCTTGTTTCAATGCGGCTTGATTCAACAAATAATTCTTTTCAGCTTCAGACTTAGAATCATTGGCATCTTCTACCAATTGTTCGATTAACTTTTGCTCAGCCGAATTCGATTCTACTGCTTTTTGTGCTTTAGACGATTCAGAAGTAAACTGTGCCAATTCCGCTGCTATACTTTCGTTTTCTTTTTGGGCAGATTCAATCTGATTTGAAATAACTGTG
>Ga0193954_1001551_pt1 | contig 11601 bp, 14 predicted proteins | sample BB_5_MG_FD_140340 | JGI IMG/M metagenome (GOLD analysis project Ga0193954, IMG submission 140340) | Microbial mat bacterial communities from the Broadkill River, Lewes, Delaware, United States - BB_5_MG | ecosystem: Environmental > Aquatic > Freshwater > River > Microbial mats | place: USA...
CATTGTTTTATTTAATTACGATTACAATTGTTATTTTATTGGCTTTACTACAATTAAACAATGAGAACATAGAAAATTTTGGAAATAGCGTTCGCTTATATTTTCAAGTCTTTGAGTTTAACTCCTTCATCCTCCATTATTACATACAATACGGAATCGCCGAAACAGGTTGGAATTTAACAAAAACATACGGCCCACAATTATCTAGAATCGCCATTGGTCTAATTATGACATTGGCTCTTTATGGGCAAATCAACGACTGGGAAAAACTATTTCGAAGAATGACGATTGCATTTTTCCTATATCTATTATTCAGCAGCACACTTCACCCTTGGTATGTATTAACGATGTTAGCTTTATCCATCTTCACAAACTACACATTCCCTCTCCTTTGGTCATTCTTGATTTTCTTCTCCTATGTATTTTACAATTACAATGATAGCAGTGCATTTGAAGTTAGAACAATTGTCAATATCGAGTACATCGTATTGATTGGTCTATTTATCTACGAGATGATTAAGAGGAAATCGCCGTTTACTTTTTTACGATTGAATTAACCTTTCTTTTTCTTTTCTGGCACAGGATCATGTCCATGTCCACCCCAAGGGTGACACGAAAGAATCCGTTTCAATCCTAAATACGTTCCTTTAAACGGCCCCCAAACACGCAATGCTTCTAACATATAATTTGAACATGTTGGGACATACCTGCACGATTGCGGTAAAATGGGACTGATGATCCATTGATAAATTTTTACCAGAACCACAATTGGGAAGTTGAAAATCTGCTTGAGAAGCTTCATAAGGGCAAATTTATCCTTTTTTAACGCATCTCTGTTGATTATCTACCGATTTCTGTAACCTGTAGTATTCAATTTTCGTTATCTTTAATATACTCTCTAATAACCAGAACTGTAATGCGAACTATTTTAACTCTATCAATTATCTTATTCTCTTTTCTTTCATTTGCTCAACCTAAGGATTCCTGGGACGAGGAGAAAATTGAAGTGAAGAAAGGAACGGATAACAATACAATTCTTAGTGCAAAAGCAATCATTGCAGAAGGATGGTCAGATTTAGCTCAACCTATTTTCTGGAAACAAATCATGGAATTATCACCAGACTCTGTCCTCATCAACATTGCAGCTTCTCGCGTGATTGTTGCTAAAATGAGTAAAGCAGACTGGAACAAACAGACAGATTCTGAAAAAGATGCATTTAGAGACAGTGTGCGTGCATCACACGGTTTGACTGGAGAAGATCGAATTTTTTGCACCACAGGGAAGAATGATTTTTACAAATTTGATGTCGTTTATCCTTCGATTAGTGAAGGTGTTGAAGCCTTTGAAAAGTATGGTGTTGATCCATGGTATGCACAAGCAATTTTATTGATTGAGAGCCCAGGACAACTAAAAAAATCGCGTGTTGGTGCCTATGGTCCTTTTCAATTAATGCCTGCTGTTGCACGCGCTCAAGGTTTAACCGTAAATCGTTCCACAGATGAACGTTCAGATTTTGACCGCAGCGCGTATGGGGCATCTCGCTTAATTCAGCGTGTATGTGTGCCTGAAGCAAAACGCATTTTAGATGCAAAAAATATAAGCTATCAAGAAGATGACCTTTGGTTCCGTTTATTCGTACTTCATGTTTATCATGCAGGTGCAGGTAATGTTGGCGCAGTGGTGAATAAAATCAATCCTTCTGAAGGTGGACAATCATTAATTCAGGCGATGTGGCAAAACACCGCAGCACAATTTGGAAATAACTCACAAAACTATTCTCAAATAGCATTGGCGTCTCAATTGATTTTACATGAACGTGTCCATGCAGATTGCGATTACATCTTGGATTGTGCAATGATAGAATCATCAGAATCACACCGTGGACAATAGTAGATCAGAATCATTGAACTATATATTGATTGCCTTTCTTTGCTTTCAAACTGTTATTGGTTATGCCCAAAAAGAAGATTCATTACTTAACGTGATTAAATCGACCAACCTTGAATTCCTCCCAACAACTCAAAGGAATCAAGATTACCTTGAAACTATTTTCAAGTTAGATCAAGAGATTCGAAACGCTGTAACAATTGTGCTCCAACAAGATGGTCTTGAATCAAAAGCGTATGAAAACATTATTGAAAAGCAAAAAGAAATTGATCGATATCTATTCAATAAAATGGTGGATTATTTAACGATTTATGGTCACCCTTCAGCAGAATTAGGTGAAATTGCCTGTTTTACACCTCTACTTATATTCCATCACGTATCAGGGACGTCGGAAGATTTAGAATTGAAAGAATCATTTTTTCCCATTTTTTACCAAGCCTACTTGAAGGGAAGTCTTGAATCAAATAGTATATATTTTTATCTCTTTCGATTACATTCTCAGATATTCAATCGAGAATTTGAGTCAGAATTAAATGAAGAAAATCAAATAGAGTTCTTAATACAATTACTCCATTTACAGAAAGAATAACCTACCCTTTTACAAATTTCATGGAAATTGAATTCACGCAATGACGTGTGTTTTTTTCAGTAAATCCTTCCCCTTCGAACACATGTCCTAGGTGACCATCACAATTAGCACACACAATTTCTACACGTCTTCCATCCGCATCGAGAACACGCTTTACTGCCCCTTCAATTTCATCATCAAAAGAAGGCCAACCACACCCCGAATGAAACTTTGATTTCGCCTCATACAAAGGAGCATCACACTGTCGACAAATGTAAGTTCCTTCCACAAAATGATCCGTGTATTCACCAACAAAGGGCGCTTCCGTCCCTTTATTGATAATTACACGTGTTTCTTCTTTATTTAATTCATTCATGTTTAAAGACTCACTTTATTAATTTCAGATGAAAACTCTTCGATTAGAACCTCCATAGCTTGTTTTAAAACGTTCTCTTTTCCTTCTTTGGCTTTTATATACAATCTTCCACCATTCTCATTGTATTCAAATGTGATGTACTTAACAACTTTTAAAACTTTTGCTTCGCCTTCTAAATCCAAATCATCCATATTAATTCCGTCAAGATTCAAGAAAGCGCTAATCCCAGACTTACCAAAATCTTCGCATCCTTCAGGTAAATTTAACGATGCAGAACCAGCAGATGCATAAACTGGATTTGTAGAAGCTGAAAGTCCATCTTCATTCAACTTGATTTCAGTAGAACCATATGACATCATATCTTTCGCCATATTCCCAAGACTTTGACCTTTCTTCTCTAATCCTAAGAATACATTAAAATCAGGAATAGTTCCTTCCATCATTTCAGGCTCCCCTACCATAACAACACCAAACTGTCCATTAAACAATCCAGCAAAACCATCTTCACCTGCAGCCATCAAAGCAAATTGTGCAGGTCCTCCCATGGCACGACCTAATTCATCCATTGCATCAGGAGAAAAATCGTTAACGAGTCCTTGCATTTTCTTCAAGTCAAGATTAATTGATAGTCCAAAACGCGGAGTACCTTGCCCAAGTTTTGCAACAATTGGAGCTTTACTATCTGACTTAAAGAACATGCGTTCGCTCAATTCTTTAGAGAAATAGTTTTTTGTTTCAATGATTCCAGCGCCATCTTCAAACTTCATTACAGTTTGAATGTAAGAGTCTTTAACAAGCGTTTTAAGTTCATTCTGTTTCTCTTTACTTAAGTTCGATAAATCGGTATCAGAAGTTCCATAAAGTGTGGCTACATTCATTCCCAGAACAACATCACCGTCGACATCTAAAATTTCATCAACCTTTCCTCCACTTACTTTTCCATCGGCCTTTTTAAATGCATCAGCCAATGCTTTTTTCGTATCATAATCTCCCTTTCTAGAAATTACTATTGCCAAAGGACCTTTCACACCAATTGAAACATCTCCATCTGAACAAAAGTGCATCCCCTTAGATTCGTTCACATCGAAACCACGTTGAGTTAACTCGGCAACCAATGAATCTGTGCTTTTAACACTTAAAAAAGCATAAGTTACAGCAGGAGCTCCATCAGAATCAAATGGACCTTCCAAAGCATAATAAACCGGAGCATCAAAATTGATTAATTTCTCAAGTGTTGCCATTTCACCATCGAGTAACTTTCCGATTTTCGGAACATTTTTATAATCTGACTTAGTTAGAATTGCTTTTAAATCAGCATTTCCGAATCCTACGATTGATTCATTGTCATTTAGAAAAGAAGATAGTGCCTCTTTTGTGCTTTGTTCCGCTGATGAACCAGAGCAAGAAGCAAAAAGTCCAACGATAAAAGCAACAGCAATTATCTTTAGTGTTAAGTATGAGTTTTTCATTTGGGTTTGAATTTGTTCTTAAAAATAATGAAAAATTAGATGCACAAATTATGCCAACAACTATTCACGAATTAATATCTTTGCAACATGCATTTGGTTGAACCCTATTACCAATGGCGCAACCTATATGTCGCCTCTGAAGATGAAGCTTCCCCTTTTTTTGGAAGGGAATACAGTGAATTTGAATTTCATAATAGCATTTACAATTTTTACATCCATCCACAATGGGATTCTATGGAATCTCCTACATTGTTCATTAAGATCTTATACGTCGATTACGAAGACTGTTATGCAATTATTGAAATGATTGGTGAATGGAACGATGCAATTGAAAATGACATCATGACGTTAAAACGAGACGTGATAGAGGAATTAACACGATATGGAATTGATAAATTTTTATTGATTGGCGAAAATGTGTTGAATTTTCATTCATCAGACGACTGTTATTATGAAGAATGGATTGATGATATTGAAGATGGTTGGGTGGCTATGATTAATTTTCATGATCATGTTCTTGTAGAATTTGAGGAAGTTGGCATAGATCAGTATTTCGTTATGGGAGGAGAAATGGAGATGATTGAGTGGAGGACTTATTCTCCTAAACAATTGTTTAAGAAGGTAAGTAGTATTGTAGAAAAACGATTGGAATAAAAAAAGGTGCTACCACGGGCAGCACCTTCAAAATATAGTTTTGATTCGGTTTATTTCTGAATCATAATTTTAGATGACATTGCTTTATTTCCAACGAAGAAGTTAACAATGTAAATACCACCTTTCAATTCACTTGGTAAAACAATACTCTCTGCATTCTCTCCAATTTGAGATTCACCTAAATCAGATGTAAAAACTGAACGTCCGTTCATATCAACCAAGTTCAAGTTCATGTTACCTACAGTAAGAGAATTGAAATCAATGATTAATTTATTTCCATTTGAAGCATAACCAGCAGTAAAATTAGATTCAATTGCAGCTTCTTCAGATAAACTCGCCGTACTTCCTAAGATGTGCTGAGATAAATAAATAATATCTCCTGAGTTCGCTCCATTGTCGTTTGCAACGTTAGAAGCAATATAAAATGTTACCGCTCCAACATCCGTTGCAGGTGCATTCCAAGTCCAAAACCAAACACTGTTGGCATCCGTATTACTAGCTGCAGTATGTGAAACGTATTCGCGTCCCCCCGCTGAAAAATTTTGAGTACCACCAATTGTAGCACCTAAAAGAGTACCTGCAGCAGTATCTGTTCCATCAAGAACTGTAGAAGAGAATCCTTTTTTAGCAGGATTAGATGATAATTGTAAGCTTACTGTATAAGTTCCACCTGGAGTGTAGTTAGAAACAGGATTAGTTCCATCCAACACAATGAACGTATTTTCAGTCGTTCCATCTTGAGTTGTTCCAACGTGACATTGTGTACAGTTATTTTCTCCTGGGGCACCGGTTAATCCCGATTGTCCACCTGAACTAAACATGTGTGTTTTCTTAAACGATTCAACGACTCCAGTATTTGTACCTTGAAAAGATAAAAATGCAATTGATGCAATAGCCGTAATTCCTAAAATGTAATTTTTTTTCATATTAATTTGTGATTTGTAAATAGCCTAGTTATTTAGTTTCCCTTGTGAAATCCAACATTCGATATGTTGAGCAACACTATCTGGAAGTTGCGCCCCACCCGATGGCATTGGAGTAACTCCACTTTCATGTCTTATGACGCTTAAAATGATGTTAGCGTTGGCTGAAACATTGGCATGATTCGTTAAATCATACCCATTCGTTGATCCACCACCGCCGTGACATCCACTTGTAGCACAGCTTTGATTCAAAATTGGTTCAACTTGAGTAGCATAAGAAATTGTATCAGGACAATTAGAATTTATTGAATTCGTGTCAATGTCAACTTTATCTTTTGTACAAGAAAAAAGGGACAAAACGGACATTGAAACTATGGATGCTGCTGTAATTATTATTCTCATAATTTAAAATTTCTTGTGATGCTAAAGCCCAATCTAAACTCACCATTTAGCCAATCGGAGTATGTTCCAGGGATAAACTGAGTTTCATTAAAACCTTTAGCATTTGTCATTACTACCTTAAAAACGTGACCATTTGTAGCGTATTCAAATCCAGCGGACAAACTATTAAAGTTATTTGTGCGTACCGTATTATCATGGAATGCATGGTAATACTCCGCAATGATTCCCATTTCTTTGGTGAACTTCAAATTAAAAGCCGCCCCAAGAGCAAACAAGCCATTCACATCATTTACATCAACGTAATTTCTATGTACATAGGTTGGCATTAAAGCTAAACTAAAACGATCACCAAATTTACGTGCCATATTTAATTGAGCACTATAAGCCATTCTATGTGCAAATTTCGGGAAATGTTGAACCTGAGTAACATCAGGACTGGCCTTCATATAAGATAAAGTAGAAGTACCAATAAACGTCATACTCAGAGGCATTTTCGTTGTCTTATTCTGTGTCAAGATTCTATATTTCGCAAAGCCATCGATTAAAGACCGATATGGCAAACCAGTTCCCTTGCTCCTACCGAGGCCAATCATCAACTTATCAGAAATCCCATATTCAAAGGCGAACCGAATATCTGAAGCCTGATCAAATCCCAGCCATGACTGAGCTAATTCCGATGCATCCCACCCAGGAAGCATGTCGCCAAATCGGTGTTCAATTCTAAATTGCAAGGTTTTCTTTTTCAATGTTTCAACTGAATGTCCATTTAAAATTCGTGTTCCGCTAAATGTTTCTTGAACATCCTGTGCTTGTACTCCGAAAAAAGCAATCGTAGATAAAGCAAGTAAAGTATTTTTTAATCTCATTTGTTTGCTAATTGTTTTATATAAGCTACTAAATCATTGATTTGGTCATCACTCATTTTCTCTTCTGTATATAATGGCATGTATTGCTTTCTACCTGCTTTCGCATAAGTCCCGTAACGAATAATTTGATATAGAGATTTATCTTTATAATTCTTTAGATTTTTGACAAACATTTTCGCGGACAAACGATCATTATCTAGATTTAAATACGTTACACGTCTATTCGCATGGCAATGCAAGCAACTTTTATTGTAGATCAATTTACCGTTTTCCACATTCCCACCTTCTCCAAACTTTCTTAAGTTCACATCCATCGTTGGTAAAAAAGTTGCACTATAAGATGTACGATGTGAATTCATCAATTCATTTTTCAAAGTTTCTCTTTCGGTTTCACTTAAAGTTGGCATATTTCGAAGTGATTTGAGCGTTGCTTCACTTAAATCTAAATCTTTAATATGAAGTTCATTTTTTTTGAAATAGTGCATTATTGCCTCTAACTCCCAATCTTTCAAATAACGACCCGAAGAACAATACTTAGCACAGAGTTGAACCGAATTTTCGAGTGTATCTCGCGCATTTGTAACAAGGTCTCCATATTTTTTCACATAATCATTATTGTAAAAGGACGTTCGATTATAGATTCCGTAAAAGGTTGATCCAGGTAAAAAAGGCAAGCCATTTTCTTTAGAAAAGGTCAATCTATCTGAGGCATCTTCACTTTCCAACGCCTTAAACTCTTGTCCCAAATTATGACAATCGGTACACACAAAATACGAAGAAATACGTTTTGATTTTTTGCCCTCTTATCGGGTACGACCGTTAAGGATTAGGTCTTTACCCATATTTGCCTTCTCTTCATCATAGCCATTCATAGAGTGTGTATACTTACCCAATCCTAATTCGCTTAATACATCTTCTAACGAACTATTAGAAACTTGATCATCGCTTATTTTTTGAATTTCAGCAGCACCAGTAGTTGATATCAACAACAAGACTGAAACACAACTCACCAATAATATTAAAAGCAGTTTATTCAATTCTTTTTTATTTTATGACAATTCTGTGACAATGTACGAATTTTAAATTAGTCCTAATAAATATGAGGCTTACCACCAATAATAATTCATTTTATGTATATTTAGTTTTATAAATAATACCCATGTTCAATAACGAAATGTTACAAAAACTTCAGCAAATGAAATCTCATGCAGATGAGAGTAAAACTCGTTTGGGAAGTCTTAAAATCACGGAAGAATCAGGCGGAGGTCTGGTAAGAATCACAATGGATGGAAATCGTAATTTAGAGTCCGTCGAAATCAATGCAAATTTAAATACACTTGAAAAAGAAGACTTAGAAGATTTACTTGTTGTTGCGTTTAAACGTACACTTGATAAAGTGAATGAAATTAATGAAAAAGAAGTGATGTCATCAGCACAGAACCTTTTTCCAGGAATGTAATTATGACAAAGCAAGAACTAAGGTCAAAATATTTGGAGTTACGTAGAACTCTTTCTCCAAAACAATTGGAAAACATCTCAGAAAGCGTATGTCACCGTGTATTCAGTAATTTTCAACTTGAAAAAAAACGAATCAGCTTATTCCTACCAATTGAACGAACGAAAGAAATCAACACGTATAAGATTTGGGAGAAAGCAATTTCTTTTGATGCTGAAGTAGCTGTTCCAAAGATCAATCATAACACTAACGAACTAAAGCATGTTCTGTTCGAATCAAAAGATCAATTAGAAATTACAAAATTCGGTATACCCGAACCTAAAAAAGGGCGTGTAATTGCTGCTGAACATTTTGACTATGTTTTTGTTCCCTTGCTAGCAATTGATTCTAGCGGTTATCGAGTTGGTTATGGGAAAGGATATTACGATCGATTTCTAAAAAGATGTTCACCACGTTGTAAGTTTATTGGTTTAAATCATTTTGATGATGTAAACGAAAGTATTTCAGATTTGCATGCTATGGATATTAAATTGGATGCATGTATTACCCCAAATCAAATCATTCGTTTTGAGTAACAATCAAGGGCGATATCATTTACTTGCAATTTTTCTTATACCTGGATTACTCGTTTCCATCTTTTTAGCCAACTCTTGGATAGTCCCGATTGTATATTTGCTTATTGCCATAATCATTTCAATACTAGTTTTAAGAAAGTCAGAATAAAAACGAATCTTTTTATCGTTTTTACCGTATCTTCATGATATGCTGCGCTTTAGCCTTATACTGCTTTGGATAATTTCTTCTTCCATTATAGAAATGTCCTCTGTGCGACCTGTTTTCGGGGTAAAAATTTCAATAGCGCCAAACTCTCAAATCACTACGTTTGTTTGCTATAACTACAATGGTAGAAATTTAACGGATAAAAGAGTTTTAGATCGAGAAACCTTTGTAAAATTCGTTTCTGGTCATTGGCCAAGCGTTTACAATCCATACAGAAAAGATTTCTTTAAAGAACATAACATTGATTGCGCATTAAAAGTTGACGAATTAACAAGAAAGAAGGTGGTTGGTTGTGTACCATTAGATTCTCTTTGGAAAATAAGATTCTCCACATATCCATTTCAACATAATCCAGAACTTGGATGGAGTAATAAATATCACAAACCTTCTCCAAAACAAGAAGTGTATTTATCGCAACGATACGGAATAAATCATATTGATGGTGATTTCTTTCTGGACACAAATTTCTGGAAAATAATGCAAGATGTTTCTGACCCCATTTGGATTGCCAATTACAAGTCTCTAAAATAAGTCGTAAGTTTATACTAACTAATACGTCTCAAAATTTATGAAACATATATTTCCTTTAATACTAATCTTCACATTAATTTCGTGTTCAGAGAACAGCTCGAATCCACTTGAAACTTCAACTATAGGAAGTGAAACTTCAATCGAAGATCAAATAGAATTACAAAGTTTGGAGTCGATCAATGAAGATAACAAACCAACACCATCGCTAATTAATGAACTGAAGCACACTGGTGATTCAGTTATAGACAATAATCAAGAAGAAAAAACATCAAACTCTGTAGAAGAATCAAGTAAGAAGACAGTTGATGACATTTCTATTACAAATTTTCATGAATATGTAAATTATAATGCTTTTCTCAATCAACATGTGAGTTCAAGTGGAAAGGTAAATTACACTTTAGCCAAGTCGAATATGGCAGATTTGGATAAAATCATTAATGAGTTTCAACGTAATTTACCAGAGTCTAATTGGACAAAGAATCAGAAGCTTGCATATTGGATAAATGCATACAATTTATTTACGATTAAACTTGTAGCTTCGAACTATCCAGTTTCATCAATAAAAGACATTACTGCAAAACCTTGGGACAAAGTATTCATTGAATTAGGTGAAAAAAAACTTAGTTTAAATGATATCGAGCATAAAGAAATACGGGCGAAATTCAATGAACCTAGAATACATTTCGCATTAAACTGTGCAAGTGAATCGTGTCCTAAATTACTTAACAGAGCATACAAAGCATCCAGTTTAAATTCCCAATTAACTCAATCAACAAAAACATTTTTGAATGATAAATCAAAGAATGACTTAAGCGATGTTAATTCTATAAAAGTTTCTCAACTTTTTGATTGGTATAAAACAGATTTTGATAAAGATGGGGACATCATTGTTTTCATAAATACATATGTTTCCACACCCTTTGATAAACCAAAAATATCATATTTAGACTATTCTTGGAAATTAAATAATTAATCCAGAATTCTTTCGATTGGTATCCAGACCTCTTCTTCTGAATTTGGACTTTCTCGATTATACTTATCTCCCAAAATTTCAAAATGCGGGGCATCTGCGAGCTTGAATTGAGAGTTTGGTAGCCAATCTGATAAGATATAATTCATTGTTAGAGGAAATTCTTTAGATGATCCCTTATGGAGAAATACAGCATACAAGGTGTCTTTTATAATCACTTGTTTAAACTCATTTGAATTGAGATCCTTAACTTCAACAAGTGCAAACTTTTTAAACAGATTACTAAAATCAAATGCTTTAAAATAATCAAGACTTGGATATATCTGTAATGAAATAAAATTCTGATTAATTCTATTCTCTATAAGGTTAACTTTTGGTCTAAACCTTGACCAAAGTTCGTAAGTTCGATCCTTTTCTAAGGACATGGTTAAGCTATCACCCACAAACTTTTTCTCTGTAATAAATTCTGTACGTATGAACATAGAATACAATAATAGAATAAAAGTCCTTTGTTTCAAGAATTAGATAAAAAAGAATATTTAAGCAATGATAGGTACATAAAATGTCTCGTTATAATTGCAAGCAAATACCCTAGGGGAAAATTCATTAGAACGTTTTTAGGAGTTTTAAACTAGAGATTGGGAGTGGTATAAAAAACAAAACCCCAACCTATTACTAGATTGGGGTTTGTTAAAAGTGGCGTCGACTTACTCTCCCA
>Ga0193954_1001552_pt1 | contig 11597 bp, 9 predicted proteins | sample BB_5_MG_FD_140340 | JGI IMG/M metagenome (GOLD analysis project Ga0193954, IMG submission 140340) | Microbial mat bacterial communities from the Broadkill River, Lewes, Delaware, United States - BB_5_MG | ecosystem: Environmental > Aquatic > Freshwater > River > Microbial mats | place: USA...
CACTGTGGCTTCGGCCCCTGCAACCCGCATTGCAGTACTCGCGGTTTGGGTCCATAGAACCCGCTGCAGGTGGGCGCGGCCAGCGATCACCCGTACCTCGGGCAAGGCGACGTCCTGCAGCTGGATGTTGACGCCGCTGAGCCGCAGGTACTCCTGCTGCAAGCCCACTGAGGTCCGAGCCGCGCAGCGTCCCTGGAGGACGAGCTCGTCCTGCGTCAGATTGACTGGCAACTGATAGTCACCCTCGTCGACCAAGATCACGTCGCCGGGCGTGAAGACCGCGAGCGCCTCCGCCACGGTGGCAAAGGGGGACGTCGCGGTACCGAGGCCTCCACCTGCCTCAGAGACATACCAAGTTCGACCCGAGTGGGCCGGCGGCTGAGGCCACTCACTTGGGCAGGGCCCCAGCGCACTACATTGGGGATCCCCATAGGCCTGTCTCTCTGTTCCCGCACACATGATCCGGTCGGCAAGTGTACTTGCATACTGGCTGCCTCTGGATCCGACATAGACTGTGCCTTGGGGGCGATCGGGCGGGCTGGGGGGCTGCGGGGTGGGTATAGCGCAGCTCGCCGAGCACCGTGGTGGCCCGCCCGCCTCCTCGGGCGCACAGCCCTGGGACTCGAGGCAGGCATTCCAGTCGAAGGTCGGCCAGCGTAGGTCCTGAAGGCTGTCGCTGTCCGGGCTGGGCTTCCACAGCAGCCTCGCGTCGGTCCACTCGCCACGCCAGGACTGATGGGCCGCGGGCAGGGTGCGATCGCCCCGCAGGCCACCCGGGAAGGTGCCGACAGGCAACTGCAGAGCCTCCACGCTCCAAGGCAGGGCGTAGGCCCGCATGTTTGCGTTTGTGGGCCAGGCGCGATCCACCGACACGGGCAGGGGATCCTTGGGCCGCATCACCCACAGCTCTTCGGCGGACCCGGTGTGCAGGTGAACGATCAGCGATTGAGCGTCCGCATTGGCTTCAGGCAGCGTGATCTCGCCCTGAGGAAGGCAGGCGCTGCCCAGCAGTGTCACGAGGGCCATGGTGCGCCACACCGCGCCAGCATACCGGAAAAGGGCGGTAAACTGAGGGGTTTGACCTAGAGCATCAAGAACCGATGGCCGATGCGCTGCACAATGCTGTAGCAAACCCCACCAGCCATGGATGCCGTCGCGCCGAACCTCGATCGCACTCTGCCCTTCTACGACCGTGCCTTCCTCAGCATGATCAACGACCCGCGTGATCTGCCCTTCGTGCACTTGATGGTGCAGTGCGCGATCGTGGCCGTGATGGGCCTGGGGCTCTACGCGGTGCCGGCCGACTACATCTGGTACTTCGCCGTCGCCTACTGGGCGGTGTGGGGCCTGTGGGTGCTCGACCGCTACATCTTGATGCTGCACTGCACCTCGCACCGCATCCTGTTCAAAAAGCAATACAGCTTGCTCAACCAGGTGGTGCCCCGAGTGCTGGGCCCGTTCTTTGGTGAGCCGCCCGAGGGCTATTTCGTGCACCACATGGGCATGCATCACCCCGAGAACAACATGCACGACGACCTCAGCAGCACGCTGAAGTACCGCCGCGACAGCGTCGTGCACTGGCTGCGCTACTTCGTGCGCTTCTTCTTCTTCGTCTCGTTCGAGCTGAGCCTGTATCACATCAAAAAAGGCAACGTGCGCATGGCGGCGCGGGCCTTCTTTGGTGAGTACGGCTTTTGGGCGGTGGTTATCGCCCTGGGATACTTTGTGAGTTGGCAGGCCAGCCTGGCCGTCTTTGTCATCCCGGTCTGCCTGGTGCGGGTGCTCATGATGGGCGGTAACTGGGGGCAGCACGCCTTTGTGCACCCGGACGACCCCAGCAACCCCTACCTCAATAGTCTCACCTGCATTAATACCCGCTACAATCGCCGTTGCTTCAACGACGGTTATCACATCCATCACCACGTCAAGGCGCGGGCCCATTGGTCGGATCTGCCGGGTGAGTTTGAGGACAATAAGCAGGTCTACGGCGAGCAGGACTCGGTGATCTTCGAGGGCATCGACTTCTTCCAGGTCTGGGCCCTTTTGATGCTCAAGCAGTGGTCCTTCTTGGCCGACAGGTTTGTGCAACTCCCGGGCGCGCCCGAGCGCTCCAAGGAGGAGGTCATCAGCTTCCTCAAGTCTCGGATGGTTCCGATTCCCCGCCCGTAAAAGACTGCAGGGGCTGCCACAATTCTATCCGGTGGCCATCTGGGTCCCGCACCCAGCTGAATAGTCCATAGCCCTCGTCCTGCTCCTTGATGATTTTGATGCCCTGAGCCCTGAGGTGCTCCAGGGTCGCCTTCATGTCGTCCACCCTCAGGTTCACCATGTAGGGCTGGTCGCCGTACATATCGTCGGGGTCGCTGTTATTCGGCATGGTAGGCACGGGGGACTTGGCCAGCATGATCGAAAAGACGGTCTCCAGTCGTTTGCTGTGGTCTTCGGTATCGAGCGCAGCAAAAGTGAGGCCGAAGGCTGTCTTGCCGTAGGTCTCCATCTTGAGCCCAAAGCTGGACTTATACCAACGCGCCAAGCGCTCCGGCTGAGGTGAGTAGATGAAGGTGCCGCCGAGGCCATTCACAAAGCTCATGCATAGCCGGTAGCAGGGATGGGCCCGGGCTGCCAGCGCACGGCCTTCGCGAGGCGCGAACGGGAGTTCAAAATGCAGCGTTGCTCCCCACCCTACGCCGTGGCGACACTCAGTCCGTGGCATCTCTTCGCGCCCTCGCCGTGATCTTGAGCCCCTGCCTGGGGCTCGCCTGTGGCTCCGAGCCTCTGCCGACGGTCGACGCCGGCTTCGCCGACGCCGCTGTTGACGCCGGCCCCGCCGATTCCGGGGTTGTGGACGCCGGGCCGCTTCGCGTGCAACTCAATCTGGACTTTCGCGGCGATGGCCTGGGGCGGGTGCTGTCCACACCGGCCGGCGTGGATTGCAACGACGATTGCATCACCGACTTCGAGCCCGGCACCTCCCTGACCCTGACGGCCAGCGCGGCGGATGACGTGGTCTTTGTCGGCTGGACGGCGCCCGGCTGCGGTGTCGAGCCGACCTGCACCGTGACACTGCAACAGGACCTTCAGATCTCCGTGAAGTTTTCGCGCTTCTTCACGCTCACCATTGAGCCGCTTGGCGATGGCCTCGGTGTCGTAGACGTCGAGGGCGGCGAGCGATGCAATGGATCCTGCGATATCCCCGTGCTGTCGGATACGATGGTGGTCCTGCACGCGGTGGCCGCGGCGGGCGTGGAGTTTGTTGGCTGGAGCGGGGTCTGCAATGGCCCGGATCCCGAGTGCCGCATCGGCATCAATGGCCCCAAGTTTGTGCGCCCGCTCTTCGAGGTGAAGACGCCTCAGATCGACGGGGGCGATGCTCACTTTTGCGGGCTGCTGTGGCCGGATACCTTGCGTTGCTGGGGCCGTGGCGACCAAGGGCAGCTGGGCGGCCAGAGCAACGAGAGCATCGGGGACGACGAGCCGGTGCGCGATCAGGGCACCATCCCCCTGGGATTCGACGTCATGCAGGTGGACGTGGGCGGCGCTCACAGCTGTGTGCTCGGGCGGCAGGGCCAGGTGCGCTGCTGGGGCGATAACTCCGAGGGCCAGCTCGGCCAAGACAGCGTGCAGTCCGTGGGAGGCGCAGGCCAGGCCAGCCCAGCGCAGGCCAGCGATGTAGACCTGGGCGGGCCGGCTCTGCAGGTGGCCGCAGGCGGGCAACACACCTGCGCCTTGATGCAGACCGGCGCGGTGCGCTGCTGGGGCCGGGGCTTGGAAGGCCAACTCGGCTACGGGGATAGGCAACGCGTGAGTGATGGCAGCGGCCCCAGCGTGCGGGACGCTGGGGAGGTCGACCTTGGGGCCCCTGCAACCTTTATTGCGGCCGGCGGGCAACACACCTGCGCAGTGCTGGTCGGCGGTGAACTCAAGTGCTGGGGTAGCAATGCCCGCGGGCAGCTGGGTTATGCCTTTGGCGGCAACGCGGGGGATGGCACCAGCGGCCGGGCCCGGCCTTCGGACCTAGAGGCGCTGGCTTTGGGTGCACCTGTCAGCTTTGCGAAGCTGGGGCCTGTGAACTCCTGCGTGCGGTACGATGATCGCCGAATCCGGTGCTGGGGGGCCAATGACAGCGGTCAGCTGGGTGATGGTGACAGCCAGCAGGTCGGAGGTCAGGGCGGTCTGGGCATCGATACCGCCATCGACGTGTTGCTGGGCATCAATCGTGTAGTGAACTTCACGGTGGGCGCCGAGCATGCCTGCGCCTTGCTTCAAGACGGCAGTGTGCGCTGCTGGGGCTCAGGGCAGGCGGGGGCCACGGGCTATGAATCCGTCATGGACGAGTCCACACCTCTGGGCGCGGTGACGTTGATCAACGGTCATCGCCCCACGGTGCTCGCGGCCGCAGGTCGCAGCACCTGTGCCGCCACACGCTTTGGCTCAGGGCGTCTGGACGTGGCCATGCTCTGCTGGGGCAGTGGTCAGCATGGCGTATTGGGCACCGGCGATACGGCGAACGTGGGTGACCGAGCAGGCACGACGCTCTTCCGATCTCTTCGCGTCGACGGTCTTTTAAGTACAGGTTAGCGCCCGGCCCACGCAAAGCGGGTGAAGACTGCGAGGTGATCGCTCAGCGGCGCGCCCGAGTCGTCGACCATCTCCTCCGCCACCGCCCAATCGAGCGCGCTCAGCTCGACCTCATCGCTGGAGCGAAAGAGGAAACGATCGATACGCTCATCGCCGCAATCTAGGCTGCGACAGGCGTCCACGAGTCCGGTGGCGCTGAGGAAGGTCTGCAGCACCTGCTCATCCTCGGGGTCGTCATGGTGCAGGTTCATGTCACCGGCGACGATGATCGCCTGACCTTCGGAGAGCTCTGAGATGGCCTCGGCCAACCGCACATAACCCTCGGCGCGGGCCGCGACGTCTTCGGGGCCGCCGCCGGCCTCGGCGTGGTGGTTGTACACATGCACCCGAACGTTGGGCGCCAGGGTGACCTCCGAGAGGCTCCAACCCTTGGAGGACAGGCAGTCTGAGGCGCTATCCGTAACCCCAAAGCACGCCGGCCAGCGCTCCCGGGTCAGTGGCCCCAGCTCAAACTGGGAGAACCGATTGAGACCGTCGTTGACGAGGGTGTCAAACTGCGTGAGCGGCGCGCTGCGATACGGGTGCTGGGCCGCCACATCCAGCAGGTGGTGGTAACTGAAGTCTTCTTGCACCAGCACCAGGTCATAGCGGTTGATGCGCACGCTGATGCGCGGCGTATTGGCCTCGGGGTTGGCGCGTGAGATACCCTCGGGCAACCCAGCGATATTGTAGGTCAGCGCATCGATCGTCCCCGAAGTCTGAGCGCCCTCGCAGGCCAGACTAAGCCCACCGAGCAGCATGAGCAGGGGGTGTACCCGCGGCATGGGTGCATCCTCCACGATTGTAGCGCCGCGCCCATCGGTCGGTCGTGCGCGGGAGCTGTTGCCTACAGGAAGCGCTGCGGTTCAACTGGGCCTGTGCTGAGGACCATGACGCGGGCATGCCTCAGGGGGCGCGTACTGCTCGCCTGTGGACTGCTCAGTTGCGGCACGCCGGCTGGTAGCACCACCGGGCCGCATGCTGGGCGGACAGTACCGCTCCCGGCGGCGGCTGAGCCGATTGCGGTCGACCATGTCGCGCTACAAAAGGCCGTGCAGCGCTCGCCCGGCCGCCTCGTGCTGGTGAATGTCTGGGCCACCTGGTGCGCCGCCTGCGTACAAGAATTACCTGATCTCATCCGCCTTGAGCGGGACTACGCCTCGCGCGGTCTGGACGTGCTCTTTTTATCGGTAGACCCACCTAGCCAGCGCGCGGCCGCGGCCCGGCACTTGGCCTCACTGGGCGCGACGGGCCCCCATTACGTTAAGGCCGGGCCCGATGAGCCCTTCATGAGGGGGATCGATGCTGAATGGCGAGGGGTCCTGCCTGCGACGGTCTTATTCGATCGGGACCTTGAGCAGATCGCTTTTTGGGAAGGTCCCGTAGACTACGCTACGATTCGCGCCGTGCTAGACACGGTGCACTGGCCATGAGGCCATCGACCCTCGCGATCACGCTGGCCGGCGCGTTGATCTTTGGCTGCGCCGCTGCGCCGCGGGCGCCGCGGCCTCCCGCGCAGTCCCGCTTGCAGATGGGGGCCATGTATCCCCACGCGGATCGAAGCATGGTGAGCGCTCAGGGCGGTACCGCCTCCATTAAAGGTGCAGGCCAGGCCAAGGGCACGCTCGTCGTCTTTACCTGCAATCACTGCCCCTGGTCCAAGGCTTGGGAGGGGCGCATCGTGGAGATTGCCAGGACCTACGCGGACCGCGGCATTGGAACGATCGCGCTCAACCCTAACGACCCCGGCGCTTTTGCTGAGGACGGCTTTACGCAGATGCAGGAGCGTGCTTTGGAGGCCCAGATGGACTTCCCATACGTTGTCGACGCGGGCGGCCTCGTCGCGCGGGCCTTTGGGGTGCAAAAGACGCCGGAGGTATTCCTCTTCGGCGCCCAAGGCCAGCTCGTATATGCCGGCGCGGTGGATGACAGCCCGCACGACCCGGGGGCCGTGCAACAGCCCTATCTAAAGAACGCCATCGAGGCCTTGTTGCAGGGGCGCATGATTGAACCCTCCGAGACGGTGGCTTTTGGGTGCGCCATTCGGCCGAAGGAGTAAATAGTGGACAAATCAACTGAGCGACCGGGCCGTTCCAAGGGACGCGCCCTAAGACCTGAAAATACTCCGGGCGTTAACCTGAACCTCAACGTGCGCGGACTACAGCCCTCTGCCACGGTCGCGATCAACGAACTCAGCAATCAACTCATCGCGGAGGGGCGCAAAGTTTTCAAGCTGGGTCTGGGGCAATCGCCCTTCCCGGTGCCTGATGCCGTGGTCAGGGAGCTGCAAACTAATGCCTTCCAAAAGGACTATCTGCCCGTCGTAGGTCTCTTCGCGCTTCGTGAGGCCGTGGCGAACTATCACCACCGCACTCAGGGCACACCCTTTGCACCCCAGGATGTCCTGATCGGCCCCGGCTCCAAAGAGCTCATGTTCATCCTCCAGCTCGTCTACTATGGCGACCTGGTGATCCCAGCCCCGGGTTGGGTGTCCTATGCTCCGCAGGCAAAGATCATTGGACGACAGGTGGTCTTTTTGCAGACCGAGGCGAGCAACCAATGGAAGCTGCTGCCCGCCCAGATCGAGGCTCTGTGTGAAAAGGACCCTGGGCGGCCCCGCATCCTCATTCTCAACTATCCCAACAATCCTACTGGCGGCAGCTATTCAAAGGCTGAGGTGAAAGCTATCGCGGACACGGCCCGCAAGTACCGGGTGCTGCTGCTGTCGGATGAGATCTACGGTGAGCTTCACCACAAGGGCCAGCACGTGAGCCTCGCTCGCTTCTATCCCGAGGGCACGATCGTCAGCGCCGGCCTATCGAAGTGGTGCGGCGCCGGGGGATGGCGCCTGGGCACCTTCGCTTTCCCGCCCACCCTGTCCTGGCTCAAGGACGCGATGGCGGCGGTGGCCAGCGAGACCTATACCTCCACCAGCGCGCCCATTCAGTACGCGGCCGTGCGGGCTTTCCAAGGCGGCTTGGATATTGAGCGCTACCTCACCCACTCCAGGCGCATCCTGAGGAACCTGGGCCGCTGGTGTGCGAAGAAGCTGAACCTCGCCGGCATTCCTACCTGTAAGCCGGAGGGCGGCTTTTACCTCTTCCCCGACTTCTCTGGGATGCAAGAGGTCTTTCGCGCGGCGGGCATTGAGACGGGGCAGGAGCTATGTGCGCGCCTGCTTAAAGACACAGGCGTGGCGGTCTTGCCGGGCAGCGACTTTGGGCGGCCCGCCTCGGAGCTCACGGTGCGCCTGGCCTATGTGGACTTCGACGGGGCCCGCGCTCTGTTTGGTTCCGCCGAGGTGCCCTTGGATCAGAGCATCGGCGAGGAGTTCTTGGATGCACACTGCCCCAAGGTCACCACCGCCATTCGGCTCATCTGTGAGTGGGCTGAGGCGCTTCGGGCTACTGAGCCCGCGTGATGGTCGCGGTGAGCACCCGCTGAAGCCCGGCGAGCGGCGAGCGCGTGAGCTTGAGCTTGTCGGCCAGCGGTGGAGGCAGCAGGCGCATTGAGACGTGCACGGCGGCCTTTTTGACCGTGAGCGGGGCCTCGAAGGTGATGTTACGAGTCTCGCCCGACTTGAGCCGAGTATCCCGGGCTAGGGTCTTAGCATAGGGTGCGAGCACCGGCTTGCCCTCGGCGTCGTGGTACACCTTGTTGAGCAGGCTGGGTTGCGACGTCCAAATCTGCTGCCCATCGGCGTCAAAGCCGACCGCGCTCACCGTGGCGAGGCGACCGGGGAAGCCGGAGGGCAAGGCATGCTGGGAGGTATTGTGCAGGCTGACTCTCAGGACCCGCTTGTCGAGGCGGCCGCTGACTTTCAAGCCGGTGGCGATGAAGTCTAGGCTGTCTTGTTGACCCCAGCCCGCACGCGGCCCCCAAAAACGGTGGCTGCGGTGCTCCTTATTGGAGGTGAGCTGTCCTGAGGGCCCTGCGACTTTGGGCATGTGGCAGTCCACACAGCTTTTGTCCGAGCTGCCATCGCTCCACTCCGGTCCAGTGGTACAGACGGGTACGCCATTTTGGCCCTTCACCTCGGCGTGGCAGGCCAGGCAGAGGCTGGAGCCATCCTTCATGTGGCTTGGTGCAGGGCCAGTTGCATGGCCGGCGCCGACCTCATTGCTGGGGTCGTGCGGCCCGAGCAGCGCGTCCTTGTCTGTCCAGGTCAGGGCCTTGGCGCCGGGCAGGCCCGGCTTCACGGCCGCCACCGCGTGGCAGCTCGCGCAGCTGACGCCCAGCTGGGCGACGGTCCCGTCGACATCATCGGTGGCCCGGGGGCTGTGGCATTGGGCGCAGGCCCCGGCGAGCTGGGGGCCTTCCTTCTTCATACGTACCGCGCGCACTGCGGCGTAGATGGGATCCTTCGTATGGTGGGCCATCGAGTGCATGCTCTGGCTCCACTCCGTGTAGACCTGCGCGTGGCAGGCGACGCAGGTGGCCGACTCATCGATGTTGACGGGCTCTACGGCCCCGCCGTGCGGGCTCTGCGCGACGTTCGAGACGTTCGGCGTGGACGCCTTGTCCTTGCAGGCCGTCCCGGCGAGCAAGGCGAGGGCCAAGGGCAGATGTGAGGTCTTCATGGCCTCATGCTCAGCATGGGCTCATTCCGGCAGCAAGCCTCGCTGTTCTGGCGCTGGTTTTCAGGATGGGCTAAGCCTCAAGGGATGCAGCTGAGCCGGGGTTTGCTGCCGATGCTGGTGATCAGCGCGCAAGTCCTGTGGCCATCGCCAGGAGGGGCTGCGGGCCCGCCCAGTGCGCCTGCGTCGGGTCTGCAGGCCGATGAGGCCAAGGGGCAACCTGCCGCCGGCGAGGCTGCGCCTAAGCTCCAGGCGGCTGCGGCGCCTGTATCGGGTCGATCCAGCGCGCTGCTCGCCGAAGGCGCCGACTGGCCGGCGGGCACCATTGGCAGTCAGCTCGATCAGGACACCACCTTGGTGCCATTCGGTAAGGGCGCGCTCTTTGTGCCCGCGCTGACCAACCCGCTCGACGAGCCGCCGGTCACAGTTCTGCAGGACGGCCAACGTTTGGCGGAGGGCACGACCGGGCACCGCATCATCCTGTCCCCTGGTACCTATGAAGTTCGCGTGGGATCAGGCGCAGTGCAACAGCGCTTGCGTTATCAGGCCACGATCAAAGAAGCTCATACCACGCTCATCCCGGTGAGCTGGGCGGGGCTATCCGTACACGTCGTGGATGAGGGCTACGCCTCGCTGCGTACCTCCTACGAACTCATCCGCGTAGAGGACCGTGAGTACATGGGCATCGGCTTCGGCACCGATGAGCAGGCCGGTGAGCCGATCTCGACCTGGGTGCTCCGGCCGGGCCTATACAAGATTGTACGCCTCGGTGAGAACTACCGCGCCCGCCGCGACTTTGCGACCGTGCGGCTGGTGGGCGGCAGCCACGCCCACTTCCTATTGGTACTCAACGCCGAGACCGGGGAGTTTGCGGGCGGCGGAGAGGTTCCCGCTGATGAACTCTTTCAGGCCGGAGAGGGCTTCTTTGGAAGTCTGGTCCTTGGTGGAGATGTTGCCTTTAACTCTCGCCAAGGCACCGCCACGGCGGGGCTGGCAGACGGGCTCTACTTTTCCTTCCGCGCATTCCTGGACAGCCGGCTGACCCTGCCGATTTTCGATAATCCACTGCTGCTGAGGCTGCAGGTCGAGGAGGGGCAGAGCAAGGGGCCTGGTGTGCCCTGGCAGAAGAGTAACGATCGCATCGCCTTTGATGCCCTGTATATTTACCGCCTGAAACCGCAGCTGGGGCCCTACGGGAGATTCAGCCTCAATACGAGTCTACTTCCGGGAAAGCTCCAGGTTGAGGAGGGGGACTCGATCGTGGTCGAGAGGCAGGAGCTCGTTGATCTCAGCGAGTTTCAGTTCTCTCCCTTCCTTGGCGTAACCACCATCAGAGAGGGCGCTGGTATGAACTGGCGTGTCTTTAAGTCACTCTTCGCCGAAACGAACGTGCGCGCAGGTGTGGGGGCCCGTCATGGCATTGTGCGAGAGGGGACCTTTGTAGAAGTCCCGGCCATGGACGATCGTGACCTACCCACTTTCGCGAGGTTGGACTCCAGTAATCAGGTGGGCGTGGAGCTGACGGTGCTGGCGGTAGCTCGCCTCACGCGCTGGGTGCTGCTCAATCTTGAGGTCGACTCCCTCTTCCCCTTCGATAGTTTCGATAACACCATCCTAGAGGTCGAGGGTTCGGTGGCGCTCAAGCTCACCAGCTACATGTCGGTGAACTATGTGCTGCGCTTTTTGAGGGATCCGACCCTGCTGGAGAGCACCAACCGCCTCGAACAGGACGTGCTGCTTCGTTTCTCCTTGGATATCTACTGATGGTGAAACTGCAAGGCAAATTGCTGGCTGAGGAGCTGCAACAGGCCGCGCAGGTGCTCAGCGTGCCGCCGGAGGGCGAGGGCGCGATCACCCTTGACCTGAGTGGGGTCACCGAGATCGATAGCGCAGGCGTTGCGCTGCTCGCGCTGACCGCCCGCGGCTGGCTGGCCCAGGGCCGCAGCACCCGCATTGTCGGCGCCAGCGACCGCCTGCAGAGTACCCTAGAGTTATTCCCGGAGCTTGGGCCTGAAGTGCCACCCGAACCGCCGGCTCGGATTGGGGTCTTCGAGCGGGCCGGCGCCTTCGGTGCCGAGGCCTTCGAGATCCTGATGTCCTACTTGGTGCTTTGTGCCGATACCGTCTGGTTCTCGGTCGCGGGGGTGCTCAAGGGCGGCAAGGGCATCCGGTGGCGCGCCACCATTTTCGAGATGAGCGAGATGGGCAGCAAGGCCCTCGGTGTGGTGGGCCTCATCTCCTTCCTGGTAGGGGCTACGATGGCCCTTCAAAGCGCAGTGCAGCTTCGGCAGTTCGGCGCCAATATCTTCGTCGTCGATCTCATTGGCATCTCCATGACCCGCGAGCTGGGGCCGCTGATGGCCGCTATCGTCGTCGCCGGGCGCAGCGGCTCCTCGGTGGCGG